>Ga0209725_1000034_pt1 | contig 77282 bp, 82 predicted proteins | sample I18A1metaG_FD_184145 | JGI IMG/M metagenome (GOLD analysis project Ga0209725, IMG submission 184145) | Lake sediment bacterial and archeal communities from Gulf of Boni, Indonesia to study Microbial Dark Matter (Phase II) - ​I18A1 metaG... | ecosystem: Environmental > Aquatic > Freshwater > Lake...
CGGCGGTAGGCACGAACGGAACTTCCGTCTCTGCGCCGCAATCGGAGCACTTGACTTTCGTCATTTGCCTCGGAGGGCCGTATCGCCTTCTCTCGTAACCCATCTTTGGTTTTCCACCGTCCCTTGATCGCTAGTTATACGAAAGATAATACTCGCAGTGATAATCGGGATGGGCCCGAAGGTCCTCCCGTCATCCTCGCATGTAAGATCTTCAGTATACTGGACAGGCATAGGGTGAGGGCAGTATAAAAGGTGACCCGATAAACGGTCCTCTGAAGCTCGTTCCTCCTGATATGAGATATCGTTGACGATCGCGACCTATGCCTTGAGGAACAGCATCAAGACAACCTACTATACATTCCAGCATGTGCTCAACGAGGTCGGGAAAAGCCTAGCCAGACTCTGTTTGAATGTGAAAGAGCTGGAGGACAGAGAGGTGCTCTTCCTTCTAGTTTTCAGCGCCCACACAATAATTGGCTCGGTTGCATGTCACTGCTCCCTCACGTTCAGAAGGGACTTCTTCGCCAAGGTTACTTGGAGAACGCGGTTGACACACTTCACTTCCTTGATTCTCAGGGCGTCTGCGAGCGTCACGAACTCGTGAAATCCCTGCCCTCCACGGATTTCCAAGACCCCGTCTCTGAACTCGGCCCTCACGCGGCTCTCTGGACCTGGCACCATTCCGACGACAATGATCTCGTCGCCCTTGTCAAACAGATCTGGAGTCCACTTGATCTGGGCGCTAGGGAATTCCTTTTTAACGATCTTCCTAAGCTCGCTGATCCAGTAGGCCAGCAACACAACCGCTACGGCTCCGAGGACTATGCCAAGAAGACCCCTCTGAACACGGATGAGAAGTGTCAATACGATGGCCATCGCAACTATTCCGAGTACCAGAATAACGTAGTTCAAGAACTCGCCAATGGGCATCTCGGCTTGTCTCTTGACCAATTCCGCTTCCCCCATGCCTCAGGCTGATGGCTCCGGCATTTTAGGATCCGAGTCTCACCGTGATGTAGTGCAGCTCGACAACCCCGCTAATGTTCACCAAGACGCCAAAGTTCAATGTTGAATCTTCTTGCCACATCAACACCTTCTCCTCGCCAACACACCAGCGTTCGATGAAGGCATCCAGAAGCGCCTTGGTCGAATTCCACTCGTCAGCCGAGACGTACGTCACGCTTCCTTCAAGGAAGGCTGCCGATGGGTTGAGCATCGTAGGTTCCACGACCGTCAGTCCCTGGCTTTCGAACACACTCACCAAGTCCATCTTCCGTTCTTCCACACCTTTGGGCGGGATCTCCGGGGGCTGAACACCGGATAGCTGCTTGAGATATGCTCCGAAGGCTTCTTCAGGAGTGCTTCCGAGTCCAACATAGTATTCCCCGGTGAATGCAGCTCCGACAACAGCAACTACGCCGAGCTCCGTGACCACGCCTCCAGCTCCCGCCGTATAGACGGGAATGAAGTAAACATCGTGATCTCCGACCCTGTACAGAATGTTGTCTCCTATCCGCGGGTTCCGCAGCAGAGTCTTCAGCTGTGCGAACTCAGGATTCTTCTCTAGGGCTTCCAATGCTCCTGTGGGACCCAGGAGCTTGGTCTTCGCGTCCAGCGCGACCTGATAGAAGACCATTTCGCCCAAGTGAGCGTAGTCGTTCCTAACGACCATGTAACCCGCCAAGTTCCTGCCCCGTGCCCCCTTCAGCTCCAACGACAGCAACCCTAGGAACTCGGGCTCATCAAACCCAGGCGGTTGGGCAATTACGTAGTACGTGTCAAGTCCCTCCGGCACCTCGAAGAACTCCTTGGCGACTATGTAGGTAGGAGCATCTCTTACATGGAAATAGTTGTACATGCTCACTCTCCACTCGAACAGTTCTTCAGGGTATCTGATCTGAGGCCAAAGCCATTCAGGAACCTCCGTAGTCGCGTATTCGCTGTAGACCGTCTTGAAGAGCTGACTGAAGTAGTCGTCACCCAACACGATGATCCGTGTCTGCCCATTGTAAACGTCGATCAGCGCGTAGCCCACAAGCCTCACTATCGGGTTATCACCACTCCAAGGAACCTTGGACGCCTCAAGCTGGACTACTAAAGGCATCATGTAGTAGGTGCTCTTCCCATCTGTTACCGGGAAAGTGTCGACGGGGTACTGGAAGTAGGGGAATAGCAGGTCCATTCTGCCGGAGATGTCTCTGTACCTCATCATGTGTATCGTCTGATCACGGTAAGCCAAGAAGAAAGTGAACTCGAAAATCCAACTCAATGGGGGCGGAAGATCCACCCCGCCCGATCCGTCATAGAAGTATCCGTCCAACTCATCGCTTTCTACGCGGCCGACCGGGAACGCTGACCAGGTCTGCTCCAGCAGGCCTCCTTCTCCATAGTAAATCCTCCGCTGATCAAAGAAATCGCCTGTGTCCACTATCTTCCCTTGATGTGCGTCCAAGATCAGGAATCCGTTGGGTACATGAGTATACACTAGGTGCTCCGCGTACCATCTGTCTTGAGGGCGCACAGTATCGGGTAACACGGGCTTCATCGAAGCAGCCCAATACAATGTCCCGTTGAATCTGATTATGTCAGAGTCCTCGTAATCGACGTAAGGTATGAGCCCTATCTCAGGCTTGAGCTTCGCGAACCCCGCGTCCCAGTCCCAGAGGCGTGCCTTGGTTAGCAGTTCCCTGTACTGAGCGGCATACGTCGCTATCTTGTCCGTGGGCACTGGACTCAAGGCGAACTCGTAGGGTACCGCCTTGACCTTATCCAAGTCCGCGAAGTACCGATTCACTGCGATCAGTTGCTCCGTGTACGGGCCTAACCACTCGACCTTCCTCGGGTCTGCTATGCTCGTGTTTATCGTCATCGTAGAAGTCGTGATCAGAACAATCAAGAAGACCGCTCCCAGTCGAATGTATACCCGTCTTCGGGTTAGGATTGTGAGGCCCCTGCCTCCTCTCCAGTCCAAGATAGCGAAGACTGCTAAGACTACCGCGGCTGCCCCCACCCCACCGATGAGATACCTTGTGTTATAGTCGATGAAGGACGAGAAGAAGGCGTTGAACGCTACCCATAAGAGTGCTAGAGAAATCAACCCCTCCACTATCGCCACTCGTGAAGCGGGTCTCGATGAAACCAGATTGACGACCTGCGTGATCCCGATTAAGAGGATGAGGCGGGTGCCTATGGCCGCAAGGAGTGGGGAGACGATGAGCGTTAGAGCCGGAATGAGAGGGATCACATTGACTTGTGCATATGAAGGATCCATAGGCGGGGTGATGAACGGTAGTCTGAAAAGATTCCAGATCAGTTCAAGTTGGGGGTCCCAGCCTTGGAGCATCCCCTGCGCTGCCATGCCGAAGAGCACGCTCCTGAAGAGGAAAGCTCCGAGAACAACCTTCGTAGCCTGCCAGAGAACGAACTTGGCCGGTGCGAGTTTGAAGGATCCAAAGTCAAGGGGGCCTCGGGATGTTCCCTCTATCTCTCGCCGTCTGATGAGTCGAAGCCCTTGGGTCAGAAGCCACCAGACAAGAGACCTCCTACTCCTTATGTCTACTCTAACAAGAGCGATCCCTGCCAGAATCAGGCCGCCTAGCAACTGGAAGTAGATTGGCCTGATGAATAATTCACCGAACTCTTCAGCGTTGAGCCAGAACCAGATCACCTGACCTCCGAGAGACCAAGAAAGCAGAACTGCCACAGCAACTAGGAGAAGCAAAAGGAAGCGCTTGGGGAGAGTGGGAATGCGGATTTGGGGTATCCGATGCTCAGGATAATCTTCGTAATCCATCTCTGTTCTCAGACACAGAGTCTCCGGCCATAAAAAAGTTCGCGCTCGTAGCGACGCTACAAAATATAAGGGCATATTGCACAACTCAGAGTGGGCGCACTTCATAACCTGGAGGAGAAGTGGAGCTGCTCGCATTGATCAGAATGCCCGTAGCCTCTACCAGCGAGGCCGTACCGCTAGCCATCTGCCATAATGCAATATGCTACCGATCGGCCGTAACCAATCAGGCTAGGCTCCCCGAAGGCACATCTATTGCATTCCTGTTGGCGTCAAAGCAGAAGTGCATTCTGACTGAAGAATCCCGTTTGGAGATCGACCTCGAGGCGTTTCATTCACCGGGGATTGTCGTTCTGGCTATTGAATCCCCTTGCGGTCCCAACGGGTCGAGACTGTGGCCCGTTGCTAGTCACTGTTAGCAGAGTTGTTCGACGGTATTTCGTTATACGAGAAGAAGAAACAGAGGAAGTGGCACAAGGACAACATTTCTTTCCACTGTCAAGCTATCAGCCGACAAGACTAGCCCAACCTTGCGCTGAACAAGAGAATTGAACTCTGGAAGAAGTACGAGGGAGGTCGCCCAGCGGCAACTTTCGAGAGCGCTCTTAGGGAATTCTCAGAGATCCTGTATCATCCGATACTGGATGAATCGGAAAAAGACCAACCGCAGCTAGCTGGCCGCGTCTCTCTCCTAGGACAATTGAGACTCAAGATGGAAGAGCTGGCGCGTCATTCAAGTGGATATAGTACGGATGATGTTGTTGTCCTAGTTGCGCTGTGTATCTGCAGAATACTCCAGGAAGAAGATCGCCGAATCCAGAGTTGATACGTGGGCATACACAGTAGTGAGGAGATCGGTCTTCTGCGCAACGGTAAAACGCAAATCAACATTAATGGGTCGTCGTGGCATCGGCTAGCGCGGGCGTCGCAATAGGAACCCCTAGAGGAGGCGTGTGTGTCTAGTACGAGCGACAGAACTTGAGCTACGGTCTTGAGGACGCATTGGTGCGGACGCTGAAAGAAGGTGGTTTTGAACCTGAATGGGTATAGATCCCCGCGCACCAACGTCACTGTAATCCCCCTGATTTCCAAGGGGGACGGCCCTAGTCGCGGTTAGAAGCAGGGGGCTTGTGCTGGTGAGGACCAGGTAGTTTGCTCTGGATCTCTGCCTAGGAGCGCCTGTTGGTGTGTGCGAGTATGTGTGCTCCTTATATAGTATGTGTGCAACACATATGTGTGCATCCCACATACTATCCGTGCAAACTACAAGCGTGCGACCACGATGATCCGAATAACCCCCAAACGTACTGCCCTCGTCGTCTGGTTACTCGAAAACGTAGACAAGGAAATCTCAGCACTCCAAGCAACAAGGGAGGCTCGTGTCCTAAACTACCATGCTACGTACAATGCGCTTAGGGATCTGACAGTGGCAGGCTACTTGAGAATGACCAGAACGGGCCGGTATCAAGTATCTAATGCACCAGCTCTCATTCACCAAATAGCACTAGCCTTCCCATTTCGGGCGAAACACATCTTTGGCTTCTTCCTAGGAGGCGACATGATCACGAAGATGCGACGGCTCAACTCCATGGGTACTGAAGTAGCGTTCACACTCTTCGCCGCCTCCGAATTGCTCGCTCCATACGTTCATACAAACAATGTCCATGCATACGTCCGCGAGTCGTCGATTACCAGCCTGCAAGGGAGGCTTCTCCAATCGGGAGGCAGACGGGCGGAACTGGCAGAGGCAGATCTTTTCTTGCTGCCGACTAGTGACGAATCCATTTTTGGGTTCGCGAGGGATAGAGGGGAATTCAAGATCGCTCCAATGGCCGTCCTCTTGGCAGACCTGGAGTCCCACGGAGGACTCGCGCGCGAACAGGCAGATCGAATCATGAAAGAATGGCTGTCGAGTGAGAAATGATAGGTGAAGACGAACAAGACCGATCAGAGCAGGAGATGACGTCTTTCTTCCGCTCCGTACCTGAAGCAAAGAGGAATTCATTGGGTCTTATGGGCGGATGGGCCGTGACCTACCTACTGAACAACAGAGGGATCCAACATGTCGGGTCCCGTGACATCGACATATTCTACGATCCGAAGTGCATCAATCACTCCTTTATTTCAGAATTGATCAGACGCCAACGGTTCGTGCCACATTCGAATTTCAGATGGGCAAAATTCTTCGACAGACGAACTAGAAAGATGATCTCTGAGAATGAATCGAAGCGCCTTAACCATTTCAACCTGACCACCATATATCTCGATGTTGCAGCACCAGCTCCTGATGAAGATCAGTTCGTTCGGGATCATGTCTTAGACGAGCCCCTGCTTCGTGAGGTTTTCGATGGTAAGAGCGAGTACTCGCAGTCCGCCGACTCTAGAATACTCATGCCGAATATCCACGTGATGGTCAGGATCAAGACAAAATCGGTGCTGGGACGCGTTGATAGTTTCAAGAGAGAGAAGGACTTGGTCGATCTTGTTGCGATGGTCAGAAATGCTCCCGAGCTTTGGGTTCAGGACGACGGCTTTCAAGTCAAGCTCCGTAGCGATCTCAGGAACGAGCACACACTTGAGTTGAAACGGAGGCTGGATGCATATTCACGCGACGGAACACTTAGCAATGTGGCGAACCTCCTAGCTCTGGATTTCGACGTGGTGTTGGAAATCCTTCGACGGATGTGAGAGGAGCTTTGCTTTGCCCAGAGCCGTTGAGAAGCAGACAAGAGCGGCTGCGTTGAAAGCTAGAGAGATCTCTTACGTCTAGCAAGACTATGGCAATTGGGTCGTAGTGCAGAACCCCGCGCCTCCGATGCAGATTCATGAATGGTGCAGGGGGTATTCCGTAAGGAACGCCTAGTAGCAGAATCGATCCTCAGATTTGCGTGTCGAGTGTCACATCATGCGAAGCTCGATGGATGAGATCATCCAAACTGTTTTGCGGACACTTGCTGAAAGGCCTCGAGATCAAGGCGGCTACTCCTGGACCTCAGGTGAGGAATTGCAGGCCGCGACACACCTGTTCCCGCCAGAAATCAATGATGCAGTCGCAATTCTCGAAGAATCGGGTTTGGTTGAGGTCATGCGCTACCTAGGCACGGCTCCCTTTCGATTCGGAGGAGTATCGATCACTTCCAGGGGCAGGTACGAATGGCAACGCACGAGTTCGGAATCTATCGGAGAATCTAGAGAGGTTCGAGGTGCTCCTGAACAGGTAATGGCCGTCAGGCCACCAACTCCAGTAGGTTCTCCATTCGGTTTTACAGACATTGACTGGGAAAGCGTTGCAGATGCACGATCTAGAACTAACGAAGTTCGAATCGTGCTGGGCCATCAGTTCAAATCCCATTATTTCGACAGTGAGCAACTGAACAAGAACGTCCAACATATGTTCCAGAAGGCGCTTGAAGACTACTCCACGAGACCAGGTGCTATCTAGGGAGTGATTCTGGATTTTCGGGCACTGGCCGCTGGCTACGGAGAACACCTCTTCAACGAGATCGCACGCGATATCATTTCTGCTGACATCGCTGTCTTCGACACGTCCGACCTGAACCCGAACGTCATGATAGAGATGGGAGTAGCACTCACGTGGGGAGTAAGGGTGCTTCCGATCAAGAATGAAGAATGCCCAAGACCTCCATCTGACATATCTGGTCAAACCTGGGCCGACTACCGTGAGAGTGCTAGCAATTTCCTGGATCCGAAGCATCATGAGAAACTAGTGTCAATGGTCGAAAGGGCAGTAAGGAAGAAGATGTCGAGGACAAGCTGAGATAGCGCATTCAAGACCTTGCGTTAAGTCATGTTGAGCCAATGCACGAAGTCGCGAGTCTCTTGAACGCATGGGTAGCATGACAGCCACGGTAGAGCGCTAGAAGAGAAATGCGAGGACGCACTCCCCCCGCATAGGCGGAGCAAGCTCCCTCGGCGGCGCCCGACCCAAGCACGTCCAGCGTGTGTGGAAAGAGGGTTCTGAACCCGAATGGGTCTGGGTGCCCGCGGACCCACTATTTACGAGCTTACGGCCGAGAGTATAGACGTCGCCAAGCCACCGCAAAAGGGCTTCCGAGATCGGCGGAGTGTAATATCGAGTACCCCACTGGCAGCGAGCGAACTATTTTCGAAAATTCACTCCCTAGAATTCTGGATAGACTGTCCAAATCTCCTTCGTATTTTGTTCTGAAGATGATGCTGACGTTCATTGAGGAGCGCATAGCGGGGTCAAAGTCGCTAATTTTGTGAGAGACAAGCATCACGCCGACCCCCTTCTTCCTGAGCAACCTAACTACTCTGTCCAAGAAGTCCGCGGCTTCCCTCGGGACGCCTTTCGCGGTCCACAGGTGTGCTTCCTCAATCACAAGAAAAAGTCTTAGATCCTCTGAGTCTTCTTCATTCTGAAAGTGATCCAAAATCTGGTCGAGAACCGTCAGGCTGTGGAGCGGGTCGAAGAATGGTATGGCTCCGCCGGTTGTGGCTTCGACTACGAGGCCTCTGATGATGTCGAATATTGTGGATAGTGGGTCCGACACATATTACTTGGATTTGTGACAGCTTATAGCTGATCCGATGGAGAGGCTAGAAAATGGCACAATGGGTCTTTGAGAACATCTTAGCCCGTTCCAGCAGACCCGGTTATCCTTCCACGAGTGTGTCCGTTGATGAGGTGAAGAAATGGGTTGAGCGGGTCAAAACAATGGGCATTCGCAGCGTTATTTGTTTGCTGACCAATGACGAACTCAGCGGCCATTATGCCAAACTTCCCGAAGGTTTGCTGGGGTGGTATCGGAAAGAGGGCTTTACAGTGTTGCATATCCCCATCACCGACCCTGCGAAAGACTACAAGCTAGGACGGCAAGAACTGAGCGACGGCCTTGAGCCGATTTGGCAGGCGTTCCAGCAGTCGCCCAAACCTGTGCTGGTTCATTGCAGTGCTGGCTTGGATCGCACGGGCACCGCTGTGGACTACATCTTAGGGCGTTCTCGTGAGCAGGGCCGCCATTACCCCGAGTAGTAACGCTCTCGTCAGCGTTTTGTGAAGTTGACTAGCTGTCCGCATTTGAGAGAATTGCGGACGAATTACTTGAGCACACAGTCGCGCCAGCGAAATCGCGCGGAGTTGTGGCGCGCAGCTCAATCCTTGGATCAATGTGGTTTCTTGAGTATGATGAGGTATTCGTGGTTGTGATTGTAGGTGTTGTGTCTGATGCTAAACCACCTCGCGAAAGCCTCCTTATGCACTATGGCTGTGCCCCGCCCAGAGACAGAGGATGAATAACCCACATATCCACATCCAAGAAAGCCAAGACAACTTCGTCCGCGAACCTGAAACCCACATCCAATCCTTTTCTACAGAAGAAAATGATGCATTTGCCGCTTACGCCCGGGTTCGAGGGAAAAATATAGTTGTGATCTATGAGAAGGAGAACGATGAAGACATTGTGATAACCGCTATGACAGTTGGCAGGAAGAGACTGATCAGATTTGGCTTCACTACGATACGATAAGATGGCCAAAGCGCTTTACGTACGGATAAGGAGAGGTAGAGTCGTGAAAACGGAAGTGCTGAACGACAGCGTCTTTGTGGACCTAGACGGAGAGGGCAGATTGATTGGCATAGAAGTCATACTTCCCAAAGACCTGCCTCAGGAAGTTGCTAGTAGAATAATAGCAGCGACGACCTAAGGGAGGATATGAGAGAGCTCGAAGACATGAAGCGAGCAAGATCACTCATTAGTTTCCCTGAAATCCCATCCAGACAGTCTCGTGGCACGGCAAGAGATAGCTGTGGTTATTGATAGTATGACGACAAAGGCGAGAGCGGATGTCGCTTGAGGGTCTAGGGTTGAAGAAAGACCTTGCGGTCCACGAATACGCCTATCGCATGGAACTTGCACGCAGGAGCACAACAAAGCTTCTTGTGATGTTCACGGTCACAAGCTGACCAGACATCTCTCGTAGTCAGCAACGACGTATTTCTTACCTCGTGCGACTACTCTGTGCCCTTCCTCTTCAAGGAGTTTCTTCTGTCCCTTCACTCCTCCTGGGTACTTCTCGTTAATCACGCCTCCGCTCTTGAGAGTACGCCAGTAGGGCGTGGTGTCTTGTCTGCCCTGCCGTCTTTCTTCCTCAGCAGCACCGGCCGCTATGCGAGCAAATATGCCCGTCGTCAATGGACATCCAATGGTGGCGTTGTGCCTTCTCGCGATGGCGCTTCGAATCTCATTCATCGTGATCAGTTTTCCGCGAGGAACCTTTCTCATTATCTCATCGACCTCAATGGGCGCGGGAATCACAACGGTTCCGGAGCCCCATCTCTTGGCCATCTTGGGGGTGATCTTCTCCACCCTGGGTAGGCCTTTGCTATCCCTCAGCTTCTCAGACCAGCTTCTTCTCGACATACCAGTCCTCCTCGTCAAAGAATGATGAACAACATCCTCTAGGAAAGCCTTCCGGGGCGAAAGTGTCTGCGGGGAGCAGATTAACGTTGAAGACCGGGACCAAAGTTCTGGGGGACGCAGGGGAATGGGAATGGACCTGTCAACGCACAACGCCGGTCGCGCCGACAGTGTGGGCTTCCTGTGCCATCCCCCTAACAGGGTTGATCGTTAGACGAGCGGCTTACCCCTATCTTCCTCTTACGAATTGGGAAGCCTGCCCGTATCTTGCCCACGCTAAGCGGAATTTCTCTTCTACTTCTCTAGGCTATCGGTCGATTCCTGGAAGCACCACCTCAGGAGAGTAGGCGCATTTGATCTTGTACTTGAGGACGCAATCACGGCACTTGTCCTCGTCGCAGAGTTGGGTGCTGAGGTATTTCTCTCCGCCGTCCGGGGCCATCACCACCATGACGCCTTTGGTAAGCGTCCCCGCCTTCTCAAGCGCGACATGTAGTATAGCCCCCGTGCTTGGCCCACAGAGTATCGCCTCTTCGAGTGCAAGTAACCGCGCGGTCTCCTCCGCTGTCTGTATGTTCACGTAGTGCCGCTCGTCTACGGCGTTGCTGTCGAATATCGAGGGAACATACTGGACCTGCAAGCTCTTCAACCCTTGTATCGGCGTCTTGCTATCAGGCTCTACGGCGATGACTCTTAGCTCCGGATTGTGCTGTCGAAGCCTCTTCCCGACTCCCATCAGTGTCCCTGAAGTGCCGATTCCGCCCACGAAATGTGTGATTCTTCCTTGTGTGTCCTTCCAGATCTCCTCAGCGGTCGTCTCGTAGTGTGCGAGCGTGTTGTAGCGGTTTGAGAACTGGTTGGGCATGAAGTACTTGTCAGGATTCTCCTCTACGATCTTCCTAGCCATGTCCTCAGCGCCGTTCATTCCCTTCGCGCCCGGCGACAGCACGATGCGGGCTCCGTGGACCATGAGCATCTTCCTTCGTTCCATCGTCATAGTCTCCGGCATTACAAGCACCAGATTGTAGCCCTTCACGGCGCACACGATCGCCAAACCTATACCCGTGTTTCCACTCGTCGGCTCGATCACGATCTTGTCCTTAGTGAGAACCCCCTCCGCCTCGGCATAGTCGATCATGTACTTTGCAATGCGATCCTTGACTGAGCCGCCAGGGTTGAACTTCTCAAGCTTCAGGTACATCTCGACGCTAGGGTTCGGGTTTATCCGCGAGAGCTTGAGCATCGGTGTACTCCCTATCAGATCCAAGACACTATCAACAATCAGTAGGAACCACGATCCTTGCTCAGTTTTGGCGCGTAGTTAACAGCGTTATATAAACGCACTCCACTAGGGTCCCCCGCGATGACCAAAAACACATTGAAGGTCCGGTAGTCGAAGCTCCGCGACATGAAATCTCGAAAAGGCTAATATCCATAAGCCTTGTGATTGGATTGATGCGTTACTCTTATCTAGATAACGAACTTGCTGCCCTGTTGAAAGGCGTGTGTGTCACACACAAAAGACCGCTCCCGAACTTCTTATCACAAGGCTCAGGATATTTCTTGCCTACTAGCAGAGCACGAGCTCCACAAAAACCACGATCGTTGACTAAAGAGGCATCAGAAGTCTGGAGTCTATCACTTGCTGATTGGGTTCTCAGAAATCTACGAGAACACCGAGATCCTCAGTCCCATTGATCGACAAACATGGGAGACAATCGGCAACACAGCGAGACTGGGCTCCGAGTCTCGAGTTGTCGAGCTTGCCTCAGGGAAAGGTGCGTTCGCATTGTACTTGGCGAAGAAGTTCGGTTCCAAGATCGACTGTTTCGATTGTAATCGCCAGTTTGTCGAGCACGCTATCAGACGTGCCAACGAGCTCGGTCTCTCGTCACACGTTAGTTACTCTGTTCAGTATGTAGAACATCTAGTGCTTAGACACGATAAGTACGATCTAGGGGTCTGCTTGGGCTCTCTGTATTTGTTTAGAGAGAAGGGATGGAAAGTACTAACGAAAAATGTGAAAGCACGCGGCTTTTTTGCCGTCTCGGATATCTTCTGCAAGAAATCCCCTCCTCCCAGGGAGGTTAGCGCCATCTTCTTCGAGGAAGAGGAGGGACCTAACACTCTAGACGAGCTCCGAGAATGGTATACGAGCCGAGGAGTTGCGATTCTTCGAGAGGAAGAGTGTAGTCGAAAAGCTTGGCTTCAATACTACGATCTTATGGACCAACAACTTCAGACGCTTGCTAGGCGGTACAAGTCGGATCCCAAGAGACGGTTTGAGATAGGAGAAGCTTCTAAGGAAGCGAGCGTTTTCAGGAAGCATGGGGAAGAGTACATTGGCTATATTACATTCATAATGCAAAAGGGAATCTAGTGCTCGTTGATTTGTCGGTTCTCTACGGGGTACGTCCGCGCCTCACAGAAGGTTCGTCTTCGTTGTTTGGGTATTCTGCATGGAGGGTACCTCTGCAGTCTTTCAGACGAGTATCTTGGTCCTTGGATTCAGCACATTGTTCGGGTCGAATATCCTTTTTATGGACTTCATGAGTTCCATTTCTTTGCCAGCCAGGCACATTCCAAGCTTTCCTGTTCTGATCTTCCCCACACCGTGCTCGCCTGTTATTACGCCTCCCGCTTCGATAGCAATTCGATATATCCTATCTCTCAGAATTTCTACGCGGTTGATGTCTTCGCCGGCATCTCTCATTATGTGAACGTGCAGATTGCCGTCTCCCGCATGACCGAAGATGGGTAGGATTACATTGGCCTCCTTTTGGATCTCCTCTATTAATGAGATCACGTTGTCCAACTCGGCGGTGGGCACGGTAATGTCCAGAATGTCGGCTGTCTCGCTTTTCAGTGCGAAGTATATGCTGCTTCTTATTGCGAGGATTCGATCTTGGTCTCTCTTGGATTCTGCATAGAGAGGTTCGAGGGCGCGATTCTGTTGGCATACTTCGGCTAGCCTTGTGCTTTGCGAAAGAACTTGCTCTCTGCTTTCTTCGGCCACTATTACGATGAGGTAGCAATTCCCTGATTTTGCTGGCCAGTGCTCACCAAGATGCCGAGCTGTTCTTTCAACTACGTCCTTCTCGACGTACTCTATTGCGAGCGGAAGTCCAATTTGCTGCAATATCTTCGGGACTGATGAAAGCGCGTCGTGCCTGTTCTCATAGGGAAGGATTAGGGTTGCTGTTGCGCCGGATTTCGCGTACAATCGAAGGATGACCTTGGTGATGACGGCCAGCGTACCTTCGCTACCTATTATCAGCTGCAGAAGATCGTAACCCACATTGTTCTTATGGAGCTTGCCCCCCAGGTTCAGTATCTCCCCTGTCGGGAGCACCGCTTCAATCCCTTTGACATAGTTCCTCATCACTCCGTATCTGAGAGCTCTTGATCCACCAGCGTTTGTGGCTACGAGCCCTCCCACCTGTGCGTTCTGGTCACCAGGGTGTAACGGGAAGAATAGTCCGGCTTGGCTCACCTTGTTTGAGAGAGTCTCAAGGGTAACGCCAGCTTCTACGACAACCATAAGGTTGGCGGTGTCGATCTCAAGTCCGTTCATTCTCTCCATGGAAAGGATTATGCCATCCTGGGTCGGGATAGAACCACCTGCGAGACCAGTCCCACCACCTCTGGGAAATACTGGAATGCGATGCTTGCTCGCAAATTGCAGGATTTCGGAGACTTCTCGAGCGTTGGAAGGCTTCACTAGGACAAGATCGTTGGCGGGTTTTGGCCTAACTATCTTGGCGGTTTCATCTGCCAAATAGTTCTGCATTTTCTCTCTATCAGTCACCACATAACCGCTTCCCACAATGGCTTCTAAAGGATTCACGAGGAGTCGTTCCAAACTATCACTCAACTTGAAACTCGCCCTTTGATCGTCTCAACGACTTCGCCTACCGAAGAAGTCTCCATATTCTGCAACACACTTTTGAACGTCTCTGATGACCAATTGAACCATCTACTCGAGTTGAGGCTTTGTCCAACTTTGGTTCAGTCCTCCCATTTTCAGGGGAGTTCCTCGACAGGGACGCACACAAATCCTAGCTGAATTGGAAATCTGCCATCACCTATGCTACCAAGCCGCAACTTCAGACCTGAGTGCGCCAAAACGCGCATACTGCCCCCACCCCCACCTCAACAATAAATAACCCCCCAGAAATGGCCGGAAGGCAGTAGCCGCGGATCTCCATACGGAAATCCTCAGTGTACAATCAGGGGGAGAATCTGGGGTAGCAAGATGAAGATCGTTTTTCACGAAAGATATTTCGATGTTTACAGCGACGACCCAGCCTCAGAAGAAGGACGGCTTGATCGACCGTATCAAATCCTGAAAGGAAACTTCGATCTAGTGAGGCCTAAAGCTGCATTCGATTCAGATCTTGAACTTGTCCATACGAGAGAACATGTCGATCGGATCAAACGAGATCGGCACTTGTATGAGATCGCAGCTTTGGCTGTGGGAGGGACCATATGCGCCTCAGAGATCGCGCTTGAAGGGGAAGCAGCCTTTGGCTTGGTAAGACCGCCGGGTCATCATGCTAGCGCAAGTTCATCCTGGGGCTTCTGCTTCTTCAACAACATAGCCATAGCCATCAAGAAACTCATACAGATAGGTCAGGTTGAAAGAGCATTGATCGTCGACTTCGATCTTCACTTCGGCGATGGAACCAACAACATCTTCGGTAATGAACCATCAGTGATCTACTATCACATGGGTCCTACACTGGCGGACCTTTCCGACTTCCTCTATGGCCTAGGTGACTTCGACATCCTAGCTGTCTCCGCAGGATTCGACAGAGGGATCGCGGACTGGGGACATACCCTTACAGATGCCGATTATGAGCGGATCGGGCTTCTCCTGAAAGAGTTCTCGAAGCATTGAGGAGTTCCTAGGGCTTCTCAGGGAGCATGATATCAGTATCGTAGTAGATATTCGGGCTTGGCCTACCTCTAAGCGCTACCCCCATTTCGATCGGGAGAACCTAGAGCAGAGTCTTGAAAGATCCGGCATAACGTATGTCTGGCTGGGTGAACAACTTGGAGGCTACCGCAAGAAGGGCTTGGGAGAACGTTCACCGAACAAGGCTTGGAAGAGCCAAGGCTTCAGAAACTACGCTGATCACACTCTCACAAAGCAGTTCAAGGATGGCGTACTGAAGCTGTTGGGGCTAGCGGACCAGGGAAGAGTTGCGTTCATGTGCGCCGAACGATTGTATTGGCGCTGCCACCGACGAATCATATCAGACTACCTCAAAGCGAAAGGTCACACCATCACCCACATCATCAGCAGAGAGAAGACGAAGCAACATGAATTGTCCAGCCTCGCGAAGCTTATCGATGGCGAGCTGAACTACCCGTAGGCTCAGAACCCTTGATATCTGGAGCTGCCCCCACAAAGCCGAACGTATTCTTGCGGACAATTGGCAAAGTGCCGAAAGACGCATTAACAGACATCGAGATGGTCCTCAGGGAGTGCTACCGTAGGCTGGAACCCCACAACGTCGAGCTCCTCGATCTACTAGTCTTTGAAAATGCGACCCAAATGAACTCCTTCTATGCATCCGAGAAGGAAACATCAGGAGTGACATCGGAGACGCTCAGCGAGCGTTTCTTCGCCGTTCACGATGCATGGAGGGGAACACCGAGAATAGGAATATGCTTGGAAGCAATGGCCCAACTGCCTAGACTTATTCAGATCGGATCCTTGAGGCACGAGGTCGGACATTCAGTTCTCCATGGTTCACTCGAATACTATGTGTTCTCCATCACACCTCCACTTCTCCAGGCTACGAGGAGATTGAGATTAGGAAACGACTATTCGTTCACGATTCTTTACCTGATCTCAGTGGCAGTGAAGGACTTCGAGGTCACGACCTTTCTTGTGCAGAAAGAGTATGTTGAAGATCAAGTTGGCTACTCGCTTCATGCCCTGAAGTCATCGGAAGACGATCTGACCGCTTGGAGGATGGCGGAGGGCAACTCAGCTGCGGAGGCACTATGCCTAGCTGGTCGTCTCAAGGATACGGCATGTACTATAGCAATTCGCAATACCTTACAGAGACCGCTTGCTGAAACGTTAAGACAGGAACTGTCGTATCTACCAGATCGAATCCTCACCAAATTTCTCAGTTTCGCGGAGGTTCTACCGAAACGTCTCACCGGTGAAACGCTGGAAAACGTGAACGCCACAGTCAGATTATTCGTTGAAACGTTCCTCAAACCCACGTTCTAGCGCTGGTCGGAAAAGAACCAAAGCATCCAGAGGATACATGAGTTAGCACGGACCGATCAAAGGTAGACCTTCCTACGAGACGGGCCTGTAGATGATTCCGAGCTCATCAGCGTACTCGTACGCTTCTTCCATCTCTCGTCTTGTTGGTCTCCTTGCAATATCTGGAAAGCTTTCCGGATGGTCATCCACCTCATTGTCTGGATGGTACTGTCCCATTATGTTGACTAGCGCCCTCGGGCAGTTCTCGGCTATCCATTCGAGGATCCGTTTCGTGCAGCACTCCACATGGTTGGGCATGACGAGGTGACGTATTATCATGTCTCCATTCTCGTGGGCTATCTTGTGATTTCTGGAGACGACCTCGAAGTATCGAATTATCTTCGACAGTCGAACAGCGCACTTGTCGTTTCCCCACTTGAAGTCCGGGAGCCAAATATCGATCACGCCTGAGAGGAGTTTCATTGCCTCGGTGCTGCAGAACATGTTGCTGTTCCAGAGCATCGGGACGTTCACCCTTGTTAGATTCATGGCTTCCAGAATCGTGTGCAAGTTGGGAGTTGGTTCTCCACCGACGAAGTTTATGTTTAGGGCTCCATCATTCCTCAGATCCTCTATTATGAGCGCGAGGTTGCGCGCGTCCACTGGAGCCCCGTTGGTTGCATTCTGTGAAATGTCGAAGTTCTGGCAGAATACGCATCGAAACGTGCATGAGGTGAAGAAGATTGTTCCGGATCCTCTGGAGCCGACGAGCGGAGGCTCCTCGCCGAAGTGCTTGAACCATGTGCTGACAAGGCTTGTTCCTCCAAGCTTGCATGCCCCCTTCTTGGTTCCCTGAAATCGATCCACTCGACATCTCCACTCGCAGAAGACACAGCGCCTCAGGGTTCGTCTAGCAATCTCAACCTTCAGGTTGAGGAGACTACCCCCACCACTGGGCATTTCCTCCAGACTCAAGGCCCCCTGTGAAATCCTCGTCCTAGCACTCTCAAGATCATTAGAGAGTCGCTCATGCTCTCCCCATAGCTTCTCATCACTTGCTGAATTCAGGTCGATTTCGCACGGGATACGCTTGCAGATGAGAAACTTAGCCGACTTTTCGTTACGGGTCACAGCATAGTACCAGCTGAGCCTTTCTCGAACTTCCTGCTGCAGCCTCGCTATCAGGGCGTCCGTGCGAATGCCCCCTCAAGTCTTCTGTAATGATCCCCGCCCTAAATCATTGCGCTCGATAGGAGAGTAGTCCGCTGACCGTATCTCCATAAAGGTGATAGTAACCCTTAGCGTGGATGAGAGAGACAGGTTTTAACGAGGCTTTAAGCCATCTCCTCATGATTCGACTTGTCGCAGATTGTCGGCTCTGAACCCGAAGCCCATGAGCTAGTCTACCTCGACAATGCGCAGACGACTAGACTGGACCCAGCTGTTCTGGATATTATGAAGGAGTTCATGGAGGAGAAGTACGGGGTTCCCGGCGGAGAGTTCGGCCACGGACTTGAGGAGGAGGCGAGAGAAGCCATTGAGCGAGCAAGAGAGACGATTGCGAGAAGGATCAATGCGAGCCCAGAAGAGATAATCTTCACGTCAGGTGGAACCGAAAGTAACAATATGGCGATCGTCGGAGCCGCCCGATCCAGTCACTACAGAGGGAGGCAACTCGTCACAAGTAGCATTGAACATTCATCTGTTCTTCGAATCGTTGACAAGCTTACCAACCAAGGCTTCGGGAAAACCTTGCTCAATGTCGACCACGAAGGCTTCGTCAACATAGCCGATCTGAAAGACGCTGCAGTAGACGCCCGACTCGTCTCAGTACAACAGGCGAACCAAGAGATAGGTACGTTGCAGGATGTCGTAGCAATCGGAGATATCTGCAGAAGCGCCAATGTCCTCTTCCACTGTGATGCCGTTCAATCCTTCGCTAAGGAGGAGATCGACGTCCAAGCTATGAAGGTTGATCTGCTTTCCATGTCATCGCATCTTATTCATGGACCGAAGGGTGTGGGGGCGTTGTATGTGAGGGAGGGCGTCAAGCTTGAGCCAGTTCTCGTAGGGGACGATAGAGAGAAGGGGCTGAGACCGGGAACCCCTAACGTGGCTGGCATCGTTGGCTTCGCCAAGGCTGTGGAACTGATCACAGACGAGGACACCTTGAGAATGCGTGCGCTAAGGGACGAGTTGAATGGGTCGCTTCTCAGGATCTCAGACTCACGCCTCAACGGGCCAAGAGGCGAAAGAAGACTCTGTAACAATGTCAACATTTCCTTCAGGCACGTGGAAGGTGAGGCGATCTTGATGCATCTAGATCTGAGAGGTGTTGTCGTGAACACGGGCTCAGCATGCTACAGCCCAAAGCTTGAACCGAGCCATGTCATTCGAGCTATCGGAGGAACACTTGAAGAGTCTCATGGTTCAACCCGTCTGAGCCTCTCGAAATGGACTACCAGAGAAGAATTGACCTATGCTGCCGAAGCGATCGAACAGGTCGTGCAGACGCTCAGAAAACTCAGCCCCCTCACAAGAAGGAGGCCCTAGTATCGATGACAACTGCGCCAGAAACCTTGGCAAGAAGATTTGGCTATTCCCAGAGAGTCATCGATCACTTCAAGAACCCTAGGAATATCGGCTCTATCGAGGATGCCGATGTTACTGCCAAAGTGGGTAGTGTAGCCTGCGGCGATCTCATTAAGCTGTACTTGAAGTTCGATCCCGACCGGCAAGATGAGATCAAGGACATAAAGTTCGAGTCGTATGGATGCGCTGCTAACATCGCGACTAGCTCGATGATGACCGAGATGGTGAAAGGTAAGACAATCGACGAGGCCAGGAAGGTTACCTTCAGGGAGATAGCAGACCAGCTCGGCGGACTCCCTCGTATCAAGCTGCATTGCGCCGTACTCTCGAGGCAGGGTCTCGAGGCGGCTTTCCTCAAGTATGAAGCCAAGAGGGGACACGTCAGGATAGATGAATCGTTCGTTAACAAGATCCTTCGCGGCGTTCTTGATCCAGTTGAAGGAGTGGACATAATATCCGCCAAGATAGTTGAAAGCGTTGCAGTGGAAGATGGGAAGAAAGTATGCATAGGCTTAAACGCGAACGCAGGGAGCGAGCTTGCGAACAGCCTTACCGAAGATATCCACGAAGCCTTTGACGGTCTAGATATCGAGCTTAGCCTGAAGTTGAAGAACTAGCGAGATGAAGGCGACACAGCCAGCTCGCAGAAGTGCGTCATCCTAGAATGCGGGGGATGTCTCTATTCTCTGTAGTTGGCTCCTTCCCTACCTGATTTCGGGCGTCCTTTGGCACGAACTCGAGCTTTTTATCGCTCGATCTCGTGGGTCGTAGCTATGCCGCTCAATAGGCCAGTGAGTACATACTCGATGGTTGCGATGGATAGGGAACAGGGCCTGATGGGCGTCGCGGTACAATCCCATTATTTCTCGGTTGGTTCGGATGTTCCTTGGGCTGAGGCCGGAGTGGGGGCTGTCGCCACTCAATCCATCCTCGAAGTCAGTTATGGCCCATTTGGACTTTCTCTCATGAAAGGCGGAAAGACTTCTGAAGAAGCTCTCAGAGCTCTTGTTTCTGCCGATTCTAATCCGGAGGTCAGGCAGGTCGCGATGATGGATGTTACAGGCAGGGTATCTGTGCACACTGGAAAGAAGTGCATCCCAGAGGCCGGGCACGAAATGGGCGAACTGTTCTCTGCTCAAGCGAATCTGATGAGAAACCGTGACGTTTGGTCTGCCATGGCGAAGGCATTCAGAAAAAGTAAGGGAAACCTATCCGACAGACCAATGGAGGCGCTAGAAGCCGGAGAGGCAGCGGGAGGAGACATCCGAGGAAAACAGTCCGCTGCAATGCTGATAGTAAACCTAAGGCCTACGGGAATGCCATGGAAAGATAGAGTTCTCGAAATTCGAGTAGAGGACCATCCTGAGCCTCTGACGGAGTTGAGACGGTTAATCCGAGTTTACGAGGCTTACCGGCATGCTGACAGAGGGGACAGCCTACGCGGAGGGCATTCAGCGTGATCATTTCATTGGGTCCATCTCGTCCCCAATCTAGGACTTCGTTAGATCCCCTTCGTCCCTTAGGCATCCAGTAGCATCCCTCAACCCGCCACTTCCCGTCGGGACCACGTTTGCGTTCGACTATGTCCAGGGCTTCTTGGGCGCGTTGATCGCGCAGTTTTCCAAGCATTGCCAATATCCTCAACGCCTGCAGGATGTCGTAATGCCAGTACAACGGGTAATGAAGCCTAAGCCATTCTGAGTCTATCACTTCACCCGTACTCTCACGCCTAAACAATCGATGACGAACAAAGAATTCTGCAGCTCGTTCCGCGGCGTTTAGAGAGTCAACGTTACCAGTGGCGCGATAATACTCGACTAGACCCCATAGAGGGGCAAGACTTTCGTAGAAAGAGGAGTGATGGGCTTTAGGTCTCTTGTCGCAGTCCCATCCCCCGTCAGGCCACTGCCACTCCACGAGAGACGCGGCTAATCCGCTCACTCGTTCATCCCAGATCATTCCAAGACGACTGTAAACCGCTAGCGCGTTTCCCTCCTGGGAAGCGCAACGTCGTATCAGACCCTTTATGCGTCTGATGCTCTGGCGATGACTCTTGCCCCAAAGCCAACGGAGAACTTGCTGTGCCGCTGCCAGAGCCTGAGGATGATCCGGTTGGACTCCTTGTTCTACCAGGGACACAAGGCGCCAATGGGCTCCAGTCCATTTCCGATATGGATGGACACAAAACCCCCCTATCGAAAACTTGAGCTCTGCTAGTTCGTCAGACGGTCTTTTTCTCTGAGGCAGATCATCACGGAGTCTTTGGCCTCTGAGCAAGGCGCGGAATCTAGCCCCTTCCGGAATCTTGCTCCTCGTTAACCGAACTTCCTTCAAATTAGCAGGCTGGTCCAAGAGCTCAATGAGAGTGAAATAACGTATTGAGGGACCTCTGGATTCAAGGAGCCATCTAATGGTGGGGTCATCTCGATCCATACGTCGCAGTCACGTCGAGAGTTAGCATTTACCCCTTCTCAGGCCGTCTAGCCTAGGCAGTGTCTGGTATTCCCGGACGTGAAAAGAAGATCTCTTCCAGTCAGGCTACAACGAGCCTCCTTACTTGTCTAGGACTTGGTCTGCTTGTACCCCTTGAACATGTAGAACCAGAGTGACTTTATTTTCCCGATGTGACCGCGCTTGCAGTCTACCGGCAAACCCGTAAGCAGCAGGCGCTCTGCAAACTCACAGTCAAGGCACACCTTCTGCTCGAAGGGACACTCTACCTCACTGCGTTCATATTCACTTAACCACAGAGGGTGAGGCATCCGGTTGACCAGGGATACTATGGAGTCTGGTACCTTATAACTTCCGCCAGACGAACCTTACGGAGATAACGCTGACGAGGGCGTTCTCTAGAATTGAACTCAGCGATCCCTCTTCAGCATGTGCCCATCCACAGGAGAATTGACAAACCGACCGTTTGCACTATTGTGATCCCCAGAACCAGTCCCCTAACTCCGGTGGCGAAGTACATGAACATGGCAACTTAGGAATAGAGCGCCAATAGATTCTGCACTAGGAACAGGGCGGCAAAGAAGATGAACCCTGCTGTGAACTGCGCCCCTATCTTTCGAAAGCTATCCCCGTACACTACCAGCAATCCGAGAAGCAGTAAGATGTTGATGAATGAGAATATCGCTGCGCCCTGCAGCATCGTCTCTGTCAATCTACGCCCCTTGACCTCTACCTCAATCATTATCTACTTTCCTCCAATTCTATCCCAAATCCTAAGGAATTCCTGAAAGTTCTGCTCGACCACAGGCAATATGAAATACATGACCCCCATAACCCCCACCTGCTTCAACAACCATCCGATTTCTTAGAAGCACTCTGAGGTGGTGACGAATCGTCTTGTAATCCATCCCGAGCCTCTGGGGGGATAGAATTGAAGAGCGCGGCTGGTCGAACGATGCGAAGATCAAGACCACTTCGATCATCTACTATCCTGCGCCTGAGGCGGAGGTCAGCGGAAGCATACCAATCGCAGGCGTTGCTTTCGCAGCGGACATAGGAATTGGCAAAGTAGAAGTCAGCACAGATGGCGGAAATACATGGAAAGAGGCGACATTGAAGGTAGCCCGCTCCCCCTATTCATGGGTCCTTTGGACATACGCATGGACTCCAATCAGTCCCGGCAATATGGAACGGGACACTTGCAGGATCCCACAGTCAGGCAACCCTTCCCAGATGGAGCGACCGGATATCATCTAGTACGTGTGACAGTGACACAGTCAGCATCTGCCTTGAATGAATTGCCGGCAGACCTTTCGGTGTTGAGAAAACTCAGTTTCGTCCTTCTGGAGCGCGCCGCACTAAGGACATATCATAATCCTTAGGGACCTTTCCTCTCACTTGGTTTTTCGATCTCTGCAACAGGCAGTGCTCAGCGGTTTCTAATAGCTTTGCGATGATGCTGTGCAAGCAAATGCTTGTGGTGACCCTCTTTTGAGCCCTAGGAGCAATAAAGCAAGATATTCCCTCTTTGATCGCTAAGCAACAACCCCTTGGAGGGTCTGAAGATCTCAGTTACCGAAGAAGTTCAGCTGCAGCGGAGATTCTTCTGTGAGAGTTGCGGTCGCGAAGTTTTTCTGCAAGCTGCCCATTGCGACAACTGCGGCGGAAAGATTGAGTGGCCAGAGAAGATCAAGAAAGTCATCGATTCGTGGAAGAAATAAGAGGAAGAAGATCGGGCCTTCTCTGTCTGAGTTCCTTCATCCGACGCATGTTCTTTTGAATGGCAACATCCTCACACTGGACCCCGCGCAGCCATCGGCGGAGGCAGTCGCAATACTAGGCGATAGAGTTGCGGCTATCGGCACCAATGACCAGGCATCCGCACTTGCGGGACCGGGTACAGTCGTAACTGACCTTAAGGGGGCTACTGTTGTACCTGGATTCGTCGACTGTCACACTCACCTACTAGACTTTGGACTCTCATTAGGCAACATAATTCTGGACGGTGTGCGTAGCATTGAAGAAATGAAGAAACGGGTCGCTGAAAGAGCAGCAGATGGGTCTGGCTGGATTCTTGGACGTGGCTGGGACCAAGAAAGATTCGCTGAGAACCGTTACCCGACGAGGCATGATTTAGATGAGGTGTCACCCGAGAGGCCTGTGTTCCTTCGACGGACTTGTGGGCATATATGCGTGGTGAACTCGCTCGCTCTCAAAGGGTCAGGAATTACAGCGCAAACTCCCGATCCACCGGGCGGAATGATAGATAGAGACCAATCGGGAGAACCGACCGGGATTCTGCGGGAGAATGCTGTTGACATAGTTGAGGAGACCGTTCCTTCCCCTCCGTTGGAATGCTACGAGGAAGCGACACTGAAGGCATGCCAGATAGCTCTAGCAGCCGGTCTAACTATGGTTCACTGCATGATCAGTTCCGAGCTGCAACTAAGAGTACTCTTGAAACTGAAAAGAGAGGGACGGCTTCCCCTGAGATTCTACATATTCATTCCAGCGGGCCTATTGAAGACGGCAATTCAACTTGGTCTCGGAAGCGGTCTTGGAGATGAATGGCTTCGTTTAGGCGGAGTGAAGATTATTGCTGATGGCTCTCTGGGCGCGAGAACAGCGGGGCTAGAAGCCCCCTACAGCGACGACCCTCTAAACAGGGGGATACTAACCTACACTCAAGAACAGTTGGACCAAATGGTTGCCGAGGCTCATCGTTACGATTTCCAACTCGCCATTCATGCGATCGGTGACAGGGCCGCCAAGATGGCATTAGAGGCGATCGAGAAGGCCACTAGTTGGATACCCAAACAAGACATGCGACACAGAATTGAACATGCATCAGTTCTCAGCCCGCACCTGATCGAGCGGCTATCCGAAATGAAGATAATTGCGTCAGTTCAGCCTCACTTCATTGTGTCCGATTTCTGGCTCAAGCGGAGATTGGGCCCTGAAAGAGCACGTTTCACATACCCGATTTCGACGCTGCACAACGCCGGTGTAACAGTAGTTGGAGGCTCAGATTCCCCGGTTGATCCTCTTGCCCCACTATTGGGAATTGCAGCCGCAATCGACCGACCTGATCCTGATGAGGCAATCACCGTTGGAGATGCTATCGCTCTCTACACATCCAATGCCGCATTGGCCTCCTTCGATGAAAAAGTTAGGGGCACCATAGCTCTAGGGAAGTTCGCAGACCTAGTAGTTCTCGACAAGGATCCGAGAAAAGTTTCGAAATCAGATATAGGAAAGATAATGGTCTTGATGACGATGATCGGGGGGAAGATAGCGTATCGCTCAGAGGCTTCTTGAGTGATCTACCCACTTGCGGACGTGATCATACGAGCAGCCAGCAAGAGCTTTGAAGTGTCAACCGAGGTAAGAATCGGCTCCCAACTCACTCTTGGTCAGCTTGCTATCATAACAAAACTTTATTCCACTAGCTAGCATCTACCGCGCGTTGAAGCCGAAGGTTCGGCTGATGACTGTCATTGGAGATAGCTCGTTTGGAAGCATACGTCGTCGAAACGCCAGTAGGAATATTCATAGTTGATGAAGAAGCGAATGTGGTCGAATCTGTTCTTTTCTCATTGGATCCGCGCACCGCCGCGGCTGAATTGAAAGACATTCAAGATGGAAAACTTTCAGATCCCGTACTGAATACGGTCAAGCGAGTAGCTAAGACTCGCACTCCGTTAGTCTTCGAGAACGAATCTCTTGCGAAGGCATGCGAGAGGGAGGGAAGAATACCAGTCACCGTCCGGCCTAATCCTGTCGCACAGAAATTACGTGAGCGCCTTGGCTCGGAATGGGACGGACGCGAGCGTTGGTTGAAGCAGCAGTCGCTGACTGTAGTCGCTCTCAAGAGTGCGTCATCGTATAACGAGTTCGTCCGCCAAGTCACACTTCAGATTGCGCGAGCTGGAATCGCTCGGGCAGCGGGAAGACGCGATCTGAGCGCCGTTCAAGCGGTTCGAGCAATGGACGACTTGGATAAGACGTTAAATCTCCTCGCAGGACGAGTTCGCGAATGGTTCGGACTGCACTTTCCAGAAATGGATCGAATCATTGAGAAACACGACACATACGCACGACTCGTCGCCAAGCTGGGAAACAGGAGCAGCTTCACTGGAGAGAACCTCAAAGTGGAGGGTTTACCGAAGGACAGAGGTGAGGAGCTTTCCGAAGCCGCAAAGAAATCGATGGGAGCCGAAATCGACGATGTAGACTTGGACGTTCTTCGGTCCTTCTGCGAGTTCATGTTGGATCTCTACAAGTTCAGAGAGAGAACAGAGGCCTATGTTGAAGATGTAATGAAGCAGGTAGCCCCGAACTTGAGTGCTGTTGTCGGAGCGGCACTCTCTGCTAGGTTGATCTCGATTGCTGGGGGCCTACTGAACTTGGCGAAGATGCCAGCTAGCACGCTTCAAGTGCTCGGCGCCGAGAAAGCTTTGTTCAGATCGTTGAAGACTGGAGCAAGGCCTCCGAAGCACGGAGTCATATTCCAGCATATTTCGGTTCACCAATCACCTCGTTGGCAGAGAGGAAAGATTGCGCGAGCCCTAGCTGGAAAGCTCAGCATTGCGGCTAGAATAGACGCTTTCGGAGGCGACTTCATGGGCGACAAACTCAGAGACGGCTTCAACAGGAAAGTAGATGAGATAAGGGAGAGATACAAAGCCCCTCCATCACCGAAGAAGAAAGACGTTGAGCGTAGACGTTAGGCGACACGAACGATTCGAGGGAGTCTTCTGGATAACCCTCATGGACAGAACAACGCGTCTGGGTACTCGAAACTTAGCGCCCGGAATCGTTGTGTATGGGGAGACTCTCGCTAGAGTCGGTGATACTGAGTATAGAACTTGGGACCCTTACAGGAGCAAACTTGCTGCTTCCATACTGAAGAACCTCAAGTCTTTGCCCATTCAACGCGGACGCAGTGTCCTCTACCTGGGTTCAGCTTCAGGAACCACAGCCAGTCATGTGAGCGACATTGTCGAACAGGAGGGTAGAGTATTCTGTGTTGACTTCTCCCAACGTAGCATGCGAGAACTCATCGACACCCTATGTGAGCATCGAACTAATGTCTACCCGATCTTGGCCGACGCTAGACTTCCGGACAGATACAAGTCTCTCGTTGACCAGGTTGATGTCATCTATTCCGATGTGGCGCAACCTGAACAAGCGAGGATATTAGCTGACAACGCAGATCTCTTCCTCAAAGCAAAGGGCTCAGGCTTGATCGCCATCAAGTCAAGAAGCATAAATGTGACCATGGAACCAACCGATGTCTTCAAACGAGAAACCGATGTGCTCCGGAAGAGAGGCTTCGAAGTTCTGCAAACTGTAAGACTCGACCATTACGAAAAGGACCACGCTCTGGTTCTCGTGGCACGAGAGTGATCCCCATGTTAGGCTTCAAAGGACCCTTAGACCGCGCCTTCGACGCAATTCTCGGGCATGAAGTCAGGAAGCTTAACAGACACCTTCCAAGACAACGCCTAGCGTTGAGTGAACTTCTGAAGGGAACCGATCCAACAGTCGAAGCGGTTGACGGATCCACGATCTTGCTAAATACTAGTGAACTTCAGGAACTAGCTAAAGTCGTGCCGAAGGAGTATCAAGAGCGAGTAAGGCTACCTATAGTGATTCTCCGAAGGATGGATTTGGGGAAGTCGGTCTACGCTGTTTCGGGGGATCGGATTGAAGAATTCGCTGTGAAAAGAATCCTGGGAATTACAGACCTAGATTTCCGGCATATGTACATGGACAAGGAGATGGGATTCCTCTATCGGCCACAGGTCAGTGAACTGATCAGAAGATTTCACAGCCTCTTCGTAATCGGATTCGGACTGCCCAAGGAGCTTGCGGACTATGGGCTCAAACGAGACTGACTGGCCTCCTGCTCGATCTCCTTTATCGTCTTCCACGAGCGCCTGACGATTGGAGGAAAGTCTGTGTGCATTCTCCTCCAGGCTCGTAGGAAATCAACTGTCCTCGCGTCGGTGACGTAGCCCGATCCAAAATCGCCATACTCGCGGCGCAAGCCTTCTATGACTTGGTCCCTTCGGACCTTTGCTATGATGCTGGCGGCGGAAACAATTGGATAGACCCTGTCGGCGTGATGCTCGGAAACGATTCGAATTTTCTTTAACTCAGGCTTGAGAAGTTCAACTATATTCTCCCGAAATCTCTCCTCTTTAACATCCGAGGCATCAACAAATGCTTCCTCTGGACTGAGCTCGTTGATAACATGGGCCATCAACTTGGCTTCCAAATAATTGAGCTTCCTGAGCTTTCCGCCGTGCATCACAACTTCATCGATTTCCTTGGGCTGCACCTCAACCATGCTAACTTTCGCGGCGACCTCTCGGATCTTTGAAGCTAGCTGGGTTCTTGATTCAGGCGTGAGTAGCTTCGAGTCTTTAACACCCATTGCGAAAAGGTCTTCAGTACGATCCTCCGTTAGGAGTACTCCTGCGATTACTAGTGGACCGATGATTGGTCCGCGTCCCGCATCGTCAACCCCGGCTATCGCCTTGGACAATCGAACCAACCGCTATCCGTAAGCATGGACTCTAGTGGTTAATAGCTACGCTTCCTGATTGTTACGCTATGAGTCCACACCGCGTCTTCTTGACTGGTGATCCGGGGTGCGGTAAGACAACCGTGATCAGACGAGTTTGCGAGATTCTCGCGAGTCGGGGAAGAAGAGCTGGTGGCATGATCTCGGCCGAGATTCGAGAGGCAGGAATACGGATTGGCTTCAAACTCGAGGATGTCTTGACCGGGGAAGTTGGAATTCTGGCCCACGTCAATCAGAAAGATGGACCGCGCGTGGGAAAGTATCGGGTTAACCTAATCGACATCCAACGTGTGGGTGTTTCAGCAATTACACGTGCGATTAAGGAAGACGACATCATCATCGTGGACGAAATAGGCCCAATGGAGTTGAACTCAAAGCCCTTCATTCTCGCAGTGGAAACGGCACTTGGTTCTCCCAAGGACTTCATTGGAACAATTCACAAGCGCGCCTCACACTACCTTGTGAACGCGATAAAGTCGAATCCGACATACCGAATCATCGAAGTGAAGCAGGACAACCGAGAGCAACTTCCAGTCGTGATCGTTCGGCGTTTGGAAACACGACCGTGACCTGAAATTGGGAAGTCCGGGATCACCCCTCGGCTCTAGTGGTATCATTACTGAAGGAAAAGCGAGACTCGTTCTTCGACAACAACCGACTCGCGCGGCATTAAGAGTCTTCTATAACGCGAAGATGAGCCTGAACCGCGATCTCGCAACTCTCTTTGCCTCATCATATTTCCCTCCATCCAGACCACTCCGAGTCTGTGATGCAATGACAGGATCTGGAGTGAGGGCAATTCGGTACGCTCTGGAATCGCCCGGTGTAGAAACTGTCGTTGCTGCTGACATAGATCCGAAAGCGGTGGAAGAAACTCAGACAAATGTCAAATTGAACGACCTAGAAGCGAGAATCTCTGTTGTTGAATCCGATGCAAACATCCTCTTTCTTAGACACCAATCGAAGCGATTTGACCTCATTGATCTAGACCCATTTGGTTCTCCCGCCACGTACTTCGAGTGTGCTTTGCGAGCTGTATTGGATGGAGGTGTGATAGCTGCGACGGCCACTGATATGGGTCCGCTTACAGCGGCTCGGCCTGCAGCGTGCACTCGCAAATATGGTGTGAGACCGGTCAGAACCGAGTTTGATAAGGAGTTTGCAGTTAGAGTCTTGGCTGCATGTTTGACTGAAATAGCCGGAAGACTCGAGTTAGGAATTAGCGTCGTCTTTTGCCACGCTTCAGACCATTATGCGCGAATCTATGCTACGGTCAGTAAGGGGACGCACTTTGCCAACCTAGCAACCAAGAATCTCGGATTTGTTGAGTATTGCTCGAAGTGCCTGAGACGAGACTCGCGCAGTAGTCTGGAAATGATACAGACTGCATGTGAAGATTGCGGCACGAGGACCGAAATAGGAGGACCGATATGGCTCGGCTCCTTATGGGACGCCGACCTTGTTCAGCGCATGATTCATAGTGTGCCCACACTTGAATCGCTGCGTCTTTCCGAAGTTCAGGAGCTCTTGGCTCGCGTGGCTGAAGAGCAATCGGTCCCAGCGTTCCACTATCGGACGCATGCAATGGCTGAGTCTCTTGGAATAAGGCCTCCAAAACTGGAAAGTGTTCTCGCGAGCTTGCGCTTGGCGGGCTACGTCGGAGCAAGGACCCATTTTCACCCGACGGGCTTCAGAACGAATGCCACCGCCCGTGAACTCTCCACTATCTTGAAATCACGTACATAGTGACTTTCAGGGGAAAAACGGTCGCAAAGAAGAAAATAGCACGTTTTGAGAAATCTTATGGGGTTCCGGGTTTGTCCGAGATTAAGCCTGAGCATATTTTCGCGATCAATCAGAGAATCAGGTAGGCCGGACTCGCAACCGATAGGGGCCGGGTTATCTTCTGTGAGATGCGCCCTAGGGTTCAAACCATCACGCCGGAGCAGGACGACCGATTGCTTCTCGAACCTCGTGCTCAATACATAGCAGAGATGAGTCAGCGGGTGAGTCAATGGGCAGGGCCGCCTGAATACATAGCGATAAGCTACCAAGAATTCACCGAACTGATCGTACTACTCAAGGACCAATGTGTGGGGCTGTGACTCCTGAGAAGGATGCCCCTCCCCAAGCATTCGTTGACATAACAAGATCGAATCAAGGCTTGGAAGACTGAGAACTGCCTCCACTGCAGACACTAATCTCAGCCTAGGGAACATTCTGAGTGGAGGAACCGAATCGCCTGCTCTGAGATCCTTCAGAAAAAGGCGTCGCCACAAATCCGAGGCCCAAGAAGTACAGTTCAGCACTCTCAGGCCTGCTTGCAGGCGGCTTCACGACCCTGAGAACACGAAATGAAGATTTCATGTCTATCTGAAAGTCCTTGAGTTCTGAGCCTTGGAATACCTTTACCAGCATATTGCCTGACGGCTTTAGTAAGAGGCGTGCGATCCTCAACGCACATCTAGCTAACTCAATCTGTCGGGCATGATCGAGCTCCCAGACACCCGAAACGTTCGGAGAGAGATCCGCAATTACAACATCGAATTCCATTTTACTTTTGGTTTGAATAGCGTTCGGGGCGCCCATGCTTGCGATGTCAAGGACGATTGTGTTGACGTTCCCATATCGAAGAGGAACGATCGGTTCCTTGTCAACGCCAAGAACGTAACCGGATTCTCCAACAACTTGTCGGACTGCTTGCAACCATCCGCCCGGTGCCGCGCCAAGGTCTAGTACGCGGTCCCCACGCTTGATGAATTTGTATCGTTCTACGACCTGAAGGAGTTTGAATGAAGCTCTACTCCGGTAGCCTTTCTCTTTCGCGAGGCGGTGGAATTGATCCTTCTTCCGCCGTCTTAACCAGTCACTTGACACTTTGTGTTACCGCACGGGCTGACGTTGCCTGCGTCTGCAACCACTTTGTGAGATGCTCGCACTTGTTGGGGTTCATGATCCATGTTTGAGAACAGCTCCCTATTAGATCACAGAAGGCGCAAGGGATATCCACTATGGAGTCGATAGTTGAGTACCGTCTTTTCGCGAAAACCCTGTAAGTCCATCGTCCGTCATGTAGCTCCTTCTTCCGAGCGATAAGACCCTTCTTCTCAAGCCTCAGGATCGCTCGCGAACCTTCGCGGCTATCCGCGGTTAACTTCTTCCAGAGTTCCGATTGAAGTATGCCCATGTCCCCGAGTTCCATTACTATGCGCAAGACGTCCTGTTCCGTTGGACCTTTCCGGGGCAAACAATAACCTTCTGGAATCGAAGCCCTATGAATCAGAATTGCGTAGAATTAGGGCAGCAATCCATTTAAACGTTTGAAAGCAAGTCGTCCGGAAATCAATCCTCGTCTATAAACTCTCTAAACTATGACTACTCGGAAATTCTTGAAATTACGTTATCATTGAACCATTTGGAACTTCGCGATCAGTAGTCAGTAGGGCCAACTTGTCGCCTTCTTCTGCAGCGAGCAGCATTCCCTGAGAAACCTCACCCGCGAATCTTGTCGGTTTCAGGTTGTAAAGGAAGATGACCCGCTTCCCCAAGAGCTCACCTACTTCGTAGTAGCCGACGAGGCTCGAAACTGTCTGTCGAACACCTAGAGGTCCGAGGTCTACCAGAATCTTGTACAGTTTTTCAGTCCTGGGAACCCTCTCTACACTTGTGATGGTTCCGACCCGAGCGTCAAGTTTCTTGAATTCCTCGAAAGCCACTTGGGCAGCAGGTTGCTCTCCACTCAACTCTCAGGCCCCTCCTCAAACGTACCCAAGCGCGCTCGATAAGTCTGTTATGAGATCTTCCACGTCTTCAATCCCCACGGACACTCGAATCAAGGAATTCGTGATGCCGATCCTTTCTCTCTCTTCTCTGGGGACTGAAGCATGGGTCATCGAGCTTGGATGCTCTATCAGCGATTCAACTCCTCCTAGACTCTCGGCAACGGTGAAGACCCGGAGGTTCCTTAGCAACCGCTTGCAGGCCTCAAAGTCGCCCCTCAGATAGAAGCTCACCATTCCTCCGAACCTTATCATCTGCCTTCGACAAAGTTCATGCTGCGGGTGCGAAGTCAGACCAGGATACAGTACCTTGGCAACCTTTGGGTGCTCCGCAAGATACTCAGCGACTCTCTGCGCATTGGCGCAGTGTCGATCCATTCTAACGGCAAGAGTCTTGATCCCTCTGAGGACCAGCCACGAATCAAACGCTCCGGGGACCGCGCCAACTGCATTCTGCGCAAATCGCACTTTTTCGTAGAGCTCCCTTTTCGAAAGAACGACAGCGCTACCGATGAGGTCGCTATGTCCTCCCAAGTACTTCGTGGTACTGTGGACCACGATATCAGTTCCGAGACTCAAGGGTTGTTGGAGATACGGACTCATGAACGTGTTATCGACAACGAGTAAGGCACCTCGCTCATGCGCAATGTTAGCCGCTCTCGCAATGTCAACAATCTTGAGAAGTGGATTTGTTGGAGTCTCAATCCAAATTATTCTAGTCGCCTGTCTCATACCCTTCTCGAAATCCTCCGACTTTGTTCCCTCCACGTAGCCAAATTCAATACCAAAGTTATGTAGCACGCGATCGAACAGCCGCCTCGTTCCTCCATAGAGATCGTTGACGCTCAAGACATGATCTCCTTTCTGTAGAAGAGTCAAAGCAATCGTCGAGATGGCCGCCATGCCAGAAGCGAAAGCCAACCCGAACTCTCCCTCCTCTAAGGCGGCAAGATTGCTTTCAAGAGCAGTTCGAGTTGGGTTGCCCGTTCGGGAATAGACATACTGACCCTCTACGCCTGGTTCTCGCTGACGGAAGGTTGACACTTGATAGATTGAAACTACCACGGCGCCTGTAGGATCTGTCTCCTGCCCAGGCGGTATGTATGGCCTTTGTCGAGAATCTCATCCCAATCTTCTCAAAAACCCGAAAGCGCTTCTGCACCGCATAAAGTTTGCATGAGAGAAAATCTCAAGTCCGTGCTTGAAGTCTGCGGACTGAAGCTAACTGTTCAAAGCCGCTTGTACCGTCTCTCTCGACCTAAGCGGATCATCACGCCAACGTTCTTTCGAAGCTCAAGACAAGTTATCGCGGGGCTAATCCAACGTCGCGCGAATATACGCGAACCTGTAATGGGACGAGTAGAGTTCATGGAAGATTTAATACCATTCGAACTTCGACAATAGGGCGGTGTGATTGTTTGGCAAAGCGCAAGGTCAAAAAAGGCGCGAAGAAGAAAGCTAAACGAATGGCCAAGAAGAAAGCGAAGCCGAAGAAGAAAGCTAGGCCGAAACCGGCACCGGCAACCGCGGCGCCGCCAGTTCCTGAGGCCCTAGTTCAGGCCCCAGCACCGGCCGCGACGCCGCCACAACCCTCGCCCACTGAACCAGTCACTGGGACTACCGGAACGGAAACCAATTAGAGGCTGGTTGCCTCTCGAACCTGTTTCGCTAACTTCCGCTCGTTCATCTTCGCCCTTCTATTCCCTATCGGAGATTGAGGATTGCAGAGCCTAACCGAAGCATGAAATATTGCGATTGATAAGAGGCAAGGAGATCCTCATTCGTAATGGCCTCACCGTAGAGGATAAGAATGCTCGACGCCTCTGCTTAGCCGCGCTTGATAAGTGTCTAATGGCAGTTGACCCATATGTGTGCCTCAGATCCAGCCTCAGGGTCAAAGGAAACATACTCAAGATTGACGACATCACAATTCAGCTTTCGCGCTTCCGTAAGATCATTCTAGTTGCGGTTGGAAAAGCTAGCGTCGCAATGATAAGAGCCGCAACCGAGCTCCTACAACACTATCCGATCCGCGGAATCATTGTGGTGTCCAAGGGTACTAAACTCGAACAGCTCGATAATAGAATCGAATACTGCTTCTCAGGTCATCCTCTTCCCGATCGTGATGGAATCGAAGCTTCGCAGAGAGTAATTGAGCTTGTCAGCAGAATGCGAGCAGATCAGTTGCTGATCTGCCTAATCTCCGGGGGGGCTTCGGCCATGTTGCCAGCGCCTGCGGATAGGATTTCGTTAGAGGATAAGAGAAAAGTCACGGCGGAACTTCTCAGGAGTAAAGCCTCGATAAATGAAATCAACACGATCCGCCGACATCTCTCGAAATTGAAGGGTGGACGACTTGTCACCCTATGTCCTGCAGGAATGATTCTCTCGCTGATAATCTCTGACACGCCTGGTAACTACCTCCATGACATAGCATCTGGCCTGACGGCAGAAGATCCGACCTCATACCAAGACGCAGTCGATATCCTGAGATGCTACAACTTATGGGAGAAGGTTCCCGAATCGGTCAGAAGCCACCTCAGGAAAGGAACTAGGGGCGGAATCCCCGACACGCCGAAGCTTGGAGACCCCATGTTTCGGAAGGTTCGAAATCTTGTAGTCGCTGATAACCGAACTGCCTGCGCAGCGGCACAGCGTTCTCTAGAGTCAAATGGAATACCCTCCACGATACTGACCTCGTCCGTTCAGATGGAAGCACGAGACATGGGAAAACTCCTAGGAGGAATCGCTCTCGAACGCAACGTGCACGGAACACGCGCTCTGAGAACAGGTGCCACTATCATAGGCGGAGAGACTGCCGTACAGGTCAAAGGTAGTGGTCTCGGCGGTAGAAATCAGGAAACAGTCCTATCAGCTGTCGAGTCGATAGCAGATCTCCCAGGAACAGTGGTGGCCGCACTTGCGACGGATGGCATCGATGGAAATAGCAAGGCCGCTGGAGCCATCGCAGACGGGGCATCCGTCGAACGTGGGAAACGAAAAGGTCTGAAGATAGCCGAATTCCTAAGAAGAAACGATTCTTACAGTTACTTCGCGCGCTTGAAAGACACCCTCGTGACAGGCCGGACGGGAACGAATGTAGCAGATATCTATCTGACACTGTCAGCTGAGTAGCTTTCCAGAAACGTCATTTCACTATCAGGACTGGGCATTTGGCGTGATGGCTCACTTTATCTGATACGCTTCCAAGCAGGAAAGCCCTGACCTCTGTAAGCCCTCGACTACCCATAACAATGAGGTCGACTCCCTCTGATTGCGCGGTCCTAACGATATCCTCAGCCGGGACCCCCTGGAGCATCTTACACTCAAAATCCGCTCCCTCACTCTTCGCATAATCCTCAGCCTTGCTGATAATCTCCCGCCCCTCAGCTTCCATCTCCTTAACGAAAACCGTCGTCGCTAGTACACCTGCCTCGGACGGAGTCACCGCATAAAAGCGACGAAGCACTACATGTAGAATAATCAGCTTCGCACCATACTTCTTCGCCAAATCGACCCCATATCCTAGAGCTCTCTCAGCATATGGCGACCCGTCTACGGCAACAAGAATCTTGGAGAACATGACATTCGCATGAGAATTAGGTTTCCACTGGGTAATAACTGTACTTCACATAATTACCGCACTCTTTTATCGGCCGGCCGGCGACATCGTCGGGGGTATCTATGATAGGAGAGATCTACTCGGTTGCGGTGATGGTTTCCAACCGGAAGAAAGCCGCAGAATGGTACAAGGAAAAACTCGGTTTTGAGGTAAGAGAGGAAGCTGAGGAACATTGGACTGTCGTTGGACCGCCAAGCTGGCCAAGCTGTCTGCACCTCTGCGAAATGGGCTCCCTAGAACCCGGCAACACCGGGATCCTACTACTCGCACGAGACTTCGATGAGACGGTGAAAGAGCTGAAGAAAAGAGGCGTAGAGTTCACTCAGGAACCGAAAAAGGAGCCATGGGGAACCTACGCCATGTTCAAGGACCCTGACGGAAATGAGTTCTGGCTGATGCCCAAGAGCTAGCGCTCAGCCAGTTACTACACAGTGATCTGCGGTTCCAGCTCCAGCTTCTTCGGAGTCCTCGTCGCGTACATTCTTATGTAAGGCGCCATGGCCCGCAGGATCTTGTTCTCCGCTTTTCTCAGATGCTCCTCATAGGTTGTCCGAGGTACATTGCGCTTCCCAGCTATTTCTTCTGCTGTCATCTTCTTCGGCAACTGATAGTATCCATAGTCTAGCGCCGTTAGGAGAGAGTCGAGTTGCTTCTCAGTTAGCTCTGAGAATACGCTGCTGAGCGAAATTACGAAGGCGTCCCTAATACTCCTTTCCGGGATAACCTTCTTCTCAAGAATTTGAACTGGACCGATTTTGCTGAGATCCTGGAACAGCTTCTTGTAATCAGTTTCCCTGAAACCTACTATCCGATGCTCCTCCCAGCCTCCGTAATAGACATCTGGAGGTATGCTCAGGCAGGAGTTCTTCTCTAGTGTTTCTGTGATGTTCGTTGGAATCTTACTGCATCGGCAGGTTTTCATCACGACCTGCAGATTCCTCTTCCCAAAGGTCTTTTTCAGAACCTTGGAACCTCCCCAGGCGCAGAGTTCTTCCAAGTCCGGCTCGATCCTCGTATAAGTCTCAATGTCAGGACACTCTATCTCCAGCACGTCTGTTCTGTCGTTACACCAACCTACCATCCTCACGTCTGGATGCTTCATGGAGAAGACAACATAGGGGCAGTCATGCTGAGCCCTGAAGTGTATCTCGAACATCCGAATCATCCATAGATAGGGGATGAATTTAACAGATAAGGCCTCTGCCGGCATGCGACGGCAAGAAGGCTTCAGCATATGCTTGCTCCTCAAGAGCCATCGTACGACGGCGCAACCTACAACCGTCGTCACACCCTAGTGGGTGTCCAAGGTGATGTGAATGAGTATCGTAACAAGCCTCATGGATAAGTTGCAGTTCGTCGAAGCAATATCGCTGAAAGTTGCCTCCGTTGAATCGAAACTGACTCTGTTGCGGGCATTGGTCCTGTCCACCCAATTGCGTATGGGTAGGCAGTGGTTCTCCGCATCAAGGGCAGAGGAGTTCAGCAGGGAACAACTGGCCCAAAGGGGTCGTGCGGAATATCAGGGCAGATTCCCGTTAGCACGGTGAAGGGAACTTTGCAGAGTCACAAACGCGACTGAACGCAGAATCCATCCCATGCCCGGGTATACGCCAGCCATTTCGACAACTCGCAACGGACTCACTGATAGGACGGAGATAGACAAACTTGGCCAGAACTGCAAATGCCTAAGTTCAGAAACGCAGAACATCATGACGAACCTAGTAGACGGCGACCAATATATCGTTCTTCAGCGAAGTCATTTATGGTCCCTTTGTCTTGGTCAGGCTCTTATGGAGAAGTCCCAATCTCTGCTCCTCGATTACTTCCTCGTCACTGGTTCCACTACTACCTTGGTGCCTTCAATGGAAACGAAGAGGGGCTGGCCCTTCTGCCACTTCAACCTCTCTACCATCTCGCGTGGGATCGTTATCCTATACTGACCTCTGTAACTCTGGAGTCTGACGATTTCTAGCGACTGCGACAAGCTCCGGAAGCCTCCGAGTCTTCATCAGGTCTCTTGAATCTTATGAGTATTGCTAAGTCTTAAATATACTAATAATGCTAAAGAGTACTCTTGAGGACTCAAAGGAATGGAAACCACTGAATACTATCGCGATGCTTCAGGTTTCTGGAAGGTAAAGACAGTAAGACGGAGACGAGTAGTCCGAGTATGAGGGCAACAGAGTTTGCTTCTGTCCTTCGCCTACTCAGCGCACTGCAGCTAGGCCTCAGCCTCGATCTTCTTGAGCTGCTTTCGGTACATCTCCAATGCTTCTTGGGATGTTGTAGCGTCTTCTGGCGACTTGTCTCTTCTCCAATTGCCAGTGAACCTCGGGAATCTGAGAGCCAGGCCGCTCCCTGGTCGAACGGCATCTCTACAGCATGTGTGTAAAGGTGATACAGTAATTTCGTCTGCGGCTACTTCCAGAACCATGGAAGGAACGAACCATACATCCGGTTCCATCAGAGACTTAACGCGTGAGTGTCTTTGCTTGATGATGTAAGGAGCCATCATTTTTGGAAGATTCGCCAAATCCTCGTCTGTGAAACCGGACCCCAATTTGGAGAAGGTTTCGAAAACATCCTCCTTCGAGCTGTATACGGCCATCAGTAGTGCTCCATAGCTTCCCGCTCTTCTTCCCCTACCCGCGAAGGCACCTACTGGAACTAGATCGAATGTGTCTTGGACTTCGGCCTTGTAGGAACGCTTGTACTTTATCCAGAACCACCCGCGCGCTCCTGCTTGATATATTGAGTCCTCTGAGACGCTCTTCACTACAAGTCCTTCGCACCCAACCGCAACAGCCTCATCCATGAGATGTTCGAGCTTCCGCGACTCACTGATCTTGAATTGCTCAGCAACTCTAACATGCTCAGATTCACTGACTATATTGACGAGCTTCTTTCGTCTCTCAGGGTAGGGCGTTAATGTCAAGTCTTTGCCGTTCAGGTATAGGACATCGAAGAGAAATACCGTGACGGGGATCTCTTGAGCCATCCGCTCGATTTCATACTTTCTTCCGCGGCGCTGCGAAATCACTTGGAAGGGCAGCATGTTCCCCGTGTCTGGGTCGACCGCCACGCATTCACCTTCCACAATGGCTTCCTTCGCCTCGATGCTCGCCTTGAGACGTTTGGCAACATCGGGGAACTGGTCAGTAATGTTTTCGAGACGTCGTGAGAAAAGAAGGAATTGCTTGAGAGTCATATGTGCCTGAACCCTGAGGCCGTCATACTTATGCTCCGCTGCTGCAGTCCCTCCGAGTTTGTCGAGGACTTCCTCGGCACTCGACAAACGTTCGCAAAGCATTGGTCTGATAGGACGACCGATGGTAATTCTGAATTTCCTGATGCTTTCAAGTCCTTCGTGTGCAACAACTTCCGCAACGTAGCCGAGATCAGAAGACAAGTTGTAAGCTCGTTCGAGGGGTTCCCTCGCTGTCTTCTCTCCTCCGTAGGCTATTGCGAGAGCGTCTAGAACGGTCATGTCGGCCACACCCAACCTCAATTTCCCAACGGCCATTCGCGCGATGAATTTTCCCTCAAGTGGCGAAGCATCATTTAAGAGACTCGTCAAGAGCCGGATCTTATTCTCAACAGACCCGGAACCAGTTGCATGTCCAATCTTATCAAAAGTGTCGTAGACTGTGCTAACCGTCAGGGGTCTTTTGAATAATGTTGCTTGTGACTTCTTCCCAAGCAGTTTCTCAACACTTAGTCCAAGGTCACCGCTCTTCTTGTAATCACCCTCCACCTGAGTTTCCGGTTTTCCGGTCGCCGCGACGATCGCTTTTGTCAGCAGCTTCTCTGCGACGCCCAGCTCGATACCCACGTAGTCTGGGTAAAGCTTCCCTTGGAGCAAGTAGACGACTTTACTGATTTCATCCTTAGGTGTTTCCTTGATAAGGTCAACAAGTAGGCTGGTCATTTCCAGCCGTTTCGTCGTGGCCTCGATCTTCTGGAATACTTCGACGAGCTGAACAAACTTCAATCCAAACATCCTGGAGAGCTCGTTCGGTGACGCTTATTCACTAGCTAGATGCTCCACCGAAGGCCAGATTAGCTCTCTTGATTACTTCAGGATATCGGATTACCCATAACGGAAAATAGGATGTCAGCGCTCATCCAAGTAATCATCCTCAGCGATCAGGTCAGAGTAGGGAACATCATATGACAATGCAATCGGGCGGTCGCCTGTACTTGGGATGTGCTGGCTGGTCCTACAACGAGTGGATAGGTCCTCTCTATGACGCTGGAAAGAGCATGCTCCAACAGTATGCAGCCATATTCGACACGGTAGAGCTTAACTCACCATTCTACAAGATCCCAGACGCGGGAACAATTCTGGGCCTCACTAGACACACTAAACGAGGGTTCATGTTCAGCGCAAAGATCAATCAGAAGTTCACGCACGAGCTTAAGCTGAGGCTGAAGGAAGATACACAGGAAGAACTAGAACGTTTTGTCGCCCTTTTCGATCCTCTCTTAACCCAGGAGCGGTTGGGGTGCTTCCTCGTTCAGCTTCCTCCTTCGCTTAAGCGGGATGACAGAGTCCTCGAACATTTCCTGGCGGCACTTCCGCACCGATACGACTACGTTGTGGAATTTAGACACAAATCATGGCTAGATGACGCCATCTGGAATATTCTGTCAAAGTACGAAGCGGCCTACTGCATCGTTGATGAGCCTCTTCTCCCGCCTGAAATCCACTTGACCTCCTCTATCGGCTATATCAGGTGGCATGGTCACGGTCAGAGACCTTGGTACAATTACCGCTACAGCCAACAACAGCTCCAAGAATGGATTCCAAGAGTCAGAGACATCCAACGCAATACGAAGAAAACATTCGGAATCTTCAACAATCACTTTCACGGTTATGCGCCTGAGAACTGCATTCAAATCATGGAAATGCTCGGGACTACGCAAGAGAAACATATGAAAGCTTTGAAGCGAGTACAGAATCACATCGAAAGGGAACTCGGGGGGCTTCCACCTGCGGGTACTCTCGACCAATACGTGGCGCCGTCTTCAGAATGATGATAGGTGACGATCCTCCGTGAGGAGCCTCCTAGGTCGCTTCCAATTGGTTGGCAGAAAGGAACGCCGAGTACTGGAACTGATAGCAGATCACTTTGCCCTTGTCGTCAAGACGGTATCACAACTCGAACCACTTTTTGAGTCGGCGAAAGCTGGGAAATGGAGAGCCGTGGAAGATCTAACAAACAGGGTAGCTGACCTTGAAACCTTGGCTGACGGCCTACATCGGGACGCAGTTCTGGCAATCTCCCAAGGAGCATTTTTCTCCGGTACCCGCGAAGACTTCCTTGAGTTGATGGAGGAGAACGATGAGGTAGCCGACGCAGCCCAGAATGCGGCTAGGATTCTGGCCGAGGCCCCTATCGATTCTAGTTCATTTCTCATCCTGTATGAAGAACCTAACGCAACTTTGAGTGATCTTTTCGTGAAACTTCAATCATGCGTGCAGTTGCTCGAAGAATCGCTCAGGAGCCTTGAATCTGACGCAGAAGTCGCCGTAAGTAAATCTCTGCTCGTGGAACGCTCAGAGGAGGAGGCTGATGAGATCAAGAATCGACTCATCAAGCGAATCTTCCTTCACAAGCGTGACCTTGAAGTATTGACCTTGCTACAGCTTCGCGACTTTGTTCTCAAACTTGATGAAATCGCTGATGCAGCCGAGGACTCTTCTGATTTGGTAATATCACTCGTTGCTAAAGCCGAAGCTTAGACTTAGATGATCATGCATTCGGCGCGGCCTTACCCCTTATTCTGCGATTCCAGACTCAATCTAAAGAGCGCTAATCGATTTTCAAAGCTTTGCCAGTGCGGATCCGCCAAGTAGCCAGTTGCACCAACAAACAAACCATTGCATACAACCACTTCGAAGAACAGGCATGTTTCAAAGAACCCCCAAGACATTTAATAAATCGTTTCTAGACGATTAACGGCTGAAGAAGGCTCCCTTGAAGGAGTCACGTGGGTTCATGCATTGAGATGCCCTCTCTGCGGCAAAGATATGACGAAGATTAATGAGACGACGACAGATTCCCCGGATCCGTCGCGCAGGCAAGAAACCCTGTATCACTGTGAACGACACGGAGTCATGAATAAGTCAACAGACCTCAAAGAAAAAGTGGACCAGATAGCACGAAGGGCCTAGAATCATCGGGCCATCCTTCTATTGCCTCATCCTAGTTCGTCATGATTGGTAGGTTTTTGCCATTGGCTGAGTTCGAGTTCTACCTCAACGTGCTCCCGAGCTTGGCCCTATGCATGATCCTCGGGGCAAACAATCTTTCCACGTGTCTCGGTACGTCCATGGGCGCGCGTACCCTCACCTATTCTCAGGCTCTCGGGTTAGCTTCGATAGGTCTTCTTGCAGGTGTCCTCCTTGAAGGCCACAAACTAGTTGGTGCCATAACGTCCGGAATCGTATTCTCAAAGGATCCCGAATTATTCTTTGCCACCGCACTTTCGACCTTTCTCATAATGACGCTTTTCACGTACAGGAAACTCCCCATCAGCCTCTCACAGGTGGCAGTCGGCGCAGCCGTAGGCTCCGCTCTTGCTCACCGAATTGCCGTAAACTGGATCTTTGCAGCGCATGTGGCAGTGTCTTGGCTGCTGACCCCGATCTTTGGATTCTTGATCGCGACAGGATCATCCGCAATTACGAGAGCCGTTGCCAAGAGAGTCAAAAGAGCACTAACCCTCAATGTGTGGTATGCATACTTGACGATCTTGGGCGGCGTGTATTCATCCTATGCCCTCGGAGCGAATACGGTCGGTCTGATCGTCGGTATGACAGACCTTCCGCTGTCCCAACGCCTGTTCATCTCGCTCCTTCTGGGTGCAGCCACGGTGCTTGGAATGATCCTTTTCAGCAGAGGAACGACTAGAAGTGTCGCAGAAAACATAATCGGATTGAATCCCTCAGCATCCTTTGCCGCCCAGATGGGAGGCGCCGCGACCGTTCACGGATTTACCCAATTTGGCATACCCGTCTCGGTATCACAGGGTGTGGTTGGCGGGATACTTGGGGCCTCGATCCCGAGGAAGATCGTAGTCCGCAACGATCGCCTCACGAGGGAAATAATTCTGGGTTGGACGATTGCGCCTTTGCTGGGGGCAACCTTAGCGTTCCTGGTAGCCCAACTCCTTTTCTAGATTCAAAAAGAACAAAACAGAATAACCTAGCTAGCCAAACAAATAGGATGGTATCGCGTTCACCCCCTAGGCAATTTGGGGAACAGCATTCGAGTGCGAAATCATGCCATCTGAGAAATCATGCGGAGCTGTAATCTTCAAACGAAACGGGAACAGAAAATATCTACTTCTCCATTATGAAGGCGGACACTGGGATTTTGTTAAGGGTCACGTGGAACGGAGTGAGTCCGAAAAGGATACGGCACGCCGTGAAACCGAGGAAGAGGCGGGTCTATTCGACCTCAAGTTCATCGAAGGTTTCCGACACACAATCAGCTATTACTACAAGCGTGCGGGAAGAACTGTCTACAAGGAAGTTGTCTTCTATCTCGTCGAATCTAAGACAGATTCAGTTCGTCTTTCAAGGGAACATGTGGGCTTTGACTGGTTACCCTACGATAGGGCCTATGATCGGTTGACATACAAGAACGCAAAGGAGGTTCTTCGGAAAGTCCACGAATTCTTAGAAAGGACTCAGGCATAGTCCAGCTAGGAGACGCCAAGAAAAGCAGCTAACACTGCACGGGCCCCGTGTAGCTTGTTTTCCGCTTGTTTCCAAATAATGCTATTAGGCCCCTCCAGCACATCGTCTGTAATCTCCATGCCTCTATGCGCCGGAAGACAGTGCATCACAACGCAATCATTCTTTGCCGTTGAGACAAGTTTACTGTTAACCTGATACCCCTTGAACTTCCGTTCTTTCTTTTTCGCGACTCTCTCTTGACCCATGCTCACCCAGACATCGGTGTAGACAACGTCTGCTCCTTGGACGGCTTTCTCCGGGTCGCGGACCAATTCGATCGATGCCCCGGATTCCTTTGCGAGCCCTCTAGCCTTCTCGATTACTGACTTGTCTGGATCGAATCCTTTGGGACAGCTGACCGCTACGTTAATTCCCATGCTGGCACCTCCAAGCAACCATGAGTTACATACGTTGTTCCCATCCCCAACCCAGGCAAACCTCAGACCCTGCAGCCTTCCTTTTGCCTCTACGATCGTAAGCATATCAGCAATGATCTGGGTCGGGTGCTCAAGGTCGCTTAATGCGTTAATAATGGGCACAGGGGCGTATTTGGCGAATTCGACCAGCATATCATGAGCATAAGTTCGAATCACAATTCCGTTAAGATAGGCTCCGAGAACTCGAGCGGTATCCTTCAGTGGCTCGCCTCGAGCAAGTTGGAGTTCATCCGTCCTAAGATACGTCGCTTGTCCTCCCAGCTGATAGATGGCGGTCTCGAAACCTACTCGTGTACGCGTTGAGGGCTTCTCAAACAGCAAACCCACAACTTTGCCTGCCAGCGATTGGTTCAGGGCATCCTCCTTCACCTGCGACTTCAGTCTGGCGGCAAGCTCTATCAGCGACTGAACTTCAGTACTACTCAGATCAACGATTGATAGGAAGTCTCTTCCGGCAAGCATCTCCACGTCATCTAACTGCCCATGTGAATCCGTAGTAGTTGAAAAATGCTCTATTCGGATTCCAACTCTGACTTTTGGCGCTCTCTTGCTTTCTTTGCCTTCACTCTTCCGGCGCCGTACCGTGCTGGAATCATTTTTGTGGGATCTATTAGGAAACGGCCCGATCGCAAAATATCCATCCCTATGAGGACGGGGTATCGCATCTCCGATCTATCGTTGACGCTGACCGGCATCCCGAATCTCACACCCGCAACCTCAACCATCGCGCGGACGAGTGGGCGACTGCGGGCATCGCCGACAAGCGATGCCGACTTGACTTTAGTCACATCGACTGCTGGCCAAGACCAATATTGGCGGCGAGCCGCACGTCCACTGAGCTTCTACTCGCTCCAGTGTCGATCTTTCCCTTAACGCGCGCCTCACCATGATGACCGACTACTTTCACATATTCGACGGGACCGATCAGGATTCGTTCCTTGTCCTTCTTCATCTGAAGCACGACGGCACACTCTTTGCAAACCATCGAGATATTAGGCGGATATCCTTCAGTGGCTGACCGCATGAAGATTGGGATGCTCTCAAAGAGCCAAGGATTCTGGGCCACTTCAGAAATCATGAAAGCTTTGAAGAAGCTACACGCAGAACCCGTCTAGGTCAATACGCCTCAGATCCATCTAGTCCTAGAGGGAGGAAAAGCCGATGCGATCTGCGATAGGAAATCCCTATCGGAACTTGACGCTGTGATACCCCGGATAGGCCGCAGCTTGACCGAACAACGTTGCTGAATCATCTTGAGTTGATGAGAGTTCCCTGCGCACTCACAATGAAGAGACTCCTTACCGCTAGAAACAAGTATCTCGCCTTACAGGCCTTGCATGCCTCAGGCGTCAGAATCCCGGAAAGCGTCCTGATAGCATCGCGGAATAGAAATGAAGAACCGACAGAGTATATTCCGCCGCCGCTCGTTTTGAAAATCCTCAGTGGGACCCAAGGCATCGGGGTGATGAGAGTGAAGGACGTAAAAGAAACCAGATCCATAATCGACACGCTTTCCGAACTTGATCAGATGATCTGCCTACAGGGATATCTGCCAAATCCCGGTGAAGACCTCCGCGTATTTGTTGTCGGAGGACAGATTGTGGGAGCAATGAAACGTAAGCAACATACACATCGGAGGACGCGGGATCGCGCATAATCCATCTAAAGTGGAAACTGAGACGTCAATCAAGGCTGCGGAGGCGGTTGGAGTGGAAATTGCAGGCGTCGACCTGATAATGGTCGAAACAGAACCCTACGTGATCGAAGTGAACGCGTCCGCAGGATTTCGCGGGCTATTGGAAGCAATAGGAAAGAATGCCGCGGACTCGATAGCGGAGTACGCCTTAACGAAAGCCAAGCAATAACAACACCTAGCTCGTAGTCATCCCGCAACACTCATTGCGTCCATGCACATGCATACAGTATGCCTGTCGGCCGTGACGATAGTCACAAAGATGAAAAGCAAATGACCTGAACCTGGGGTAACGGAGCCGACAGGACATCACCTTTCTTGCGATTCTTCACAGATCTCGAAATTCCATTACTGTCACCAGATATCCTAACGCCGCCAACACAGCTCCAGCAGACGTGTGCACAAGAGAAATCGCCAAGGTTCATCATGCTAAGGCAAAAGAGGTTCGAAAATGGGCAAGCTCAAAGATCGCGAAGTGAAGCGGTTCGCGGCAAAACTGAAACGTAGACTGCGAATCTGGAGAATCTTCTTCGGGTCGAGGGCACGCAGTGAATATGTCAAGGGAAGTGACTACGACTTCATGGTTGTCTGGCCGGATTTCGAGGAAATTTTCTTCACGTCTAGGCCATCCCTCCTCTACCCATTGGAAAAGGCCGGGAAATCCACAGGCTCTATGCTATACGCCTGAAAACTTCTCTGAATTGGCGAGAAGAATCAAGGTCGTGAGGGGCGCTCTCAGAAGTGGAATCCAACTCTAGATCGGAACCGAGTGCCTATGACCCTGAGTTCTGTTACTATCTTGTCCACTCGCCCATCAAAACGCGTCCTTGGCAGACTTTTGACAATTTGAAATTCAAACCGCAATCCGATCTTGGTGACCCGCGGAGGCAGCGGACCGACCTTTCGATCATAATAACCTGCACCATAGCATATCCTGTAACCTTGAAGATCCCACACTATGCCAAGAACTAGAACGACATCGGCCTGTCTTAGCCAAACGATCCTGCAAAAATTGTACGTTAGCTTCTAGGACTCCGAACGTACCCCCCTCCAGCTCTTCGTCGGGAACCTTCAACTGTAAGAAGACGCGACTTGGACTGAGCTTATCCGTAATTGGGACTATGACGTGTATCCCCCGCGCAACCAATCCTCCAACAATTTCACTTGTTCTTGCTTCACTTCTAAATTGTCAAGGTAGGCGGATACAGTTCGAGCCTCATCGATCCCGGGGAGTCTAAGCACTTTATCTGCTGCTTGGGGGCTAAGATGATCGACAGCTCGACAGCAGGTCTACTATCCCTGATTGCCAACAGTTTGGAGCTGAGGAGTCTCTCTCATGGACATTCACTGGGGGCCCAACTCTTCAGGGTTGAACTCCAGCTCCACGCGACGCTGAAGACAGGCCGCCAACAGAGTGTTGTACAGTAGCATAGCGATAGTCATGGGGCCCACACCGCCTGGAACAGGACTCACGTAAGAGGCTACTTGAAGAACGGAATTGAAGTCCACATCACCCATCAGTCTCCCATCTACGCTACTGATCCCCACATCAACAACCGCTGCTCCTGGTTTAACAAAGTCCGCACCGACGGTGAACTGTGATCGGCGACCAATGCCTGTGATCAGAATGTCGCCCTGCCTGCACATTTCTCTGAGCCCCCGAGTCTTTGAATGGCAGACTGTCACGGTCGCGTCGTGATTGAGGAGAAGCTGGCACAAAGGTCTGCCTACGAGTCTGCTTCGATTGACTACGACAGCATGTTGACCGACAGCTTTCACGCCATAATAGTTCAGAAGAACCACAACGCCCTTGGGAGTACAGGGGACAAGTCTGGGCTCCTTTTGGAACAATTGACCCAGATTGTCTGGGTTCAACCCATCCACATCTTTCTGGGCGGAGATAGTGGAAACGGCATGTGCTTCATCCAATCCTGTAGGCAGAGGCAGTTGAAGCAGAATACCAGTAACGGTCTGATCTTCATTCAATTGCTTAATCGTTTCTTCCAGCTCACACTGTGGAGTCTCGGCCTTCAGTTCCATGTTCCTTGATTTGATGCCTACATCCATGCATGCTGCGTGTTTGTTCTTGAGATATGTTCGCGATGCGGGATTGTCGCCGACTAACATAGTCACAAGATTGGGCTCGACGTTCTTCTGCTTTAGAGCTCTCACTTGCTCCTTGATCCTGAATCGTATGGCCTGCGCTGCCACCCGCCCGTCCATCACCACGCCTGGCAAATCTGTTATCCCGTGCCATTCTGCCATTAGAGAGAATATGCCTTTAAGAGCGATGGAGGCTCGCGCCTCACATGTCGATTTGATTCAACCGAAACGAAATTAGCCTCGACGCATATCATCGGAAGCGAACAATTTTGAAGCTTGTTGAATGCGTGCCGAATTTCAGCGAAGGAAGAAGAAAGGAAGTCATTGACACTATTGTCGCTGAAGCTCGTTCAAGAAGCGTGAAGATCTTAGATATTGAGTCCGACCCCGATCATAATCGTTCGGTGCTGACCTTCGTGGGATCTCCTGAGGCCGTTAGAGACGCCGCGCTTGCTGTAGGTGTGAGAGCGATTGAACTTATCGACCTTAACAAGCATCGCGGAGCGCATCCGAGGATGGGAGCTGTTGATGTCGTTCCCTTCATTCCGATATCTGACATTACTATGGACGAATGTGTACAGCTCGCAAGGGATTTCGCTGAAGAATTTGCCTCTAAGTTCAATGTACCGGTCTTTCTCTATGAGCAAGCTGCCACACGCCCCGATCGGACAAATCTTGCCGACGTTAGGAAAGGCGAATTCGAAGGACTGAGAGACCAGATTGGAAAGGATCCGAACAAGACACCTGATTTCGGACCAAACGCGATCCATCCGACGGCGGGAGCCACGGCCGTAGGGGCAAGACAGATTCTCATAGCGTATAACGTCAATCTTGGCACGTCTGACCTCAACATAGCGAAGCAGATAGCCAAACAGGTACGCGGAAAGGATGGTGGACTATCCGCAGTCAAGGCTCTTGGATTTGAGTTGAAGGACCGTGGGATGGTTCAAGTTTCCATGAATATGGTCGACTACAAGGCCAGCCAACTTTTCAAGGTCTTCGAGCTCGTGAAGACCTTCGCAAAACGTTTCGGTGCGCCGGTCCTCGGAAGCGAGATCGTCGGACTCGTTCCAATGGAGGCACTAACCGACGTAGCACAATTCTATCTGCAACTTCAAGGATTCAGCAATGACCAGATCCTCGAGCGAAAACTTGCCGAAATACAACGTGATAGCCTGATCACTGGCGACCTTGCTAGGTTCGTTCAGGAGGTAGCATCAGGGAAACCAGTTCCTGGGGGAGGAAGTGTATCTGCCTACGTGGGCTCTCTTGCCGCAGGGCTGGTCAGTATGGTTTCCCGCCTGACGTTGACCAAACCTCAGTACGAGACAAATTGGCCAGAGATCCAAGAAATACTCGATGAGAGTACACGACTCCGAGATCGCCTCTTGGTTTTGGTGGATGAAGATTCGAAGAGTTTTGCAGGCCTCATGGAAGCATACCGCATGCCCAAGGAAAACCATGAGCAAAAGCGTATCAGAAATGTCGAAATCCAAACCCGACTCAAACGAGCCGCAGACGTGCCTTCAGACTCGGCGGAAAAAGCAGCCGCGGTATTATCCTTGGCCAAATCACTTGCGAAGTACCCCTATGAGAATGCTCTTTCCGATCTGCAGACAGCGATCTTCCTTTCACACGCCAGCACACTAGGCGCGCTCTCTAACGTTGAAATCAATTTGAATGCAATAAAGGACACAGATTATCAGAATCAAACCAGGCTAAGGGTCGACGCACTCCGGAGACAAATTGAGCAAGATAAGGCCGAGGCGCTGAATCTACTTTCGAGGGTAGGAGTGCCGTAGCTCAACAGGCTATGCAGTCTGTCTCTTACCGGCGGTCTTCTCGTACATTCTCCGGAGCGTCCATCGTATCGCATTCTTGAGTTCTAGGAGACGTCTATCATCCCCATAGTTCCGAATGTGAATCGCCTTAAGATGACCCTCCTGCTGCTCAAGGTCATAGTCAAGTATGTTATCTGGCAAGATCACCCCCTTTGATGCTCCTTCCCTATCCTTCACCTGCATCTGTTCGAGCACTTTGCCCACGAGGAAAGCTCGCAATGGAGCGGATTCGGAATCGAGTATGACATCCGGCTCCGGGATGACATGAAGCGTCCCTTGCTCGATCAGAATTGAGGCTATTCTCACCCCATCTGTCGTCAGGATAGGAATATTGTCTGAAGCAACTCGCGCTGCAAGCTTGGGACGAGGAAGAGTTACGACTGGGGCCGCAATCTCAACCTGTTTGAAGCTTCTCTCGGCAAGGAGTGAATCTATGACCTCCAAGAATGAGCGGAGAGAGTTGACTTCTTCCTCTTGCTGCCTGATCCTTCGCTCTAGAAAGGACTTCATATCGGCAAGCTTCTTGGTCAACTGTTGGTCGGATGTTGCCAAAACTCCAGCCCAATATGCAGGACATTGCTTCGTAATTAAATAGTTGATTGGAAGGTTCTATGGTGTGAGACTTTGGAGTTCTCGTACTCTGGTATCCGCGTGCGGAATCTACAACGGTCACTACGGTTCTACACCCGAGTTATGGGCATGAAACAGATCCTCACGGGAAAAATGAAGCATGGCGGAATCTTTGTGCATCTCCGAAGTCCCCACTCGACACAGAGGCTAGAATTGAATTACTACCCTCCTCGAAGTAGCTTCCATGAGAAGTATCGCATTGGCAGTGAACTAGATCATTTGGGGTTCTGGACGACGGACGTTGACCGACTCTACCGAACTCTCTTGGCAAAGGGAGCTAGGAAAGCCATAGAACCTTTCTCAGAGGGAAAGTACAGACTGGCTTTTGTCAAAGATCCGGATGGAATTTGGATTGAGCTCATTGGAGTAGGTAGGCGCAGGTGAAGCGTCAGCAAGAGTGACGCTACTTCATTTACTAGCTTCCCAGCCTGTAAGCGCCTTGGCTAGAGTCATCTCGTTATCGGGGGCCTGAATGAAAGCCGGAACGTTCTTTCTTCGAGTAGCCTTGTAGGAGACGAAGAGCCATTGACCGGTTTCAAGATCCAATGTCTTGTCAAGTAGGTCATAGCTTATCGCAAACGCATCTGCAATCGTGATCCGGTCATAGATGCGCGGAAGCACATTGATGAAGTAACTGTGAACCTGCTGTAGGGCATTCACATTTAGGTGCGCGACTCGCTGTGTGCCCAACCAGCAGTGTGCTCTGTACTTTCGTCCTTGGCGGAGAAGCTCCTCCACCGCTATGTTTGAGATATCAGTGTGGTCCTCGCTCTTAGTTCTGTCTGGAATATACTCTTGGGCCTCATCTAGGACAATCAGGGTCTTCTCTTTCGCCTTTCCAGCAGTCTTCTTCAAATGGAGTAGCCTCCTAATGAACTGCGACACTACTAGGCGCGCGTCGTTTGGTTCCGGAACGTACACTACATCTACCCTTCCTCCAGCCTCTTCAAGGACTGTCTTGGCCAAGTCGGAGGCAGTAATCAGTTTCTCGACATCAGATTCATGCTCAGCCTCCAAGTAGCCGCTGATAGCAATCATGTCGCCCCTCAAACCTGACCGCTCGGGTGCATTTGCGGCGGCCTCCTCCACGAGCGACTTGATTTCCTCACGGACTTTACCCTTCAGAGCAGTAATGGCTGTGTCAGCCCTCACCTTTTCCCGCGCAAGAATGGATCTGAGCTTCTCCAACGTGATAGCGGCTTGCACTGCACCGGCTCTGTCTCTAACGCCTTCAAGCGTGCGAATGACGAACCCGATTGTCAGAGATGTTGATTCGCCAGTGTCGATATGTCGTAGCCTTCTCTCATTTATGACCCTGCCGATGATTCTTTCGATTCGCTGAGACCTGCCAATCTTCTCTTCAAGAGTCTCAGGCATTACTTGCGAGTCAAGAAACTGTTCGATGCTTTCGAAGCGTTCCGTTGAATAGACCATACCGGTTTTCTCGAACAGGTCGGCGAGATGTATGAAATACTCGCCTGCTATGTCGAAAATCACAACGCGCAGGTCCGGTTGATCATCTAGGGCTTGACGGATGAGATTCGATGTAAAGTTCGACTTCCCTGAACCAGTAAAACCGAGGCATGCGGAATGATATCGCACGAGATTCTCCAAGCTTACTTTGAGTGGAAGATCAAAGCCTAGCAATCCTCCTATTGAAACTCCATCCTTCATTGAAAGGAGTTCTTCTATCGCCTCGCGAGAGAGGACGTGTGCCCTTGCGCCGACCAAGCCTCCGAGGCGCGTCTTCTTGAAATCAACACTGCCCCTGGTTATATCCAGTCTATGCTGAGTAGGGATAGCAATAATGTCAATCCAACTCTCATCGCTTCTTCCCCAACTCTCATCGATGGTTTGCAGCATCTCACGTCTAATGATGGTTGGCGTTGCCGTAGTCATACCGAGCTCTTGGAAATGAGTTGGCTTCGGGGCGACCGCCTCGTAGATGAGATAGGTCAATCCGTCCGATGTCTGCCGTTCTACGGCGAGGAAGACTGGGTTTGACAGCATATCTAATAGGGCTAGCTTGAATCTGGCATCAATCACTGCAATAGAACTGGTAACTGAAATCTCTTCGCCGCGAGCTCGCGCCGAACGGGTGATCAGAGTCTGTTGCCGGAGGCGTGCGTCCCACCCTTCAGGGTCGCTAAATACATTCATCGGGTCCGAACCTCACTCGATTGAGCACTCTGCCGACGTGCCGATTCGCTTTCTGCCCTCAAGTCTCGGAACCTCCTTGCTATTGAGAACACTTTTTCTCTTCTAGCGAGCGGGGTGAGCTCGAGATCAACGACTCCCCTGAGTAATCCCTTCATGAGCTGAACCTCACCCTTGACTAATTTGTCCGCTAGATACAGAAGTTGATTGTGGCCATAGGCCTCCAAGACTTCAGGATTGTCGCACGCAGACAAGATGAGTAGAACCAGGTCGTCTAGCTGACTGCGCTTTTCCTCGGTTTCAAGGAAGATATGTAGCTTGACCTTCCTCTTGTACTCGACAGCCATGACATCTTGCTCAAAGCCATTGTCATGATCTGACTGGAAGAGACGATCGTAAAGGAATACGGGTGCACGAATCTCAGGATCATGCTGGAAACTTCGCAGTTGGAAGTAGCATCTGACGAAAAGCTTCTCTCGGGTAATCGTCTTCCGCGCTGCCCTTAACTTAGTCTTTTCGTCAGGAGTAGCGATCAGCGTAGCCATACATCCATCGTAAGCGAATGTACGCCAAGGCGTCGGAAGAGATACTGAGTTGGCGGTGCTTACGATCGTGAGTAGCGCCTTATCCGACTTGAGTCCCGGCAAGGCGACTTTATCGTCCCTAAGAGTGAATGAAGTGGGCAACGCGGCTCGCGTAAAATCTGTGGCTGTCGTATCCTTCGCAATTCCTACGACTAACACTTGATGTTTGAGCGCTTCTTCAATAAGCGCCTCAAGTAAGAAAAGGTTCAGCGCATTCAGTTCCCTGACTGAGAGCCACCTTCCGTTGTCCATAATCAGCGGATGATTCCATTCATCGTTGGGATTGAAGATCCGTTCCGCAATCCCCAGCGCGAGAGCACGCACCTTTCGCCATGAAGCACTGAGGCGCTCAGAGGAGATCTCAATGGATTCTACATCTTCCCTGAGGATGAGTCGCCTGCCAGCTTTCTCGTCGAGGTCTTGAAGCCGTTTCATTAACGAGTTGAATCTCTTCGGAGTCAAAGCGAATGATTCAGCCAATTCCTTTTTGGGGACGTTTGGATTGCGTATCATGAAACGAAGCGCGGCGTAAGGGAGATAGAATCCGCGAGGCGGGACGTACGTTAAGCTTGACCCGAAAACAGATGCAGAGTGCAAATCAAACCTCTCAACAGGACCTTGAGGAGTACTCAACCCCTCTAGAGCCACGGTTCGGCCTCTCAACATCAATGCCGCATCGCGGTAAAGTGATGGATAGGTCCCTGAGAAGGGCCTGTCCAAGAACAGAATTCGAATCTCGCCATTTGCTGTGACCTTCCAAGCTAGATACAGTTCGGCCATAGTCATTAGGGCGAAAGGGATTCGCTCCATGGTTGCCCGGAAGTCCACTTCCGTTTCGATCTGTTCCGATGTTTGCACAAGGTTTAGGAGGTCTTCTTCCCAGAGCGGAACTGCCGCTGAAGCGAACAACTCCTCGGTACGCTCAGAGTTCAATAAGTCAAAGTCCACGCGATCTTCGTCAACTGTAAACCTGCATCTGTAGCCGCCTGCAGCTACGTAGAACAGCAGCATTTCGAGGACCTCATCGTAATCCATACTTCCGTCGATTCCCACTGCCACGCGAGGTTCAGGGAGAACCTTAGCGATATCGAGCAGGCTCGCGGTGCGGATGGGGCACAGCTTTCTCACAATATCTGTACGATTCCTGAGCATATCCATTCTGGTCTGAAATAGACGAGCTAATTCGGCGGTACTTCGCCGTAGACCTCCCGCCAATGAAGACAACAACCGCTCACAGTACGCCAATGCTGTCAGGTTCTAATTTAGATAAGCGCGGGAGGCAGGTGCGGTGTTGGAGAGGAGACAGTAGCCATCACCTGTAAGTGGCCAACTAGAACCAGTCGTTTATTTTAAATCGACTTATATACACAAAACTCAATCATCCGGTCAGTAGGTCCCTGATCATTGGGTGGACGCTTTAACGCCGAGACCAGCTCGCCTTAGCGAGTCTCAAGAAGGTTTCCACCGAACGGCACCGCGACTTTTCGTAGGAGAGTAGAGGAATGGTAAGTTACCCCACCATAGCAGAGATTTTCACGGGAAAACTGGATGAACGCCAAGTAGCCCTGAGGGGATGGTTGCATCACACCCGAACAGGAGGCGGGATACTGTTCCTCCAGCTACGCGATGGCACAGGGATCATCCAATGCACCTTGAAGAAGGACCGGACAGGTCCCGACGAGTTCAAGGAGCTAGGCGAGATACCAATTGAGAGTACGATTGAGGTCACAGGGACGGTGAGGAAAGACCCACGTGCTCCACGTGGATATGAGATCGCGGGAGACAAAGTCACGATTCTCTATCGAGCAGAGGAAGGATTCCCCATCGCCAAGAAGTATCATGGTCCAGATTTTCTGTTGGATCATAGGCACTTGTTCATCCGTAGCCCGAAGCTTCAGGCAATTATGCGTCTACGCGCGAAACTCATAGACGAGACACGCAGATGGCTTATCGATCATGGTTACTTGGAGGTTCAGGTTCCGATCCTCGTGACAGCCGCCGTTGAAGGGGGGTCGACTCTCTTTGAGGTTAAGTACTTTGACGAGAAAGCCTACCTTACCCAAAGCTGGCAACTCTACGCTGAAGCCATGATTTCTTCCGTAGGCAAAATCTTCACTCTCGCTCCCTCGTTTCGGGCCGAGAAGTCTCGTACTCGACGGCACCTAACGGAATATTGGCATTTGGAAGTTGAAGAACCCTGGTTGGACCTTGATGGCCTCATGCGCATGGAAGAACAGCTCGCCACACACATCTGCCAGCGCATCCGACAGCAAATGCCTGAAGAATTGAAGATGCTTGGACGCGTCCCTGAGCAACTTGCAAAGATCAAGCCACCGTTTCCAAGAATTACATACGACAAGGCAGTGACATTGATCCAAGAATCAAGGCCTTCCTTCAAATGGGGAGATGACTTGGGGTGGGAAGATGAGAAAGCGCTCACAGAGCACTTCGACCTCCCCTTCTTCGTAGCTCGTTACCCGAAAGGTGTGAAAGCCTTCTACCATATGCCTGACCCGCAGAACCCGAAAATGACGTTATCCGTTGACCTCCTCGCTCCTGAGGGATACGGAGAGATAACCGGCGGTGGCCAGAGAATTCACGATTTGAAACAACTTTTGGATAGAATCAAGGAGGAAGGGTTGAATCGGGAAGCGTACAAGTGGTACATCGACCTACGACGCTATGGAACAGTCCCGCACTCCGGATTCGGGATGGGAGTGGAACGCACTTTGGCCTGGATCTGCAAACTCCAACACATTAGAGACTCAATCGCGTTTCCAAGACTGATAAACAGAGTTTATCCCTAGCTGAAAACGGACATGGGAAGAATTGCTTCAGATCAAACGGATGCAAGGTAGCGATATACCATTTGCCATCAAGCTTTCCAACCAAGAGAAATGGGGGACAACCCGCATAGACTTTGAACGGTTGCTGAACCTTAGTCCGAGGGGATGTTTCATAGCGTACCACGGAAGGCGGAAAGTGGGGTTGACCACCACAACGCGATACGGCAAGAGACTTGCGTGGATAGGAAATGTGGTCGTGGACAAGGATTTTCGTGGAAAAAACGTCGGCCACCAGCTAGTCGAACACGCCATAGCGTACCTTCAGAAATTGAGGGTTGAACATATCGGTCTATACTGTTTTAAACGTAACGTCTCTTTCTACGAAGACCTCGGATTCGCGGAAGACACTCAGTTTCTGCGACTCCACCGCAAACCGAAAAGGATTACATTTCGAACAGTCCCACCCGACTTAGGACCTGCAATTTCGCTCAAGAGATTACTTTGGGCAGACCGGAGGGCATTCGGCGCGGACAGATCAAGGCTGATACGCTTGGTGCTCTCAACCGGAGCTGGGTGGCATGTTGGATCCGCTCAGAACTCCACGGGTATCTCGTACCTTCTTGTCAAGGACTATCATGACATGTACGAATATGGCCCTTGGGTGAATATTCGGACCCGGCGCGATTTGCCCACCAAAATTCTTCTTCAGATCCTCGCCAAGACCCAAAGCAAACCGATTGAAGTTACTTGCCTGCGTGACAATGCGCAAGCCGTAACTCTTTTCAAAGCTCATGACTTTCGAGTGATGGAAGAAGGCTACCGGATGTATTTCGGAAGGAAAGCGCATATCGCCGAAGACCGCGCTCAGTATGCGCTTGGATTCCTTGACAAGGGGTAGTCCGGTGGGGCTACCTCGCGTTAGGTGACTGCCTGCCGAAGAAGCGGCATCAGTTCAGGCGTTGGTTTGCCAAGTTTCCTGTCCAAAGCTGCTCTGATCAAGCCGTAGTATGGTGGGGAAGGCTTGCCGGGTCTCGATTTGAATTCACCGTGGAACTGGGTACCTAAGTAGTAATATTTGTCAGGAAGTTCGAAGATCTCCATCCTAGATCCATCAATGCTTCTACCTGAAAAGACACCTCCGCCCTTGACTATCGGCTCGATATAGTCAGGGTTCATCTCGTACCGATGCCTGTGTCGCTCAGAGATCACTTCGCGCCCATAGAGAGCACTTGCAATCGAGTTTGGAGTGATGCGTATCTCGTGGGCCCCCAACCTCATAGTAGCACCCTTGGAGTCAATGTTCCGTTGCTCTGGCATCAGATCGATTACAGGATGACGAGTATCAGGATCGATTTCGGTGCTGTTTGCTCCTGCAAATCCTAGGTGACGAGAGTATTCCACTACGGCTAGCTGGAATCCGAAACATATCCCCAACGTCGGGAAGTTATTTTCACGAGCGTATCTCAACGCAGCGATCTTGCCTTCTGTTCCTCTGGAACCAAATCCGCCTGGTACTAGCACCCCATCGTAGTGCGAAAGAATCGAGAGGTGGGGCGAGCTTTCTTCGAAGAGTTCAGTCTCAATCCAGTCGATCTCCACCCTAGCGTTGCACGCCGCACCAGCGTGCTTCAATGCCTCGTTGACGCTGACGTAGGAATCCGCAAGCTCAGCATACTTGCCACAGAGGCCGATCCGGACAACTTCTGTTGGATTTGCGATTCGATCGACTATTCGCTTCCAGTTGCTCCAGTCAACATTCCGTTTCTCAAGACTGTATCTCTCTGCCAAGAAATCACCCATACCTTGAGTATCCAGTTCGATGGGCGTTTGGTAGATGGTTGGCAGGTCTGGAGACGCGAAGACGGCACGTTCTTCAACATTGCAGAATAGTGCTATCTTCTTTCTGGGACCTGAGAGAAGTGGCCCTTTGCTCCTAGCAACTATCATGTCTGGTTGAATACCTATTCTCCTCAGTTCCTGTACGCTATGCTGAGTCGGCTTAGTCTTTTGCTCTCCAACGACATTCAATACCGGAACGAGTGTCACGTGTGCGAAGAGAACGTTCTGCTGCCCTTCCTCAAGCCTAAGCTGTCGGGCAGCCTCCAAATAGGGCAAGCTTTCAATGTCCCCGACGGTTCCACCTATCTCCACTAGGAGGACATCGAGTTGAACCCTTGCGGCTACACTCTTGACTACAACTTTGATCTCGTCAGTTATGTGCGGGATGATTTGGACGCACTGTCCGAGAAAATCGCCCCTTCGCTCCTTGTTGATAACGGATGTGTAGATTTGACCGGTTGTGGTGTTGTGGCTGCGAGTCAGATTGACATCCAAGAATCGCTCATACGTTCCCAAATCCATGTCGATTTCGCCGCCATCATCTGTAACGAAAACTTCTCCGTGGATCACTGGGTTCATTGTCCCTGCGTCAACGTTGAGGTATGGGTCGATCTTCATGGCAGAGACTTTGAAGCCTCTGACCTGCAAGAGTTTTGCGATTGAACCGGTGGTCACGCCCTTGCCAATTCCAGACATGACTCCGCCTGTGATGAAAAGAAATCTTGTGTCTGTCGGCATAGTCCACAGGAAGCATCAGTGCAACTTAAAGTTTCCCCGCTAGGCAAATCAAGAAAGTTGAGAACCCAAAGTAGCTGCGTAGTCGAGTATTGCGCTGAGTTTGTTACTTCTGCACTTGCCCTTTGAGTCTTCTAATCTCTTGGTTGATGAGATTCAACGCGACTCGTGCGGTGGATATAGCCTGTTCCAGTGACTGAGAACTCTCAGGTCCCCAGATCCTCGCTGCGCCCTGAGCTGTCTGTAGACCGACTTGGGAAAGGTAAACCACGCCCTCGCTCTCGAAGACAAAACCAGCGTTGACGAGGCCCTTCAGAGCCTCAGCTTCATGCTGAGAGAGCTCAAGTTCAGACCGTGGTTTCGCGTTTTCAGGAGCGTTGCAATTCGCCCTGAGCAACTTGATCAAGACGTTCGGCCCAGGAGGAACCCTATCTCCGAATTCCTTCTTAGCTGATTCTTCCAGCCTTCGCAATTGCTCTATTTTAGCGACAGCGTCAGTAATCGTCGTCAGACTCTTAGTGATACTAAGGAAGGACTGAACCACCGGACTTTGCGGATTCATCTTGTAAAGGGTTACTGCGCCCACATGTCTTGAAGGGGCAATTGCTTTCATTCTCTCAAGATCGTTCCATACTCTGTATAGGGTTGTCCTACCAATACCTGCTCGCTGTGCGATCTCAGTCTTGGTAAGCTCCTCGTTGGGACGCTGAGCTAGGATGGTCAGAACTTTCATCTGAGGGCTTTTTGATAGGATTTCCATGAATGCGCTGGCTTCGTCTGCCGCCATAGACTATCCCCAATCCATATGGAAAACAGTATGGTATATTAATGTTCGCATTGCCAAACACCGGAGTTTCACGCGGATGGATAAATCGGGGGCCGGATAATCATCCCAACCATGCCGTCTTCAGAGATGCTTTCAGAGCTGGAAGAGAAAATCCTGCTTGCCGTTTGGAAACTAAAAGGAATAGGAAAGAATATGGTAATGGAGGAAGCGGTCAAGGCCGATCTCGCAGAAGAAGGGGCCTATCATGAGTGGAGCAAATGGATTGCTAACCTGCGAAGGCAGGAATTTCTTGAAACCTCCAATCTCGACGGGCGGACTGCGTTCTCTCTAACATCTCTAGGACTATCGATACTTAGGCGGCTCGAAGAAGATCGCTTGCAGGAAATCGGGTGACTTTAGACCCGAACAGCTTGTCTCTTTAATCGGCAGAATGAGGCACACCTCAATTCTCTGCAATAAGTTCTCTTTCTAGCCTAACACAAAAATACCAGCACTACATCTCCACCTATTGATGATGAATCCTTTAAGTTCAGAGCGCTCTCAGCCGGCGCGGTGATGGCACTCGACGGGCAGACTGAATCTCTGTCTCCCGTCGAACCAACAGTTGCTCCAACATACAGATAGAGTGTTCTTCTAGTCAACCTTAAATTTGCCATGCGGCCCCCATGAGGGGGACACTTAGTGGCGTGCACTGTAGTAGTCGGCGGCTTTTTCGGTGACGAAGGAAAAGGAAAGATTGTCGCCTACCTTGCTTTGAAAGATAAACCGTCAATTGTAGCTCGCGCGGGCGTTGGGCCGAACGCGGGACATACAGTTGAACATGCTGGAAGGCGATACTCCCTTAGACTTGTGCCAAGCGGTTTCGTATACGAGAAAGCTAGACTTCTGATTGGTCCGGGAGTCGCTGTTAATTCTAAGGTACTTCTAGATGAGATTGAACAGACATCATGCAGATCCCGCTTTGGGCTTGACCCGCAGTGCGCGGTTATCGAGCAGACGCATATCGACGAGGAAACCAAGTCACAGCACTTGACTAGGACAGTTGGCACGACTAAGAGCGGAGTCGGAGCCTGCAACGCGGCTAGGGCCCTTCGTATGGTGAAACTGGCGAGAGATTTTCCTGAACTCTCACCATATCTCAAGGATGTTGGAGCCGAGATCCACTCGGCACTCTCAAGCGATGATCTCGTGCTGGTTGAGGGAACACAGGGGACTTTTCTTTCACTCTATCACGGCACATATCCGTTCTGCACATCCAAAGATACGACTGCATCCGCTGCCTGCGCCGACATAGGAGTGGGTCCGACTATGGTAACTGATGTCGTGGCGGTCTTCAAAGCCTTCGTGACAAGGGTGGGGACCGGCCCTTTGGATGGAGAGTTGTCGAGCGAGGAGACTCGAAAGAGAGGTTGGCAGGAATTCGGAACTGTGACTGGAAGAGAAAGGAGAGCTGCACCGTTCAATTTCGAACTTGCGAAACTGGCGGTCCGACTTAACGGGGTAACACAGGCTGCCATTACTAAACTCGACATCGTATTCCCTGAATCAAAAGGAGTCAAGGAATACAACGATCTTCCAATACCAGCGAAGGATTTCATTGATAGGGTTGAGAAAAACCTAGGAGTTGCGGTCACACTGATCGGAACAGGACCCTCAACTGATGAGGTTATCGAGAGACGAGAAGAGTAGGACCGGCATCAGACTCAGGAGCGTAGATTTCGTGCCAGCCAAGCCTCAATGGACGTAATGTGCTTGAAGGAGTTCGAGATTGGAGGCACGATTAGACCAGCAGGTATGGCTGCGACAAGAAGGTTCACCAGATTGTACAACGCGGTGAAGAGAAGAGTATAGGTCAACACTGCGACATCATCTGCGAACTGCCATCCAGTCGATCTCTCAAGAGTGAATCTAGCATAAGACAGGTAGTCAGCCCCAAAGAAGACGGGTGCAACGTATACCAACACAGCATAGTTCACAGCAGTCATGGTTGCGATCCGCAATAGAATACCGCCGCCGAGCATCATGGATAATGCGAGACTTGGATGAATCTTGCTCCCCTTCACATGACGATAGAGTCCGTTCCCGACCCAGAAACCCACCAACGTCGAAATGACGGCCACGAACTTTAGCATAGGACCGAGCGGTGCGTCACTGCCTTGGAAATTGAGAAAAAGCCATTGTATGATCGCGGAGATCGCCGCGGCAGGCGGTCCAAACAGGAAGAATGCGATGAGAATTGGGATCTCTGCGAAGTCGATTTTGAGGTATGGAATGAGGGGAAAGGGTATCTCCGCTTTGGCCAAAGTCAACAGTGCTGCGACTGCAGCAAAAACGCCTGCTCCAGTCAGCGTCACAGTTGTTCTCTGCGCCGAGAAGGATTGAGTCATCCTTCGTCGGCGCAACACTAGCTACCTACTTATAATAGAGTTTCTACTCATTTTCTAGTATCGCTGCAATACATCTTGTCACCGCCCGAATATGCCTTCCGCGGAACAAAGACAGCTACACGTAAAGCCCTGTAAACTCGTTTCGAATCTGACAGGATCAACGACTGAGCCTCTCCCAAAAGTCGATGCGCAGTCTTCAGCGGGTCATCCGATCGGTCATCGTTGCTTCCTTGCTCCGGGTCATAGTCGCCGAATCCGTGCAGGATCGATATCTGAAATGCGCCGTATTCTGCTTCTGCAGCGGACTTCCAGAGCAGAAGTGAATAGGAGTCTTTATCGTTGGCGGTCCGAACCATCCGTAACCTTAGAGGCCTTGGGTGCCGTAGGATTGCCAGACTCTTGGGCATTTCAAAGTCTCAAGTGTACAGGCAAGTTAAGGCTCTAGGTCTCAATAGACCAGAAGCTAAGTTAGTACGATCTCGCTATCGGGAAGTTCGGGAAGAAGAATACATCCCAGAGTTAGCTCCTTTTGTCAAATGGGACGGTCCGGTCCGCTTCTCTGCTTCTTCGACTAGCGCAGGGGCCTTCGCAAGAGCATTCATGATCAGTTGGTCTCGCTCCCCCATTCATCGGCGCCTAATTGCGGGAAGCTTGCGGTTATGCCAGTAGACTTGTCCCTGATCATCAGTGCACTGTAACTGATTTTGCCAAGTTCCGCGGAAAATCTGGGTCGTAACCTTTCTGGACAGCCATGTGGTATGCAAAGAGTTGAAGCGGGACAACGTAAACTATGGGAGTCAAGAATGAAGGAATACCTGTGGGCACCGTTGTCGTGTCGTCTGAAAGTTCGGAGACTTCCGTGTCTTGCTCGTCAACGACACTAATTATCCGGGCTCCTCTTGCCTTCATCTCCATAACGTTTCCGATAATCTTCGAATACGCCTCGTCTCTCGGTGCGATGAAAAATACGGGGTATCCAGCTTCCACCACTGATATGAAGCCATGCTTCGACTCACCGGCTGGGTAAGCGATAGCTGGAAGATACGATAGTTCAAGCAGTTTTAGTCGTCCTTCGAGAGCTGTTGAAACATTAATACCTCTTCCAAGGAAACAGAAGCTGGAGCGGCCAGAGTACTCTTGCACGATTCGCTTCACCCGCACTTCCTGCGTCGAGAGGACCCTTGAGACCCATTCGGGCAACTGATGGAAAGCTGCCTCCAAGGCGTCCTCCTCTCCCTTCTTGAGGACACCCCTGTTCCTAGCCAGCGAAACCGCGAGTTTGACAAGGACGGAGAGCTGTGCCGTGAAGGTCTTCGTGGCAGCCACACCGATTTCTGGCCCTGAATTTTGACCAATGTAGACATCCGATAGTCTGGTAAGCGTGGATCCCATTACATTGCTGATTCCAAGTATTGTTGCTCCCCTGTCCTTGGCGCCTCTAACTGCGCTTAGGGTGTCAGCAGTTTCTCCCGATTGACTTATGGCGAGAATGACTGTATCCGAGTCCAACAAAGCGGCATAGCTGTCAACAAACTCTGACGCGGCAACGGGAGTGACTGCAACTTTGGCAAGGTTTGAAAAGACGTAGCTGGCGGCCAGACAGGCGTGATAGGATGTGCCGCATGCGACCAAGAAAATTCTCTTTGCCCGGTTGATCGCCGATGCCATCAGGTCCAGATATATAGGGTGGGTTCGAAGAGCGTTTCGAATAGCTGTCGGTTGTTCATGAATTTCTTTCAACATGAAATGAGGAAAACCCGCCTTTAGAGCGGTCTCAGGGTTCCAGTCAACTGTGAACGGCTTCCTCTCGAGTTCTTGGCCATCCTCTATCCGGAGTATTGTGATGCGATCGATCGTCAGTACCGCCATTTCATTGTCTTCGAGAAGCAGTGCCTGCTTGGTCCGGGATAGGAAGGCCGGGATATCTGATGCGCAGTAGTTTCCGTCAATTCCAATCCCAATTACTAGCGGACTCTCTTTCCTTACGCAAACAATCTTGTCGGGTTCCCTTAAGCATATGAGCGCAAGAGCGTAAGCCCCAGCCAATCTTTTTGCGGCTAGGCGTACAGCTTCTAGGAACCCCATTGTGGACTTGAGATGTTCTTCCACAAGATGAGCTAAGACTTCGGTGTCTGTTCTAGATCTAAAGCGGTGCCCTGAGGCTTCTAATTCCTGTCTCAGTTGCATGAAATTCTCGATTATTCCGTTGTGAACGACGGCTAGAGTGTTCAAACAGTCGGTGTGGGGGTGTGCGTTCTCTTGGGATGGTGCTCCGTGAGTTGCCCATCGAGTATGGCCTATCCCAATCGAACCTTTCAGGTCGCTGATTCGAAGTTTCCTCTCAACCTCCTCAATTTTTCCTTTGTCCTTCTTCACCACAATCATTCCATCAGTGATCGAGGCTTCTCCTACAGAGTCGTAGCCTCGGTACTCAAGTCGTTTGAGACAGTCGTACAAAACTGGGCCGACTTCTCCGTATTTCAGAACGCTAGCAGCGATTCCACACATCATGCTCGCCGGGGGGTTGGAATTTAACCACCGTTCCGGTCAGGCATGATAAGCATTCCTTCGGATGACGTTTGACGAATTGATCTCGATTTGACGTTCTTGCCAACAATATGAATGGGGAATGGTAAAAATTGACTTGATTAATCAAAAACGTTTATGACTATATGCCGACCTTTCGACAATTAAAGGGTTGGTGCGCCCCGAATGTCGTACCTTGTGCTCAAAGAGAGGCAGACAAGTCAACTCGTACCTGCGCGAATATTCTCTGATCCAAAGCTTGCTCAGTCTGTTCTTCAGCCAATGCGATGGAAGATTCTCACCGAGCTTACAACTGCCGAGAAATGCGCGAAGGATCTCTCAAAGGCGCTCGACACAAGCGAACAAGTGATCTGCTACCATTTGCGCGAACTCGAGAAAGCAGGATTTGTCAGGCTCGAGAGAACGGTCAAGAGGAGAGGAGCAATGGCGAAGTATTACAAAGCCGAGCAGAAGGCTATCGCAGTCGTCCCTATGCCCACCAAATTAACCAAAGGCACGCAAAGTCAACTGCAACAATCCCTCACCGAGTCCTCCTCTAAGCTCCTGGACCCATTCATCTCTCAAGGTAGGTTCAACGGCCATATCGTTCTCGGAAGCCCGGACACGCATGGGATCTTTCGGAGCCGTGCCAGGTGTGGTGATAGAGCTACAGACCTCGCGCTATTCCTCGGCTCTCTTCTACCCTTGACAAGGGAAAGTGTTGTGCGTTTGGACACAGAGATCTCGCAGCAGGAATTGCAGCGTAATCTCACACTTGTTGGCGGACCGAGAGTGAACACCGTAACGATGATGATGAACGAGTGGCTGCCGATAACCTACGAATTGACAGGACATAACATGATGATGTCGCGGATTACGGGGAAGAGCTATTCGGGTGAGGACGAAGGCGCGATTCAGATGATTGTAAACCCGATGAATCAGGAATCGCGAGTCATAGTCATCGCAGGAAACAGTTACCTTGGCACACGGTCTGCGGTGCTAGCGTTCATAAAATACACAGACGAAATTGCCAAGGGAAACGCCATGAACAGCAACGTTATCGCTCGAGTTGTGAGCGGGCTTGATATGAACAGTGACGGATTGGTCGACGATGTTGAATTCCTCGAGTAGAGGGAGGTTGCCTACTTACCGGCGATCTCTGCTAGACGTTTCTTCAGTCTGTCGGTGACAATCTTTGGTTCTATGGAACCTCTGACCTCCGACATTATGGACCCCATCAATGATGAGAACGCGGCTGACCCTTTCTCATTGATAAGTTTCTTGTTTTTCTCGATATGGCGCTCAAGAACTTGTTCCAGCTCTTGTTCGGTCAGCATCCTGAGACCGAGTTCTCTCACGCCATCCTTGGAATCTAAGCTTGGATTCTTTGCCTGCCACTTCAGAAGATCCGCGATGGCTTCCTTGGTTACCACACCTAGATCAACTAGTCTGAATATCGCTTCAATCTTCGTGTTTGGTAACGACTCCACAGGGTATCCTTCTCGTTCGAGACTCTTGCAAGTCTCAGTGAGAACTGTCGCGACGAACGATCTCTGAACGTTGGAAGTCGTCGCGATCTGTTCAAAAAGTTCCAGATAATCTGAGTCGACTAGCTGTTCTGCTAGTTTTTGGTTCAATGAATACTGTTGCATGAGACGCTTAACTGCATTCTCAGGGTTTTCAGGAAGACTGGCTTTGAGTTTGGCGATCCAGTCCTCTGTGACTGGCGTAGGAGGTACATCGGTTTCCGGATACATGCGGGCGGCTCCTGGCCTCGGCCGCATGTATCGGGTTGTACCATCGGTCATGGCGGTCCGCGTTTCTTCGGGTACACCCTCAAGTGCTTCCTGCGCACGGTCTACTACGGCGTTCAACGCTTCCTCAGCATTGTTTCTCTCGTCGGCGACCAAGACGAATGCATCCTGTGAGTCCAAACCTAGACGTGTTCTCACAAGCCGGGTTTCATCTTCACTGATCCCATACCCAGGCAGTTCATCTGAATGGAATATGCCTCCAACACCGCCCCAGAAGGCTGCACGGTTGGACATTTCAGTCCCAAGCCGTAACCCAGGAGCTAGCTCTTTCCCTAGTAGGCCGCTAAATCTTGGCAGTCTTAAGCCAAGCACTACTCCGTTCTTAGTCAGGGCTTCTCTTATCACACGAGACTTCGATTGCGAGAAGAGGTCTGAGAGATCTATGTACTGGCGCTCGATTTCTTGTGTCGCCACTCCCCGATGATTCAGCTCGTCTCTAATCTGGAGCAACGTCTGCTGTCTGCCGACTTCATATTCGACGACTTTGCCGAGTAATTCGAGCTCCTGCACTCCTTTGATCTCTACGAGCGCCCCTCCTGGAATGGAGATGTTGAGATCTTGTCTTACGCTCCCTAATCCACGTTTGACTTTTCTGGTTGCTCTGAGAACCGTGCCTATCGCATATGCGACCCTCTCAACTTCACGAGGAGATTCAAGGACCGGTCCTGTGGTCACCTCGATCAGCGGCACACCAAGCCGATCAATCCTGTAGCCAACCGTTTCGCATGTCTGACCGGTTTTGCGTGCAGCATCTTCCTCAAGAGAAATCTGCTGGATCGGAATATTCTTTCCATCAACCTTCAGTATGCCATCTAACGCGATTACACATGTTCTCTGGAAGCCAGTCGTGTTCGAGCCATCGATTACGATCTTACGCATCACATGGATTTCATCAACCGACTGGGAATTCATCAGCAAAGCTACCGTCAGGCAGATTTCAATGGCCTCGGGGTTCAGACGGCCGGGCGGCTCTTCATCCATCTCGACAAGACAGGCGGTCTGAGTGTCAGTCTCGTACATTATGCTCCTACCGCGGTGGAATTCAAACAATGCAGCTTGGTCTACTTGACCCAGCTCACTTTGAGTCGGTCTGAGGCGCCGAAGAAATTTTGTCTCCGGCTGGGATTCCAAGAAATCCGTCGGGCAGGCGCAAAACAGCTTATCAATCGTATCGAGCTGCCGATGGATTTCAAGCCCAACCTTGACCCATGAAGAGCCCTGTGCTTCCTCCTTGGTCATCGTGATTTCATCGTCTCTTCAATGCGTCTATCGGAGATTTCATTTGCAATATTCATATTCATGATCTTCTTGACGTTCTCGGGATCTTTCTCTTGACCGAACGCCCACATCATTTTCACCAAGGCGGTTTCGGGAAGCATGTCCTCCAGTTGTACAACACCTATTCCTAAGAGATCCCTGCCTGTCGAGTATACGTTCATATGCACTCGACCCCAGACGCATTGAGAACACATCGCGACTACAACTCCAGCTTTGACCGCTCTTTCGACCGCGGGGTACAGCGCCTCGCTGACATGTCCCAGTCCGGAGCCTTCGAGGACTATACCCTTGTACCCGGTCGCCGAAGCCCAGTCGATGATTCCCACAGAGATTCCGGGGTGGAACTTTATGAGCGCAACATTCGGGTCAAACTTCGAATGAACCGTCCAATCTGCCTGTTTTCTCCTCTTAGCGTACCTATCGTCGTTGAGTTCCAAGGATTTCTTTGTGAGGTCGTAGTATGCCAGAGGCCTTGCATTAACGCTCTTGAACGCGTCTCTTCTGCTCGTATGACACTTCCTCACCTTCGTACCTCTATGGATGGTCACACGTTCATCCGAAATCCACTCGTGCATCGCTACGACAACCTCCGCGAAAGGTGCGTGGCCAGCGACCGTGGTTGACGCCAGTAAATTAGTGGCCGCGTCGGAGCTCGGTCGATCTGAAGAGCGTTGAGAGCCGACGAGTACTACAGGAACTGGTAGCTCCCTCAATGCGAAACTTAGAGCTGCTGCCGTGTAGCCTAAGGTATCGGTGCCGTGAGCTATTACTACGCCATCTGCGCCTGCGCGTACTTGTTCGGCGACCGAATCAGCAATTCTCGCCCACTGTGGTGGCCCAATGTTTTCGCTGAAGATGTTGAAGAGAATCTCGGCCTTAATATCTGCCACATCTGCGAGCTCCGGCACAACGCTGTACAGATCCTCAGCGTCCAATGCAGACTTCACAGCACCCGTTCTATAGTCAACCTTGCTAACAATAGTACCACCTGTGCTGATGATCGAAACCTTTGGAAGACCAGGCCGCTGCTTGGGCAGAGCTGGCCGCGTGAAATGCGGCTCCGCACCCTTTCCAAGTGGGCTAACACTTGTACTGGAATTGATTCTTACGCCAACGTTGTATCCAGTCCTCAACTTCAAGACGACATAATCTTCGTCACGACCTGTGAGGAAGCGAGGCATGAGAAGACCTTCAACGACCTTCTCTTCCGCGCCATCTCTGATGCCCAGGCGAATTCTGTCCCCTATGTGAGCCCCCGCGCGGTGAAGGAGCTCTCGCGAGAGACCCGAATACCCTGACAGATCCTCTTCTGGCAACTCTATCTCCTAATAGCTTGAGAGAGTAGGGCGGCGGGTGACTTAATACGTTAGTTGTCTCGCCGAATGTGTTTAGCTCAGCGCCTTTCCCATGTACAGACCGTTGTAATCGTATCCGTAGCGTCTGTAGTAGCCCTTTGTTCCCAAAGCGCTCATGACGAGAATTTTGCTCGCGCCTCGATCTCTTGCGACCCTCTCTGCCTCTTTCAGAAGACTTAGACCAAAACCTGCATGCTGCCAGGCATCAGGATACCTGAGACCTATAGGAACCTCAGGTCCGTAAATATGCAACTCGCGTATGATCGCGGTAGACGATTCAACCTCCAGCCTATGGGCCTTTTGGGACGGAAATCTCAGTCGGAGATAGCCGATCAAGGCCTCCTTCTCAGGCGCTTCCAAGGCGATGAAAACCTCCTTTCCTTCAGAAGCCTCGTACTCGCTTGCGATGGGTCGAACGCTCTCTGGACTAACCGCAATCCTTTCCTTCAAAGTCCTGTGTCCGACTTCCCGGCAACGTATGCACCGACATCTCTTGCCTCCCTGACGAAGGCGCTGGAGGGCGAGCTCACGTAGGTTTCCACTCTTGACTCCGGCGGCGATGCGATGAATTGGGAATTCCCTGTGAACCCGCATTATTCTAACCCAAGGCGGAACCATTTCCTTAACGCGAGCGACTAACTCAATGGCGTCCTCAGTTTCCAGAGGATCGTAGAGACCTCTCTTCCACCATTCGTACAGCTCGGTTCCCTCAACAACTAGGCATGGGTATATTTTCAACATGTCAGGGCGAAAACGTGTATCCTCAAAGAGAATTTTGAAGGACGCTAGGTCTTTTTCGTAGCTTGAGCCAGGTAGACCGGGCATCATGTGAGCTACTATCTTGAAGCCTGAATCTCTGGATATCTGAAACGCTTCAATTACGTCACGAACGCTATGGCCGCGATTCGTGAGCGCGTACACGTGGTCGTCTATCATTTGGACGCCAATCTCTACTCGCGTCGCTCCCAGCTTCAGCATCTGGTCAACGTGAGCGTGCTTGCACCAATCCGGCTTCGTTTCTACAGTTAGACCTACGTTGCGCACTTCGCTGAACTCGGCAAGTTTCTTGGCCTCCTCCAACGACGACGCTTCAACCCCGTTGATCGCGTCCAAGCATCTCTTCACGAAATGCAGCTGATAGCTGATAGGTGCCGCCAAGAACGTTCCTCCTTGGATTACCAGTTCAACCTTCGAGGGCTCATGTCCAATCGCTCTGAGTTGGTCCAACCTGCTTGTGATTTGCTTGAAGGGATCGAATCCGAACTGGTAACCTCTCATGGCTGCGGGTTCACCTGAGATGTAGCTCATCGGGAACCCTTTCTCCATTGGACAGAAGACGCAGCGACCGTGTGGACAGCCACGGGGTGAACTCATCACACCTATCACGTTGATACCAGAAATGCTCCGCACCTTCTTCAGGCGAAGAGTCGGTTTGAGTTTCTCCCTCAGTCCCGGCGGAAGGGCATTGAGGATGTCCGAATTTCTAGGCATCGAGTCGAGTTCGTGCTCTTGACAGAAATCGAGCTTGACTTTATTGAGGGTGTCAGCGTCGATAACACCCATTCCTGCTATCCTCGAAGCGAGCTCCGCAAGGAGTGAAGGCTCGAGTTCGCAGTCGACTAGGACGCCCATGGATCGCACCGCAGCAAAGTCAGAAGCTAGAGAATTCCGGCGTGCGACGCGGTAGCTAGCCTTGTTGCTTGGCAGCGTCCACGCATATGTAGAGGATATTGCTACCGCGCAGAATCACGTTTCCATAATTGGCTGTCGGGGAATTCCCTCGGTATTCGGTTGCGCCTTCGAGAATTATGTTCATGTGGCTGTCTGCATCGATCATGCGGCCGCGGTATTCGACATCATTCTTTAGCCGAACGCTGACTTCTCCGTTAAGTTTCTTCACGAGCAGATTCAGTGGTTTTCTGGAAGGTTCCAAGTCAATCCCTTTCTAACTGTGCAGGCTTCTTTCTACTTTAAATAACCTTGCGCCCCGAGTCGAAAACTGCTATCTCTCTCCGACGAGGAATTGACTGAGCTTCATGTCCCTTTGACTCTTGAGAATCTCGAAGCATTTTTCCGGTGCCAGACGAACGTATTCAAGCCTGAGACTGCTGAGCAATGGCTGGGCGTTCATACGCAGCTCGGGCCCGACGACGATCCCTCTCAGCGGTCTATCGATTTTCCCGCGCAAGCTTTCCAGGTAGCGTTGAAGCTGGATAAGGGCATCTCTAGACGCGGGATTTCTCTTTATCTCGATTACTACTAGGTTACCTTCTCTGTCTTCTGCGTAAATGTCTGTAAACCCTGCTGCACCTAGACTCTTCTCCTGTTGAAGAGGTTTCAGACCTTCCTCCACCAGCGCAGGGACAGTCAATATGGCCTGTTTCATTTGCTCCTCAGTGACGTGAAGGGCGAAGTCACCGCGATCATCCAGCTTGCCCGTTACGGTGAACATTATTTTGCGGAATTCAATAGAGACCATCTCCCTCGGCTGAGCACGAGTAGCATTCACAATTAGCGATCCCGAGTCTTCTGTCCAGACCTTGAGAAGACATTTGGGAGGCTGCCAATTCACAGGCTCGTATCCGATGGGTCTGTGCACCAAGAGTGAGCCGTCCTGTTTTATCACGACAATCCGTTCTCCCCACTCAAGGGTTGAAGAGGCTCTTCCTTCATAGTCGACGCGACAGTCCCCAGCCACTAGAGCGAAACTTCTAGAGCGGAAGGCAGTCTGAAGAGTCTCATTCGCCTCACGAATTGAAGGATTAATCTTTACAGAGACTCCCAAGGAAGAACCTCCGGATTCCGACTGTTCATGTCGCCATTTCTCACCTGTACTTTCATCTAACTCTCCCTGTTATATTGAACTGGGTCGATAAGAAAAGTACTCAATCTTGAAATAAGTAGAGTGCGATTGTTGGCCTCGACGCAAGTCATGCAAGAGACTGAAGAGTCCTCCGCAGAGCAAGAAGCGGAAGCAGTCGTAGAGAAGCGCAAGAAGTACGAGTTCATAGAAGATATTCCAGGGGTTGGCCCGGCAACAGCTGAGAAGCTCAGGGAAATGGGATTCCACACAGTCGAGTCTTTGGCGACTGCTACAATCAAGGAACTAACTCAAGCCGGGGTGGGTGAGAAACAAGCCGCAAAGATCATCGCAGAGGCTAGGGATAGTCTAGCACTCAGTTTCATCCGTGCCGATGAACTCATCAAGATGAGGCAAAGCATCAAGCGGCTTTCGACCGGGAGTAAAGCGCTCGACGAACTACTAGGTGGAGGACTCGAAACTCAGACGATAACTGAGTTTTACGGGGAGTATGGAGTAGGCAAGAGCATCCTCTGCCACCAATTGGCGGTCAACGTACAGCTACCTGAAGAGAAGGGTGGCCTGAATGGGTCCGCGGTCTATCTTGACACTGAGAATACCTTCCGTGCAGAATGGATAGTCCGAATGTCCAGGGCGCTCGGACTCGATCCCGTTCAAACTGCAAAGAACATCATTTACTGCGAAGCTTTCAACTCAGATCATCAAATACTAATCCTTGAGAAAGCCGATAAGGTCATCCAAGAGAACAATGTCAAACTCATAATAGTCGACTCCCTCACGTCCCACTTCCGGAGTGAGTACCTGGGCCGTGAAATGTTAGCTGAGCGACAGCAAAAGCTCAACAGCCATCTGCACCGCCTTGTCAGGCTTTCACGCGCATTCAATGCCTGCGCCGTAGTGACGAATCAAGTGATGGCCAAACCAGATCAATTCTTCGCAATGGCAGTGGAGGCTGTGGGTGGACACATAGTGTCGCATACCAGTCACACTAGGATCTTCTTGAGAAGAACCGCCGGCGGTCCGGTAAGAATAGGTAGGCTTGTATCTAGCCCGTACCTACCCGAAGGAGAACGCATATTCAAGATAACTGAGGAAGGTATCAAGGATATTAGCGAAGAAGACGAAGTTAAACGCCGCCGATGAGGCTACTCAGACACCTAACGTTGATTCTGAGAAGTTCTTTCAAGCGGTTATCGACAGAAGAATCAGCGACGCTGAGAAGGAGCTCGACTCCATAAGAACGACCATCCCAGGGACCGAAGCAGCAAGGGGATACCTGAAAGCCCTCGAAGGTTTGCTGCTAACTGCAAAATCAAACAACGACAAGTACCTCTACCTATCAAAGATCGAGAATACACCTAGGAAGCTCAAGGAATTACGAAAAGAGTTCGCCGTTCACACTACTAACAAGTTGCACACGGAGTATGATCGCGGTTACTTTGCGGCTCTCGAGAGTTACGTAAGGAAACTTGAACGCTGTGATGTCGTGAAGGAACCTCAGAGAGAATCCACGGAAGAAGCAAAGAGAAGCTAGCCTGCAAGCGTGTTAGCCAGCACAGCCACCATGATCCACACAACGATGAATGTACCGCCGCCTAGCGTTATGTACCTGTGCTTTCCCTTGAGCTCATTCTCCCCGTAGTGGAGTAGATGTCGGACTATGACGACTGAGAGAACGTAGAAAACGACACCTAGTCCGATACCAGCAAACATTGCAAGTTCGCCCAATGTGGTTTCCCCGATCTGCAGGAAATGGTTGATGAGTCCTGCGGCGACAGCGAGTAGAAGCCGCAGCCAATAAACCATAGAGGCAGGCCTAATTCGTCCATGAGTTAGACTTCTTTGAGTCGCACTCAAGCTGATCTAGCCATCCACCCAACCAAGCAGTACCGCGCAAGATACGATAGGTCTCTAGATAATGCTTGCTCGCGCCCCTTGTCACCTCAGCCAGTCCCGTAAAGCCCTTAAGGCCTTGCAAACCTCTCCAGCATGAGCATCGTTGACAGTTCGTAGTGCTGCTCCCGAAGTCAAAGTAGAAGATGTAATGTCAAGTCCGGTCATCACAATAAAGGAAACTGACTCAGTTCTGTCTGCGAGCAAGCTGATGAAAAAGCATGACATTGGCTCCGTCGTGGTCGTGGAGAAGTCTGGGAAGCCACGCGGTATGATAACCGAGCGAGATGTTGTTCGTCGCGTTGCTGCTTTGGATTTACTTCCTAGCAAAGTTCAGGCGGGCAAATCGATGACGAAACCCCCCGCCACCATAGATCCATCGGCAAACGTGACAGAAGCTGCGAAGAAGATGCGAGAGCTCAAGATTCGCCGGCTTGTGGTAGTCGAGGACGGCAAATTGAAGGGTATCATAACCAGCAATGACATCGTCGACATCACACCTGCATTGATCGATGTGATAGCCGAAAAATCTCAGATTGCGCCTGTCGAGAGACCTCGGGAGACTGCACCGCTCTCCGGTTATTGTGACAGATGCGGCTCTTGGGCGGATGAGCTGAAGACTCACGACGGTCAATTTCTATGTGAAGACTGTCTAGCCGACCTTGAAGAACCGGAAGAGTGAAGCTATCTCGTCCTCCCGGTTGCTCAAGGTTGTCAGCGGTCGGTGTGAGCAAGCATTTGCCTTCAATCCTAATTGAGTCAGCGAGGATTCCTCAAGATGATGAATTGACAACAGCTTCCATCCTCCTAGAAGACGGCATAATAAAACGAATCTCGAAATTTCCCCCGAGCAAAACTGCCGATCTGAGGATCGATGCAAGAGGGCTAATTGCCATGCCTGGAATGATCGATGCTCACGTACATCTTCGCGATCTAGAGTTATCATATAAGGAAACGTTCGAATCCGGAACTCAAGCGGCGGCAGTGGGTGGATTCACCACGGTGGTCGACATGCCAAACACAAGGCCGCCCACCATCAGTGCCATGAATCTAACTGAAAAGATATCGCAGGCCGAAGGAAAACTGTTCTCTAATGTCGCGCTTCAGGGAGCACTTGTCAAGGATTCCTCAGAAATCAAGAGGATGAGTGAAGTTGGGGCTGTAGCTTTCAAACTGTATCTTAACAAGGCGCTCGAAACCTTCAATTCTGAAGACGAAAACGAACTCAGCGCCTCACTACGAGCCGCAAAAGAAAACGACGTGCTAGTCAGCATACACGCGGAAGATGCGGCAATCATTGAGAAGACCAAGCAGAAATGCCTAGCAGAAGAAAAGACATCGATCAGAGATTTCCTTCGTGCACACAGACCTGAGGCGGAAGTGGCCGCGGTCAGAAGAATCCTAGACCTAAGTATGAGAATGTATCTCCGCGTTCACATATGCCACATAAGCATTCCGTCCGCCGTCAAACTCGTTAAGAACACTACGAATGCAACTTGCGAAGCTACAGCCCACCATCTCCTCCTAAATGACTCGGTTTTCAGAAAACACGGGACATTGGCCATTTGTGTTCCACCAATAAGGAGCGAATGCCATAGGCTTGGACTTTGGCAACGATTTTCTTCGGGCCAGATTGATATCCTTGCTAGCGATCACGCACCCCACACTCTCGAGGACAAGGACTCTGATAATGCTTGGAAGGTTTCTCCTGGCCTGCCTGGCCTAGAGACATCATTGCCCATGATGTTTACCCAAGTCTCGAGGGGTAAGCTAAGACTACAGAGACTCATCGAAGCCACGGCCACTCTACCTGCGAAGATTTTCGGATTTTCGCGAAAGGGACTACTCCTAGAAGGGTTTGACGCCGACATAGTGCTCGTAGACCCTAAGGCCAAGACCAGGATTGAACCAGAGAAGTTCTTGAGCAAAGCGAAATATTCACCCTTCAAAGGAATGCAGTGTATTGGAAAGCCGGCCTATACAATCGTCAATGGCACGTTAATCGCTGAGAGAAGTGCGATCGTAGGCCCACCTGTAGGCAAGGTTGCGAAGAGCGATAAAGTATGCACTTCCTCCTAGACGGAATGCTGGGTAAGCTTGTTCGATGGCTGCGAATGATCGGTTGCGAAGCCACCTACATGAATGACAGTCCCGACCGCGATCTTCTCTCCCTGGCTAAGCGCGACTCCCTTGTTCTGCTTACTTCAGATGAAGAGCTGTATCGGACGGCGATCTCAAGAGGGATTGAGTCCTTTTTAGTGGAAGGACGAACAGAACCGGAGAGATTGGCCGATCTCGCGGAGCGATATCGCCTGAGCCTTAGAATTGATACCGCGGTCTCGAGATGCCCCATGTGTGGGTACATCATTAGAGAAACCAAGAAGCAGGAGGTGAAAGATCACGTTCCTCCAACAACGTTTAAAGTGTACCGAGGTTTTTGGGTCTGCACTAACCCCGCATGTGGTAAGATATACTGGAAAGGTAGCCATTGGAAGAGAATAGAGCAGACACTTGAAAGAGCGAGGAAGATCCTTGAAAGCAGACGAAGTACAGGATCACCAAAAGAGGCAAGACCAACACCTAAACCTCAACGAAGGCAAGGCACTAGTTCAATTGGCACGTCGTGCCATAGCGAGTTACCTCGAAACAAATCAGTTTATCACGGCTCCCGGGGAACTATCTGAGAGCTTCCAAAGAAAATCCGGCGTCTTTGTTACGCTAAAGACGACGGGACCCGAGCAGGAACTTCGTGGTTGTATTGGATTTCCATACCCGGATCAGCGCTTGGTGGATGCCACCATAAAGGCGGCCGTCTACGCTGCCACTGAAGACCCAAGATTTCCGCGTGTGTCGCTCAGCGAGTTGAAAAGTTCGATCATCATGGAAATAACAGTTCTAACCGTTCCTCACATTCTGAAGACGAAGGATCGGAAGAACCTCCCGGAGCTTATTGAGGTAGGTCGACATGGACTCATTGTTCAGGGACATGGATCCTCAGGCATTCTTCTGCCACAGGTCGCGACAGAATGGAAGTGGGATGCCTCGGAATTTCTACTCAACTGCTGTCTCAAAGCGGGGCTTCCACCTGATTCCTGGCTCCTCGATGATGTCGAGGTGAAGGTCTTTGAAGGCGAAATCTTCGAGGAAGTGGAGCCTGAAGGCGAGGTTAGCAGAAAGACGATCGGTGACGCGTGACGTTGCGCGTCTACGTCGCACCTTGCGGAATTGGTTTAGGTCACATAGCAAGGGCTAAGCCGATAGCTGATGAGTTGAATCGTCGCGGAATTGAAACTGTCTTCTCAACCTACCTTGACGGGCTCGATTTCGCGAGGCATAATCACCTACCTACCTTTGAGGCTGTGCCGATAAACTTCAACGTAGCAAGCGACGGCACAATCGACTTCAAAATGACTGCTGCTACAAGCGGCTTTTCACTCGGGGTCAGAAGATTTCTGCGTCAAGTAGTCCGGGAGATTCGCTATCTGAAAAGATTTAGGGCAGATGTTGTTTTCTCCGATTCCCGCGCGTCATCGCTAGTCGCAGCCAAACTAATGAGAATACCTGTAGCCCTAATGCTGAACCAATTCCGAGTTGAAATAATAAGGCGTCCTTCTGGCCGACGACTTTCGCTTCTCGATCGACTATTCTTCTTCATAGCGAATATCGGATGGCTCTTCATCCGGACAGCCATCGAATTGGTGTGGATCAGGAGCGAGATTCTCCTCATTCCAGACCTGCCTCCACCATTCACGATATGCCTCGGAAACCTAGCGATCCCAAGACGCTATAACCGAAAAGTGAAGCTAATCGGACCAATAGTAGAGAAGCGCGGGACGGCTGAGGACGAGCCAGCCAGAATCAAACACAAACTCGGATTTGATTCCGAGAAACCACTGATATATGCGGCAGTAAGCGGTCCGAAGATTGAACGAGAAACCTTGGTGAGGGCTCTCCTCGATTCGATGCGGATGTTTTCGAACGAATACAATGTTGTACTTTCACGCGGTGAACCTAAAGGTATGCGTAGTCCTAGTTCATTGAATGGAATCATTGTCTATGATTGGATCGAGAACCAAGATGATTTCATCATGGCATCTGATTTGGTAGTGTCCAGAGCGGGTCATGGAACCATCATGAAATCGCTTGTATATGGTAAACCCATGATCCTGATTCCTATACCCGATCATACTGAACAATACGGCAACGCCCGGCGCGCCGTAACTCTGCGCGTGGCTCGGATGATAGATCAGAAGAAGCTGAATCCCGAGACCTTGAATTCTGCAATCCAAGAGATATTGGCAGCCAAAGATTATCATACGAACTCATTTGAAGTCACAAGAAAAGCGACATCCATGGGGGCCGTCAGGACAGCCTGTGACGTAATCTCCAATCTGGCGAGTCGAAGCTAGAGCA
>Ga0209725_1000035_pt1 | contig 74577 bp, 72 predicted proteins | sample I18A1metaG_FD_184145 | JGI IMG/M metagenome (GOLD analysis project Ga0209725, IMG submission 184145) | Lake sediment bacterial and archeal communities from Gulf of Boni, Indonesia to study Microbial Dark Matter (Phase II) - ​I18A1 metaG... | ecosystem: Environmental > Aquatic > Freshwater > Lake...
GTCCGTACTCCTAGTATACCGACCGGAGAAACATCTGCCCTCTTTCAGTGCGCCCCGAGAAAAGAGGTTAACCCGAATGCCCGGGTTTTGAACCCAAAAGCTGGTGGGCCGGGATAGGTTTAGACTCTGGTTTGGAACTCTCAAGCAGGCAGTTCTTAAGCAGATTCGTGGCTGAGAAAGAGCGGTAGCTGGACTCAAAATTGGCTCGAAGAGGCGGCCTAGGATGCAGTCAGAAGACAGCGCTGTACTGAAGGTTCAACACCGGTCTGGCTCAGGCGCCTGGAGATATTGGGAATAGTCGTTGGTAGCCCTGGGAAAAAAGACAAGTACTGTTTGTAGCCAAGGCAGATGACTCGAGTTTCTCAAAGCGGCCCCTCTTTCCTGGAAAGCGGCCCTTCTTTGGACGATGCGCTCGTGCACTATGTCGCGCACGCACTCCGCGCGTCACATCTGTCCAGCCGGGTTGCCTGTGAGCCAACACATCCAGCGCTCGAAAGATGATCAGAAGCACCAAGCTGCCGGATTTGGACCCAATTGGGTTCGGCTCCCCCGTTAACACGCGCGAACAGGGGCTGGGTTCGTGTCGCAAACCCTCGATTCCAAGGCCACCTCAGGAACGCGGGCACGAAGATCCCGAAAGCAAAACCTAGCTAATCCTGCATGCGTTGTCCGAAGCACCGCAGACCCACAACCCGGCATATTGTCACCGTGTTAGAGCAGGTTGGGGCACGCAAGTTTGAAATCGTTGCGTGGGCCTAGGGATAGACGACTGACATTCTCGGATTCGATACTGACCCGTAACGACCTCGCTGCTCTCTCTACATACGGGAGCGCCGAGGAAGGGCGCGATGATAAGAAGTACCCAATCTGGTGCAAGTGGGAAGTATGGAGGGAAGGAGAGGATGTTGACGCTTCATGTCATTCAGGCTGAATACGGTGACTGTCTGATCCTCGAGTATGGCACGCAATCGAACCCTAAGTACGTCCTTATCGATGGCGGACCCCCAGGCACCTACGAGGCGCATCTTCGGGCCGGGCTGGAAAAGATCAGTCAGGGAGGCGGACGGCTAGATCTTGCCATCGCAAGCCACGTGGACGACGACCATATAGTCGGTCTCCTACGCCTAATGGAGGAGCTACGACGGCAACGTGCCAACGGCGTCGCCGAGACGGTAGAGATCGATTCCCTCTGGCATAACTCGTTCAGCCAGACAATTGGCACAGACAACGATATCGAGACCAGGCTGAAGGCACTTCATGCAAACACGCGCAGCTTTGCTGACGTTATGACCCTGACAAACGCCGCGGTAAGGGGGATCGGCGAAGGAAGCCAGCTAAGGTCAGCTGCCCTAGCGCTTGGCATCCCGATCAATTCCGATCTGATCTCCGTCGACGAAGCACAGAGACCCATAAGATCCGCCGACGGTTTGCGACTGTACATTGTCGGGCCGACAAAGAAGAACCTTGAAGAACTCAAAACGGAGTGGCTCGCATGGCTGCACAAACACGAAACCAGTCGCTTGACCACCAAAGAGACCGCAGCGACTGCCGACGAAGGCGTTCCGAATCTAAGCAGCATCATGGTGCTTGCTGAGGATGAGGCGACCGGCAAGAGGCTCCTACTCACCAGCGACGGACGTGGGGATCATCTTAGTGACGGGCTCAAACAGGCCCATCTGCTGAGCCGCGAAGGGACCCTGCACGTGGACGTACTCAAGGTTCCTCATCATGGCAGTGACCGGAATGTCACAAAGGAGTTCTTCAAGACTGTAACCGCGGACAAGTACGTTATCTCAGCAAACGGCAAATACGGAAACCCGGACTTGGACACGCTCGTCTGGATCGTAGAGGCTGCCAGAGAACAAGGAAGAACTATCGAGATCTTTGCCACGAATCAGACTCAGTCCACTCGGCAACTTGTCGAGAAATACGATCCCAAGGTGTACGGCTACAGTTTGGTCCAAATGGATGAGGAATCCGACTCCATGCCCCTGGAGGTCGCAGCCTAAAGGAAACGTTGAGGATGATGGAACTGCCAATGAAGCGCAATACGCAAGAAAGTGCAGGAGCAGTCGACGTGAGCGGAGACGCTCAATGGACTTGGCTCGTCTACATGGCAGGCGACAACAATCTTGAGGGAGCCGGCAAGGATGATCTCAGAGAGATGCAGCAGGTAGGCTCCACTGCTCAAGTGAACGTGATTGTTCAGTTCGACACTGAAGAGAACAAGACGACACGCTACCGCGTCGAGAAGAACAAACTGAAGGTGGAGCAGGAAATGCCGGGCGTGGACTGCGGCGATCCTAAAGTGCTGACTGACTTCATCAAGTGGGGGAGTCAGAAATATCCTGCGAAGCACTACCTAGTAGACGTGTGGAATCACGGAGGAGGTTGGGAGAACCTCCCTGGGAATTTCAACTACGACTCAATCCGTGCGGCTAAGCCAAGGCGAGGGAGTAGTCTTCTGCGAGTCAAGCGTTCATTGTTCCGCACAACAGTTCACAAAATTCAGCAGAAGTCTGTCACCACATTGCCCTATGAATTTAGCGGGACTGAAAGTCAGGAAGAGGTGGCTGCGCGGGCCATCGCTATTGACTGTGGTTCGCACGATTACCTCGACAACCAGGAGTTGCGTGACGCGGTACTGAAGGCCCTACCGAACGGCAAAAAGGTGGATCTTCTTGGCTGCGATGCTTGCCTGATGAACATGCTGGAAATCTGTTACGAGATGAAGGATGCAGCGAACTTCATGGTGGGTTCGGAGGAAACGGAGCCTGGCGCTGGGTGGCCCTACGCTTCCATATTGCAGGCGCTGACCACGAATCCGTCGATGAGTCCGGCTGACTTGGCGAAGACCATTGTCACCCGGTACGGCGAGTGGTATCACAAAAATGGCGACCCGGCGCGAGACATAGCCGCTACACAGTCGGCACTCGACATCAGCCGCCTTCAGCCGGTCGCGGATGCCGTGAACGAGTTGGCCGATGCATTCGTCAAAGATTTGAATAACGTCGCAGGAGGCGTCAGCCTGGCACGCGATAAGAGCCAGAAGTTCGAGTATCCCGAGTACGTGGATCTCGGAGATTTCGCGGGACAAGTCATCACGCGTCTTCCGCAGGATGCCAGCGTGAAGGAAGCAGCCACTAAGATCCGCAACGCGCTCCATCCAGAAACAGGAAACGGTTTCGTGATCCGGAACGCTACCTGGGGCATCAATGTTCGACGTGCTTGTGGGGTTTCGATCTACTTCCCGCACAGAGAGGACTATGCCGCCGATTATGCTGAACTTGCGTTCAGCAAAGAGGGTCGCTGGAAAGGATTCTTGGAAGCCTTCTTCGAGGTATGACTGATCTTGGTTATAGAACTCGAGGATTTGGTCGTGCTTCCTGAAGTCTCTGCAAAGATCGCGGAAGGGGCAGCGAGTATCAAGGTGATCATAGCCATATCTGAGCAGGCCAACATTGATGAAGTGAAAGAGAAGGTTGAAGGACTCGGCGTGACAGCGAAAGCGACTGACTACTTTATCTTTGCAGAACTGAAGCCAGGACAGATTGAACAGCTAGACAAAAGTGCGAGATCTTGGGGTGTCACGAAAGTCTGGCTCGACAAGAAAGTTAGCACCATGCTGGATTCTTCAGTTGAGACCGTGAAGGTCAAAGCTGCATGGAATGTTTTCGGCGCAAGAGGTAAAGGCATAACGTGCGCGGTCATAGACACGGGTATTGACAAGAACCATCAGGACCTTGCTCAGCAAGTAACTTCTCAAGAGGATTTCACGGGCGAGGGTGCTGGCGACAGGAACGGTCACGGAACCCATGTGGCGGGAATAATAGCTGGAACTGGGAAGGAAAACGGCGGAAAATACGTTGGGTTAGCCCCTGACGCCAAACTGTATGATCTGAAGGTTCTGGACAAGGACGGAAACGGCAGCGCCTCCGGAACAATCCAAGCAATGGCTCGAGTGAGAGAGATCAACGACAAGAGCAGAGAAATGATGATACACATAGTCAACCTAAGCTTGGGCGGTTACGTACCAGTAGGAAGCTATGGCATTGGACAAAGCCCAGAGTGCCAGGAAGCCAACAGACTCGTAAGCTCGGGCGTTGTTGTCTGCGTTGCTGCCAGCAACGACGGCTATAAGAATCTACTAACCGCAGGTCCTAGTGGTACGCCACAGGTTTTTCCAAAATTCATGGACCTTGTGATAACAGACCCCGGCAACGCAGAGGAAGTAATGACCGTTGGTTCCGTCCATAAGAAATACCCGCACAAGTATGGAATTTCCTACTTCTCCTCGAAGGGTCCCACGGGCGACGGACGACTGAAGCCGGATCTTGTCGCACCTGGAGAGAAAATAACATCATGCAAAATGGGAGGCGGATACACAACATTGAGCGGGACCAGCATGGCGACACCGCATGTTGCAGGCGCCGTAGCAGTATTCCTTTCGGCCAAACCTGAGTTCATAGGACACCCGAGAGACGTGAAGAAGATCATTCTCGGAAATTGCATAGACCTGAATAGAGATAGATACTTCCAGGGGTACGGTCTACTCGATATCTTCAAAGCACTGCAAGCCGTCTAGGACGGCACAAATGCAGCATCCCGCGCACATTTGTCACTCAAGTTGGAGAATTCTAGGTCAAAGGGAGGTTGGGGAAGCCTTCTCATCCTCGCGGCAAGACTCATTTTCACGTACGCACTCGCCAAAGAGATTGCGGGGTATTGCTGGAGGAAAACACCAATAGCGGTCAGAAAGCGCACCTAGGTAGATTGCGCAATGCCCAGAAGCCCGACTCGAAGTAGAAGAAGGGTAGCCGAAGTTACGGTAGATTGGGGCAAGTCGCCCCCCATGACAGAATTGGCGAAGGCCACACAAAGGAGAAAAGGCATACTGATGGAGGTGACCGATGATTACAGCCGCTCAATGCGCCTGACCTACGCAGGCTCGACCGTTCCAGTTATTGCGCCGGAATCCTATCTGTTGCATGGGAACCTATCGCCAGCTCAGGTGAAGTCACTTTACAACGATGCAGGATTCCAAACAGACAAGATCTTACAGGACCCTTTCGGTCACCCCGGGCCAACAACAGCATGCACCATAGGATTCCTGAGCAGTCTTCCGAGAGAGCTGTGGGACAAGAGCTTCAGTCTGTTTGCAAGCAAGGGGCTAATCTGCAGAATTCACGTTGACATAGCTGAACAGCCAGACGGACAGCAAGCTTCCGTGCCGCATGTTGAACCAGATGTTCGACAGCCAGCAGAGCATCTCTACTACTCCTATTGGAAACACGGAGATGTGAGAGGCAAACCGGCCGTTAGTATCCTCAAGTATTTTCTAAACATATGAGAGCCAGTTCGGCGGACTAGAGCAGTTCGACTTTCCCTGCTAGATGATGGCCCGATCGTGTTTCACAAGTTGCGCGGGTTCCGAATTCAAGAAGCACCTCAGGCGGAAGTCGTGCAGCAAGCCTGAGGTAAGAAGCTTTGAACTAAGGGTCCGGGGGCAATTGTCGAGACCCGAGATAGCAACATATTGTCATGGTGTTAGAGACAACACGGAAACGCAAGTCTGAAATCTTTGTGTCAGCCACACCGGAGTGATGGCAATAGGCGACACGTCCGCAAGGAGGGAGGAACCAATGGCTCAGAACGGAGAAGGAAAAGAAGCTGGATGGCTCCAAAAGATCATTGTCGCCGTCGTTATCGCTCTACTAGTTGGCAGTTCATCGCCATGGTGGTGGAACGCAATCGTTGCACCACGGTTGGGGGGGACTCCACAAGTCCCCACGTCAGCTATACCAGTTACCACTACACCACTTCCACCAGTTACACCAGTTCAAGGTGGAAAGATTCAGGTTCGATGTACCAAGAACCCGATCCACCCAATCCCTGCCGGTGGGCAAGTGGAAATCAGCATCTTGGCATTCACGGAGCAGGGCTCTCCGGTCAGTGGGGCAAATGTTCGTATCGAATCAGGCGGAGGGTGGTTTTCCCGAAGTGGAGGCACAACTGAGATCGGACTGACTGACTCCGGAGGTGTATTCATCACCCAGTGGACGGCGCCAAGCCCTGCCGCATCCGGATACTATATGGATGTATATGTGACCAAGAATGGGCTTACCGAGGGCACATGTCAGCTGCTTATCTCCATCCAATAGAAGCGCTACTCGCATAATCGGCTAACCATTCGGTTAAGAGGACGGCGAAAAAGCCAGCTGCCGCTTACCTTTGTGTAGTGTCGGCATAAGCAGAGAGCAATCTACGCATCCTACATACACGTCCGAGTTCTCTAGGTCGTCAACAGTGACCTCGTGGATCAAGCCCAGACATCACGGTTGAGGTCGAGAACAATGCCCGCTACTCCGCCATTCGATCCCCGGGAGTACCTACAAAGGCGCTTCTAGGGCATGGGCCGAGTTGACCCGAGGCAAGATTGCGACCGGACTGGAATGCTTTTCCGACTCTTGAGGAAGAATTTGAGATGGTCGACAGGGATAGGTTTACACTCGCGTTTAGAACTCTCAACCAAGCAGACTTTGAGCACATATTCAGCGAGATGCAAGCCGAAGTTGAGCTGCAGTCAAGCTCAAAATCAGTTGAGATGGGCGTTCCGGAACAGTAGGCCGGGAGCACATTCAACCATGCGGTTGGACTGGCACATTTCTGTCAATTCGGCACTTCTATAGCTGATATGCCTCTCGAAGCTTACGGTTGATCTCTCCCCGGAGAGCCTCTCCAATCTCGCCGATCTCACCCAGCATCAAGCTCTTTGAGACCGTCGCAACCTTGTCTAGCCTGACGACAGATGATCTCTTGAGCCCCGTCTTCGCAAACTCCTGATGGTCTTCGCGAATCAATAGGTCGGTGGATAGAAGCTCCTCGGGGACTCTCGATGATATGAATGCGACGACGCAGTCTTTCTCGCCTTCAATCAGGACTAGTGCGGGTCTCAGTTTCGCGCTGGTCAAATCGGTGAAGGGAAACGGTATCAGAACTATCTTGCCTTTCACCTGTAGGCAACCTTCAGGTCCTTCACCGAGTACAGGTCCGGCTCACCTGTCAGGAAATCTGCAAGGGATTGCTGTGATATCGCCATCATAGCTAGGACTTCGCGGTCTTGAACGAGTGAGTCGAGTCTCCTGTTCAGCTTCTGCAACATCTCCTTGATTTCCTTGATCTCAACCTCTATCGTCAAGCGGATCACCTGAAGCTGCGTTCGAGGCTCATGTTCTCGCTGGAGTGAATTTAGGCTTGCTCTTAGCCGTGATAACGTCTTGGAATGGCCGTCTTATCGGTGGACGGGTTCTACAGCTAGCCCACTGCTAGCAATCTGTTAAGCCGGTTTGGAATGACGTCGAAAGGTTCAAACGCTCGAGCAAAATGACAAAGCCTGCAAGAAACGAAAGCGCCAGAACTAAGCTGTCACAACGAGACAAGTCAAGAAACAGCCCGCATTGAGAGTTCTACAATGTGGGCCGGGATAGGTTTAGACTCGCGTTTAGAACTCTCAACTGAGCAGTTCTTGAGCAGATTCTTGGCTGAAAAAGAGCTGAGAATGAGCAGCAGCTGGGCTCAAAATTAGCTGGAAGAGGCGGCCTAGGATGCAGTCAGGAGAGAGCGCTGTACTGAAGGTTCAACATCGGTCTGGCTCAGGCGCCTGGAGATATTGGGAATAGTGGTTGGTAGCCTTGGGAAAAGAGACAAGTGCCGTTTGTAGCCAAAGCAGATGACTCGAGCTTCTCAAAGCGGCACCTCTTTCCTGCAAAGCGGCACCTCTTTGAAGGGTGTGGTCATTCACCATGTCGCGCACGTACTCCGCGCGTCACATCTGTCCAGCCGGGTTGCCTGTGAGCCAACGCATCCAGCGCTCGAAATTGGGGCGATGCACAACGCGGGTGTTGTCGTCTAAGCATCGAAGCCAGAACGCGAGACATCACTTGCTCTGGTGTTGCAGTTCATCTTATCCGAATGAAGGGTGAAGCTACTTCTTGGGTGGCAGCCATGGTAGGCAAGGCAGACGATTACAGGTCGGAGATCTCGTTCGATGAAGCCCTTCGCTTGTACCAAGCCATACTTCGCGAAACCGGAGGCGAATATGGTTTTGTTAGCGAAGGCACGTTGCGATACATTCTAGACGCGCTTACTTGGATGCGTGGAGACGTCTTCTCAAAGGCGGTCTACGTCATTCGAGAGATCGCTGCAAGACATCCCTTGGTCAACGGGAACAAAAGGCTGGCATTCGCGCTGGGAGCTCTTCTTCTGAGAAGAGCAGGGTATGAGCTCTCCGTTGATTCAGACGAGACGATAGCCTTAATGCTGAGAGTTGCTCGTGGAGAAGTGCCGAGCGAGGAACTAGAGTCATGGCTTCGGAGCAGATCCAAGAAGATCTAGTAGAAGAGATCGTACGCCGGTACAAGAACATCCTAGCAGGCCTCGCCAAGTACTAGCACACCAGACGGTCGAACGCCGGAGTCTGCGACCCCCGATTTCTCCGCTATGGAATCGCTTATCCTGGAGACGGATTTGATTCTTCAAGGACATGACGGTTGTCTATCGTGAAGACAAGCAACTCATTATCACAGCGTTTTTAGCCTCTGAACGTTCGAAGTTGCTGAGGAAGAGGAGAGCAATATGGCAAAGACCGAACTCGTAAAGCTCGCTCCAGATGGAATCGATATTGAGTACGACGAGAAGGGAGACGTGCTCTACATCTCGTTCGATCCCGAAACCGCGGCAGACGATTCTGAGCTGACCGACAATGACGTGTTGTTGCGGTACAAAGGTGACAAGATCATCGGACTGACCATACTGCACTTCTCTGAGAGAAAGAGGAAGAGCGGAACGAGGGCAGCCTAGAAGTCACAGTCCGAAGCATGACTCTCTGACTTCAAGGCGCTCCTGAGTTGAGCGAGAGGATAGCCTCAAGGAACGCATTCTCGGCTTTGAGATATCCCACTAGACCCATCTTGAGCAGCCCGATGACCAGCCCGTTCCTAGACTGGCCTGTTAGGGATGCATATGTGGTGATGAGCCGAGCAACTCCACGTGGTAATCGTACGGATAGAAGGACAGTCTTGGTGGCGCCTACTCTGGGGCTGTATCCCCGTTTTCCCCTTATTCCGTGCAGTTGGACCTGTTTCTGGAATTTCTCGTTTCTTGGGAGAGCGAGGAACTTGGATACCGCAGACAGGCAGATTAGGACTCTGAGTAGGTCAGCGGTCTCCCAGCCTTCCGACCGGGCGAGCCGCTTACAGTGATAGGCTAGCCTGACACGGGTTCGGATCTTCCACTGAACGTAACCTCGGCGCGAGTCCTGAGAACCATCTTGACCCAGTGTTACGCGTACGTGATCGTCACTGCTTGAGGGTGTATTCACGCGTAATCAAATGTACCCCCTCACGGCGCCGCATTTGAGAGGCCAATGGTACCCCCAAGCAGAGAGACGGGCGGACGATTCCCGCTCCCCTAAACCGTCATGGCTTGTGCGTCCTAGCGGGAAACAGGAATCTCATCCAGAGTTTTCCCGCGTTTTGCGGCTCTATTGCGGGCACCGGGCCTGTTCCTGGGGATTTCGTCAGTTTTTTCTGAGCTGTAGGGACAGCAGCTCCGATTGCACCAGATATCGAATAGAAGGGCAGGCTTCGTGAAGAAGACGGTAAGGATACTACAGATACTTCCATCCCATCAGTGGCGGTTCTATGCCCATCTGCCAGAGCAAGGCAATTAGTTCGCCTCTGTGATGCACTTCTTCTTCGAAGACGTGTATCAGCACATCCTCGGCGGTGATCTGGATTCTTTCGCCAGCATCGTTTGTGATCAGGTACTTCTTGCTCAGCTGCTCGGAAGTTAGTGAACTGAGGTAGTTCCGCATGCGCCCCTCCACGTGCTCCATGTAGGCCTGAACATCTTGAATGGTCTTGTAGTCGTCAAAGTCTCTGCGCACACGAAGCTTCTCATCCTGCAGAAAATCAAGCCAGTGATCGATGGCGCCCAATGTATGAATGAAGATATTCCGCATCGAATACCAACTTGCCTCGCGGTTCCTGACAAATTCATGCCAAGGAAGCTTGGCAAGCGCGGCCAGGTACCTGCCTCGCACGTCCGCGTTGTATTCGATCAGACTCCTAACATCGACCAATGCACATCACGTATCCTGTACTCCAGAAGTGGATTATCTAGGCTTGCTCGCATTTGCAGTATTGCAGCACTATCTCCATCGCGAAGAGGGTGGTCGGTTGATGTATGCGTCTCGCCGAGAACAATTTGACGGATATCTGGGCAGTCATGCTCCTCGCCCGGTGATCCTTGACCTACCCCCTCCCCCCTAGAGGGGGGGTCCGACCAAGAATAATGAGAATCAATATGCTCTGACACACGGGCTCGAGTCTCTCGAGCGGAGAGCGGCGTCTGCTCAAACGGCAGCGATGATCTCATCCACACATCCGTTCCGGTCCTGAATCCTGACGAGGAATTCAGCGGGTCCCGTCCAGATCAAGAGGACAGACCGCGACGCTCGCACCAGCACGGCCTCTTTCCGGTACAACGGAGTCGAAAGAGTGAAAGATGGTCGGATGCTTGCGTGCGTGGGCCTGGATAGGTTTAGACTCGCGTTTAGAACTGTCGAGCAAGCATTGTTTGAGCTGAGAAGAAGCCGAAAGCGAGCTGAAAACAACCAGTTATCCAGTTCAACACTCGTCTAGCCGAGTTCTTCCTGAACCCAGTTGGGTTCGGAACCCCGTTTGCTATGGGTTCCAAGTTGCTGCGTGGCAGTAGGCCTGGAAGCACACTCCAAACTTACTGGGGAGTGTAAGGTCCGCGGTAGGTCTCTTGCAGTATGTTGCCGCCGTCGATGACTATGTGTGTCCCTGTCAAGTAGCTCGACTCGTCGGATGCCAAGAATGCTACGAGTTCTCCAACTTCTTCTGGTGTTCCCAGTCTACACAAGGGAATGGTGCGTCCCAGAGCTTCCATGCTCTCATCTGGGTAGCCGGGCTTTGAGGTCTGTTCTCTGCCTCCTGGAGTATCGATGTGACCCGGGCAAATACAATTCACATTTATGCTGTACTGTGCAACTTCCAGCGCCAACGCTACTGTAAAGCCCGAGACGGCCGCCTTTGTTGCTGCGTACGCGGTTTGACCTCCTGAAGCATCAGCGACCATCGAGCCGGTAACGGAGGACATGTTCACGATCTTCCCGTACCTCTGCTTCATCATTGCGGGAAGAACTGCTCTTGCGCATCTGAACATCCCAAATACGTTCACGTCGAACATCTGGCGTAGAAATTCATCGGACATCTCGACTATGTTACCGCGCGGATATGTTCCCGCGTTGTTGACCAGTATGTCTATCCGGCGGAACTTGCTCAACACTTCCCGAACCACCTGGCTTACCTGATCCGTTCGTGTGACATCCATCTTGAAGGCTACCGCGTTCAGACCATCCTTCCTATTCTTCTCTGCTGTCTCGTGAACGCCGTCTGCAAGGTCAGTTAGTACGACCTGTGCGCCGTGTTGAGCTAGCACTCTTGCTGTCGCAGCGCCGATTCCCCGCCAGGCTCCTGTGACGATCGCGACCTTGCCAGAGAGTTTCTTCACTACTTGTTGCCTCCTGCTTTCCTAAGATAGGCTCTCCACGTCATGGCCCATCTCCGTGGGTCACGTGATGGTGCTCGATCGATCTTTGATATCGCGGCATTGTGAGGTGCCGTCCTCACCACCTTGGGGCTCGTGTATGCTTCGTGAGAAATTGCGTCGAGTACTTCAGCGAATCTGTCAAGATCTTCCTTAGGAATCGTCTCAGGTGGTTCCGGCGTAAATGGTTCTGGGACTATCCAGGGCTCATGGCTTGTCTCCATGTCCTGAAGACCATAATCGACAATCCTACGATTTACGTCGGTGATTCCTATGCCTGTGTCCTCCTGCAACTTCTGTAGACTGAATCTGGCTTCCTGCAATCTGAAAGGATGCGATTCATACCAGGGCAGGCTTACTCCTCGAACTTTCAGGAGCTTCCTTATGAGATAGTTGTTGTTTATGACCGCCACCTCTGAGGCCTCTTCCAGTCCTTCCGCACCCATTGTCATCATCCATGCGTAGGCTCTCAGGACGTTCGGGACGACGCCATAGAACTCTCCAAGTTTCCCAATGCTGTGCGGTCTATTGTAGTCGAGATGGTACTTGTTTCCATCGAACGCTACTGTTGGAATTGGAAGGAACTTGCCGAGTTTCTCACTTGCTCCAATGGCGGCTGTGCCAGGGCCGGTGGACCCGTGAGGAGTCGAGAATGACTTGTGAAGGTTGAAGTGGCACAGATCCGCGCCCACGTCGCCTATTCTTAGCCTGCCCAGTAGAGAATTGGCGTTGGCTTGATCGATCGCGACAAGGCCGCCTGCCTCATGAACGATCTTGATGTAGTCTTCCAAGTTGCTGTCGAAGATACCCGTGTCATAGGGATCGGTCATCATAAGCCCTGCTGTTCGGCTCGAAACTGCAGCCTTTAGAGCTTCTATGTCTGGGTACCCGGTTTCCTGGTTCGGGTAGAGTGTCACAACTTCGAAACCTGCTGTCGCAGGCGAACCGCCATTACACGGATGCGATAGAACGGTCGTCACTATCTCCTTTCTCTGCTCGAGTTCGCCGTTCAATTTGTGGTATGCCCTAATTATCCGCGCGTTGCCAAACACTGCGTGGGCCCCGCCGCGGGGCTGCAGAGAAAATTCCGCCATCCCAGAGAGCTCGCACAGCCACTTCTGGAATTCGTACATTATCTGTAGGACACCCTGAACAGTCTCGATGGCCTGCAGAGGGTGCACGTCAGCGACTTCGGGGGACCTCGCGATGTATTCGTTGAGTTTAGGGCTGTACTTCATAGTGCAGGTTCCATGCATGTGGATGCCGGAATCAACGCCATAAGTCTCCTGCGACAGGCGGATGAAGTGTCTTACGACCTCTGGTTCTGAAAGCTCTGGTAGCTCGGGAGGATGCTTTCTTCGCATCTTCTCAGGAATGTGTGATGTGACATCTCCAATCGCCGCTCTGAGGTCGTCTTCAGCTGACCGTACTTGATGACCTCGCCTACCTTTTCTGGAGAGCTGATATACGATAGGCTCTTTCCAGGAGACTGCATGATAACCTGTGGTTTGCGTGTCTCTCATCGGAGGGCCTCCTCAAGTGCAGCCGCAAGCTTGTCGATATCCGCTTTGGTATGCATCTCAGTGACGCAGTACAGTGCCGTGTTGCCAAGCTCGGGGAACTCTTCTGTAATGTCCTTTCCTCCGATGACTCCAGAATTCAGAAGAACCCTGTTCGCTTGCGACACGGTCTTCCCCGTTGCGTCGAAGTTTACCGTAAACTCTTCAAAGTGACAGGAGTTGAATACGGGGACTTCGATTCCGCCTATTTCAGACATACGCTTGACCGCGTAATGCGACTTTTGCATGATGACCTCTGCAAGTTCTCGCAAACCGTTGGGGCCCAAGAGCGACAGGTAGACGGCGGCTGTTATGGCCCAAAGAGCAGTAGCCGTACCGGTGAACGATTTGGCCTTGTCCCTTGCGGCAAACATGATTCTTTCAGGGAGGACATACGTGAATCCCCATTCTCCATTCCGCTCGGTCGTCGTTATCGTTATCAGCCTGTGAGGCATCGCTGACACAAACCGTTCGTCATCCCTGCATGCAAGGAAACCTAGCAGCCCACCTCCGAAATTCATGTGCATCCCGAGAGGCTGACCTTCTCCGCATACTATGTCTGCGCCGTACTCGCCGGGAGGCGCCAGGATTCCTAGTGATAGGGGCTCAACCCCGACCGTGAACAATGCTCCGTGATCGTGGGCGATCTCAGAGATTTCCTCGCATTGTGACTCGACGAATCCTAGATACGTTGGGTTTTCAATGTAAACCGCTGCTGTCTCTGATGAAATCTTACTCTTCAGATCTTCAAGGCTGACCTGGCCGCTGGCGGGATCGTTCTTGACTAGTTTGATATCCGCTAAGCCTTCGCAGTGTCCTCGCATAATGGATAGTCTATCAGGACCGACCGTGCTAGGCGTTAGGATTTCGCGGCGGCCAGTGATCATCGCAGCCATGCGGGCGCTGTCGCCCGAAACACTCCCCCAGTCGTACCAAGGAAAACTCACAACGTCCATCCCAACTAGGTCGCCTATCATACTCTGGAACTCGAAGAACGCTTGGTACCTTCCGAGATCAGAATATACGTCGCCCGCGTACGCTGTCACAAACTCGGACCGCGAATTAATCTCATCGCAGACCGCGGGCACGTAGTGCGGCCAGCAACCCGCTCCCAAGAAACTAATTAGCTCATCACAAGTTCTATTTCTTGATAGAATGGCCTCAACGTCTCTTCTTACCTGATACTCCGACTTGGCATACGGCAACTGTAGCCTTTTCTTAAGCCTAATTCTTTCAGGGATATCCGCAAAGAGCTCTTCGACGTTCTGCACACCGATTTCTTTCAGCATCTCTCTCTTCGTTTCTGGATCGCTATTCGGTATGTATGGATGGATGGGCAAAAGTTCCACGGCCTCTGGTATGTGCACTCGGAACGATAGGGCAGCTTATAACACCTGACAGCGAGCTGTGTTGATAGAGTCTTTTCGCGAGCATCGCACCGACTTAGCTGGGAGATTGGGTGCCTGTATTGCATCACGGCCTAAGTCATTGCGACTGTGCGCTAGAAGGCGGGAAAAGGGGCGATCAGCTTATGACGCCCGTTCCTCTTGCGATCTCCTTCGCAAGCTCTCGAGTCAAGGGCTTTTCCATTGCGATAGTATAGATATCTGGACGATCACGCATCCATGACTCGTTGATCGCTCTAACTCTGGTCAGCGTTCTGATCAAAGCTTCGTCATCGAGCCCTATTTGCTCTGCCGTCACAGGCGCACCGATCTCCTTCAAGGCATTCTTGACTGCCACCCAATCTTGTCCCTGAAGGTACGCCATCATGACCGTACCCAAGCCCACTTGTTCGCCATGCAATCCTTTGATCCTCTGACGAAGTTGCTCCTCCATCAGCCCTTGGGCGACTACGTGTTCGCTACCGAACAGTATTCTTGAGTTCCCAGCTACCTGCGTGAGAAAACCGTCGTTCATCATGGTTTGCAGGAACGCATCAAACGCCCCTTGATCCTTCCTCCTTATTCGTGAAGCGTTCTTCATGAGGTATTCGACTTGTGCTCTCGCGAGCATTATCGCGTATTCGCTGTAAGCTGGGTCCTTCCCCCGCGAGTAGGCAAGATCCCAATCGTATGTAGCGCAGACTTTACCTAGATAGTCAGCGAATCCGGCGGCTTGAAATCTCCATGGGGATTCTCGTATTACGTCAGTGTCGACTATACACGCCAGTGGCGGCCCTACGTGGATGTCATAGTCTCCCTCGTGAGCCTTGTCGTCGACGCCCCTCGTCTCTCCTCTAAACGTTGCATTGATTCCGGTCATGGCATCCGTCGAAAAGCTTGTTGGAACAGTAATCCAACGAGCCCCCTCTAGGAATGCCGAAGCCTTTGCAATGTCCATGCTCACCCCGCCGCCGATCCCAAACACAATGCAGGGTCCTAGGAAGCGAATCCTTTCACGAGCTTTATCCACCTCCGATCGAACTGCGCCCTTCTCGACGACACTCGTGTCGACCCGAAATCCGGATTCGCGCAAAGATCCCGAAATCCCTTCAGCGGCGACCTTTCAGGTCGTTGCGTCGCTTATGATGACGGCGTTTTTTTCCTTCAGGCCGATTTCTCGACAAAAGGGCACGAGCGTGTCCAGTGCTCGACTGCCGAAGAGGTAACTCGGGCAGAAGGCCAGATGTCTGGGCTTCAATCTACACATGGGATCTGCCACCTTCTTTGGAGCTCAGTAAATCTCCTATTACCATCTTTCGTCAGGAAAAGGACATCCTTGAGTCTCAGAAACTGGCTCTGCCAGTTTGGTATGGTGGGCCGGGAATACATTTGACTATAGGTTCAGATCACCACCTTCATGTCAATCTTGGCCAGCCTCAGCGGGCCCGCCACAAACTCTGTCGGTCCCTCCACCGCCTGCGAAGGCTAGCGCACACGCAGGCACAGTATTTCCTACTGAGAGGTTCGAATCCGGTGGGACCCGCAGCAGTCTTGTTGCTGGAAATGGGTTCACCAGGGTTCGAATCACATAGGTTTCGAACTTCATCCTACATTGACTACGGTCGATCAGTAGTCTGAGGCAGATATGCCAGACGTGATCCTGGTGTATTGATTGGGTAGGCGGTGATGTCGTCGCAATTCTCGTGCATGTATGATGACGCAAGCATGATATGGAATGTCGCGTATGATATGATCGATGGTAATTGTCGGAAGTGAAAGAGGGTTCGTCGCGTAGAGACTTCCTGAAGCTGGCTGGATCTTTTGCCGCAGGCGCAATAGTCGGTGGAGCAGCGGTTGCAGCAGCTCAGACCGGCATGGGGCCCGCGGTGACGCAGACCGCAACTGAGAGCTTGACGGAGACAATGCAGCCGAGCGTTGGAAACCTCGATGCTTTCCGGTCCGCGCTTGAGCGGGATGGTTTCGTTGTGCAGCAAGGGGCAGCGGCCACTTTTCCCCTCATCGAGGCATATGAGGCGGGCCTGATCAAGGCATGTTGGGGCAATGACCCAACGAAGCCCTACCTCGTATGCCTTGTTCCGCCATCGCCCGGTGAAGAGGTTCCCAGCTACAAGTTCAAGATAGGGGAATACCTTGGCATCAAAGGGGTCACGATTCTCTTCCGTATGCGTCCCGATGAGGCTGTTGTCTTCGTCGGTCGAACACCACCCGAATGCAGATACTACAGCTACAGCGGCTACTTGATGGAGAAATTCTACGGAAACGAGAGAAGAGTAGTCTTCGCGGACATGGCCGACGCAATGAATCATCTGACAATCAAGACTGAAGGCACTCCGAATGGAGTCGAGGGGAACCCGTTCGACAAGAATACGTTGATTGTGAGTACGGCGGACAGGGGCATTGACGAGCGTGTCCGCGCAGCAGCCATCTCAGCCGGATACTCATCCTCCATCATGAACACGTATGTGATCCCATCTCCGATGGTGAAGATGGGACTCGACGATGATTCCGACACATTCAACTTCTTCATCCGACCGTCGATCTTCAAGGATCAGCAGGCTGGCGACGCATACATCAAGAACATACCTGCGAGGATCCTTCGCTTGACTCCCAAGGATTCCGTCAACCTAGATCCCTATGAAGTACCTGACCTGAGGGTGCGGGGAACAGGGAAGACGGAACATGACCTGACACTTGTCCTCAGGGACCTACGCAAAGCCATCCTTGCGAAATACGGCGACCTGGAGGCTACTGATCTTGAGGTTACTGATGCGCTGCCGGAGGGCTATGAGGCTATCCAGAGAGGAATCAACGTGGCTGGGCCCACCAGGGACGCAATCTATCTTTGGACAGGTGGGCAGCTTCAATTCTACCCGCCCATTCCGTCACTGTTCACGGGCAAGGCTGAGAAACCTCCGAAGACTTTCACTCTCTCCGACGATCCGAACGACTTCGTAATCGTCTACGGAGTCAACCACGAGGCCTCGGGGAAAGCCACCTTCTCAAGCTTCACCGTGTACGGAGCGGACATATGGAATGGCATCGGAGGCGTCACCAGCGACCAGTATCCGACGGCCGAGGAGTATCTCCCCGGCAACCCCGACGCCAAATATTTCTACACATACAAGATCGGTAGACGATGTGACGGCAAGAATTGCTTTAGAGTTCCGGGTCCTGGCTTGAAGGCGCATGGTATCGAGCTGGACCAGCCGATCTTCATAATCTTCCGAGTCTACTGCGAACACGCAACCAAAGTGGGTCCTGCGAAATCTGAGATTCTGTGGGATCGCGCGATCAAGTTTAGTCCAAAACAGTGATCCAAGAGCGGTGAAGAGACGGTGACTCTGCTGGGAACGAGGAAATGGATCATGCACATTTCCTGCGATGCGTCAATTGCAGGATCTGGCGCACGCCCGGTCGAGGTGGTTACCTGAATAGTTCACTGAACTATAGGTTAAGATCAGCAGTTTCCGAAGGAGTGATCTGAACCTGATCAAACGTGATTTGGCAATGGTGGGCCGGGAGGGATTTGAACCCTCGACCTCTGCCGTACTCACCGTTTGTTCTTGGGATGTGAGGGCAGCGTCACTTAACCGAGCTGGACTACCGGCCCATTCGCCACAATGATATACCCGCGTTTCTGTTGCGACTCTATGCTTTAGAAGTTATCGAGCTTACTCTGCGATAGCACTCGCCGTAGACTCTGGAAGTCGATCATGATTATCTGGCGTAAGCTGTTATCGTACAGCGCGGCCGCGGGGTGGTACAGGGGCACGACCTTCACACTTTCCGCTAGGAAGAGTCTCCCGTGCACGTGCCCGATCGTGTCCTCTTCTAGGCTGAAGCGTTTGAAGATCTCGGCTCTTGATGTGTCTCCGAGCGTGCAGATGACCTCCGGCCTGATCAGCTCGATCTGCCTGTCCAGGTAGGGTGCGCACGCCGCGACCTCATCAGTCCTCGGCTTCCGGTCCTTGACCCAGTTGCCCGATTTCTCAGTGGGGCGGCATTTGACGATGTTCGTGATGAAGACCTGTTCTCGCCTGAGGCCGATCGACTGTAGACACTCGTCGAGGAACTTACCTGCTCTCCCGACGAACGGACGGCCTTCCAGATCCTCCTGACGGCCAGGGCCTTCGCCGATGAAGATCATCTTCGAGCTGCTGGGCCCTTCGCCTGGGACGGCGAGATGTCTAGTCTGCCAGAGAGGGCAAAGTGTGCAAACCATGATTTTCTCTTGTAGTTCCCGAATGGTCGATTCCACGTCCGTAGCCATTGACGGCACCGCCAGTTCGTGTAGCTTGAAACGGATTCTAGTAAGATATATCTGAGCCGCTTGGCATTACGCGCGAAGCCTCAAGGCGATTCAGCGTTGCCTATCACAGACGTATTCAAGAAACAGCTCGCGCAGAAACATAGGCTACACTACAAGGTGTGCCGCGACTGCGGAGCAAGAAACGCGAAGGCGGCTTCGCTCTGTAGAAAGTGCAGAGGCCATAACCTCCGCTGGAAGAAGAGAGAACTCGGCGCAAAGTAGTTTCCAAGCCTCGGCTACGAGATGCCCAGCTGGGCCCTGGCCTGCGGGTTCATCTTGTCTGGGCTCCAAGGCGGGTCCCAGACGACCTCAACGGTCGCTTCTTTCACTCCGCTGATACTCTGAAGTTTCTCTTTGACCTCCCGAGAGATGAACGCGTGCATCGGACAGCCGGGAGCTGTGAGCGTCATCTTCACGTGCACCTTTTCTCCGTCGACGTTCACGTCATAGATTAGACCTAGGTCCCAGACGTTGACTGGGATCTCAGGGTCGTAGCACTCCTTGAGCGCTTTCACGATGTCTTCCATAGTGACCAAACAAGTCACCTCCTCAACTCCCTCTCGGCTGAAGTCTCCGCGTGTCTCACCTCTTGAGGCGCGTTGAGCTGCGTCGTCTTCTCTATTACCTTTTGAGCGATCGACACTGATTCGAGGCTCTTGTACTCCTCGATCTTTCCTTCGTCACAGAGCTTCGATATCAACGGGTTCACGGCGATTGAGCCGAGAAATTCTATGTTGGCGGCGGCTGATGCCTCCTGACCCTTGGGTCTTCCGAACAGCTCGATCCGCCTTCCGCAGTCTGGGCAGGTGATGTAGCTCATGTTCTCGACGAGGCCCAGAATCGGGGCTCTCATGATCTTGGCCATATTGATCGCTTTAGCAACAATGGTCAAAGCCAAGTCCTGTGGAGACGAGACGATCACGACGCCGTCAACCGGTAGCGACTGAAAAACGGTCAGAGGTGAATCGCTCGTCCCAGGCGGCAAATCAACCAAGAGATAGTCGAGCGCTCCCCACTCCAAATCCGTGTAGAACTGCCGTATCGCCGTGTTGATCATGGGGCCGCGCCAGATCAAGGCGGTGTCGTCGCGATCCATGAGAAGATTCATGGAGACCAACTTTATGCCTGTCCGGCTGACTGGCGGAGCCAGCCCAGACGCTGTCTGAATCGGGTGATCCTTGACTCCGAAGATCTTCGCGATGCTTGACCCGGTCAGGTCCGCGTCAAGGATCCCTACGGAGAACCCGTGCCTTCGAAGTTCAACAGCCAGCAGGGCTGTCACAAGGGATTTTCCTACTCCTCCCTTGCCTGACGTGACCGCTAGGATCTGACCGATCTTCCCCTTAGGGAGCTTGTCAATCCCTGTCGCTCGAGAGCGCCATGTCTGCTGAACGCTGCTCTGCTCTGCGCTTGGGCGATTCTCCAACGCTTGTACAACTTCGTCCCTCTCTCGGTCGGTCATCGAGGAGAACCGAACCTCGGCCCTCTCAACGCCCTGTATTGCCGAGACCGCCTTAGTCACGTCTTCTCTGATCGTTGCGCTGAGCGGACAGTCGGGAATAGTCAGTGCGATATCCACGCGGACCGTGCTTCCTTGCATTTCGACGGCCCTCACCATGCCCAAGTCTACTATGCTAGCTTTGATCTCAGGGTCCTTCACGTTTTTCAGGACCCGCATGACTTGTTCTTTGGTGATCATTGCCGGGGGCTCGCGGCTCATAACCTATGTCATACTTATAGCCTTTCCCGAGCGAGCCCAACCTCGAAAATCGAGAACGTTTCCGTTCACCCGATCGAATAGTCGCCGTCAGGGAAGACGGTCACGAGAATCGGCTTCGCGACCTGCGTGCCGAATACACGATCCTTGGCTTTGAACCGTATGTCTTCATAGATTCGAGTGAAATTCGCGCCGAGCTTGATCTTTGCGCGGTTTGCGCGGTTGAGAACGATCCGCGGTATGTCCACAAGATGAGTTCCCTTTGGAATCTCCACCGAAACCGCGAGTCCTTGATGCTTCAGGTTGTCGAGTGTTGCCCTAGCACGCTCGATGTTCAGTCTTGCCCTTCCTTCTATCAGAACAACATTCTCTCTGGTCGTGCCTATCTGCTCAGCGACGCGTTTCTGTGTGTACCCTTGCGCTCTGAGCCTAAGCACTTCTATCTGGCGCTGCGTGAGCAGCCCTGAGACACGTCTTGTGGAACTTCGGCGAGCCATAGCCTTGGATCGAAGTTACTTAGTCACTTAAGCGTAATGTTCGGTTTCTAACGGGTTCGCCCTGTTCACTGCGGCAGGCGCTAGGGGCGTAGTCGGTCCCGGTCTCTCGGATAGAAGATGCACTCTCTGATATTCTCGGCCCCTGTCACAAGCATTACAAGTCTGTCAAGGCCTACGGCCCAGCCTGCGTGCGGAGGAAGCCCCATCCGAAAGACCGCGAGGTGGTCTTTGAAACCGCCCGGGTCAAGCCCCTGTTCCTTCAATCTTGCAAGGAGCACGGAGTACTCGTGAACTCTGGTGCCGCCTGAGGCAAGCTCGAGCGAGCCGTGCATCATGTCAAATGAGTCAGAGTACCTCGGGTCGTCCTCTCTCGGCGCGATATAGAACGGTTTAGTGGCTGAAGGCCAGTCCGTCACATAGTAGAATCCGTCATAGAGTTCGCCGAGTTTCTTCTCAGCAGTTGTTGGAATGTCCTCTCCCCATTTCACCTCGACGCCTTCGTTCGAGAGTCTCTCTATGACCTGATCGTAGGTGAGGCGCTTGAAAGGCAGAGAAGGAACCTTGAGGCTGACGTCCAGCGCCTCAAGCTCTTTCGAGCAGCGGTCAACAAGGGACTTGTAGACTTCATGAACGAGGCGTTCTAGGATCTCCAGGACGCCTTTCTGGTTCATGAAGGCGCATTCGATGTCGAGGGACGTGAATTCGCTTATGTGCCTCCTCGTACGCGATTCCTCGGCTCGAAAGAACGGCCCGATCTCGAAGACCTTCTCAAAGACCGAGGTCAGTTGTTCCTTGTACAGCTGCGGGCTCTGAGCCAAGTACGCCTTCTGGCCGAAGTAGTCAAGCGAGAAGAGAGCCGACCCGCCCTCAGTTGCTGACCCAATGAGCCTGGGCGTCTGTATCTCCGTGAAACTGTCCGCAATCAAGAACTCCCTTGTGGCTCGAAGGATCTCGTGGCGTATCTTGAAGATCGCACGTGACGTGCTCCTTCTAAGATCCATCACCCGAGCGTCAAGCCGCACGTCGATGTCCGCCGGAACTCGCCCTGTGGGGTCGAGCGGAAGAGGGTAGGCCACATCGGCCAAGATCTTCATTTCAGTCGGGTCAACTTCGACCCCACGAGGGGCCTCCTTCTGAGCCTTCACCTTTCCTCGCACTCCCAGCGCGTACTGCTTGCCCACCGAAGCAAGCTTCTCTGCCACTTTGGCAGGAACTTTCTTCTTCAGGATCGTGACTTGGACGACGCCTTCCTTGTCGCGTAGCGTAAGAAAAGTAAGGTTTCCTAGATCACGAATATCCTCGACCCAGCCGAACACAGTGACATCTTTCCCGTTCATCTCTGGGGAAATCTGAGTGGAGTAATGTGTCCTTCTCCAGTCACCCAGACCGTCTGGTGTCATCTGCTATGCCTTCGTCACTTCTTGGCGAGCAGTTTCGCAATCTCTCCGGGCTTGAGGGCCACCTTTACGCCTGCGTCTCTGAGAGCTTCGAGCTTTGACTCCGCGGTGCCCGTTCTTCCCATTATTATCGCGCCCGCATGGCCCATCCGCTTGCCCGGCGGCGCGGACCTGCCTGCGACATACGCGGCTACCGGCTTCGGGTAATCTGACTCTTTGATGTACTGTGCCGCCAGCTCCTCGGCGTTGCCTCCTATCTCGCCCACCAGCGCGACCGACTTTGTCTCGGGGTCAGCCCCGAACATTTCCAAGATGTCCACGAAACTCAGGCCTACGATCGGGTCGCCGCCGAGCCCGAGGCAGGTGGACTGTCCAAGCCCTGCTCTGCTAAGGCTGGATGCAATCTCATAGGTCAACGTTCCGCTGCGTGAAGCTAGGCCAACTTCGCCCTTCTTGAACACATGCGAGGGCATGATGCCAAGCTTGCATTCGCCTGGCGTGATTATCCCCGGAGTGTTAGGGCCGACTATGACGCATCCTCGCTCCTTCGCCCGAGCCATGATATCCATCGAATCCTTGACTGGGATACCCTCAGTGATCACCACGATAGGATTCAACCCCTGAGAGATCTCCTCAAGCGCGGCATCGCGAGCAAAAGGGGCTGGAACGAAGATTACCGACGCGTTGGCGCCTGTCTTTGATACGGCCTCCTTAACAGTGTCGAAGACAGGGACGCCTTCCACCTGCGCGCCGCCCTTGCCGGGCGTCACTCCTCCAACGATCTTGGTTCCGTAGCCAAGCATCAGCTTGGTGTGGAAGATTCCCTGAGAGCCTGTGATGCCCTGAACAATCACCTTTGTGTTCGAGCCGACCAGTATTGCCATGCTACGCTGCTCCTTTCACCGCTTCAACCGCTCTCTTGGCGGCGTCCTCCATTGTCTCGAGCGACGGTATCCCAGCATCCTGGAGGATCTTGCGTCCCTCTTCCTCGTTCGTTCCCACGAGCCTGATCACCGTCGGCTTATCGAGCCCCAGCCTCTTGCGGACTTCAAGTAGCCCTTTGGCAACTTCATCGCAGCGCGTGATTCCGCCCATGATATTCAGGAAGAGCGCTTTCACCTTGGGATTACTCAAGACGACCTCGAGGGCGTCTGCAATTCGCTCGGCGCTCGCGCCTCCGCCTACATCGCAGAAGTTTGCAGGCCGGCCCCCGCAATCCTGTATCATATCCAACGTTGCCATTACCAGCCCCGCGCCGTTGCCAACAATCCCCACGTCACCGTCAAGCTCGACGTAGGCAAGTCCCTTTTCACGCGCTTTGACTTCTAGCGGCGACATCTCGTGCTCTACGTCCCTTGACTCTTCAAGCATGGACTTGTGCCTGAACAATGAGTTGTCGTCCACTATCATGCGGAGATCCGCGGCGACGAAACCCCCCTTTCCTGTTTCGACGAGTGGATTTGATTCGGCCAGCTCGCTGTCATACCCAGCCGCCATCGAGTAGAACTTCATGATGAATGTGGTGAGCTCAGCTAGCTGCTGGCCTTTGTATCCAAGCGCCTGTGCTAACTCTCGCGCCTGAAAGGTTTCGAACCCCTCAGACGGCTGCACAGGTCGCTTGATTATCTTCTCCGGCGACTGCTGGACAATCTCTTCGATATCCACGCCTCCAACTTGAGAAGCCACCAAAGTGTAGCATTTGGCTGCGCGGTCAACAACAAGCCCAACATACAGCTCGCGCGCGATATCGAGCTTCTCCTCGACTAGAAGCCTGATCACCTTCTCGCCCTCGATCTTCGACCCGAGAATACCCGTTGCAGCCTTTTCAGCGGCATCGGGTGTATCGGCGACCTTTACTCCGCCTGCCTTGCCTCTTCCGGCGACGAGAACCTGCGCCTTCACCACTACTGGACAAACAAGTTTCTGAGCTGCTTCTCTTGCTTCTTGAGAGTTCGAGGCCAGAAACCCACGGGGCACGGGCAGGCTGTATTGGGCGGCGATTCGTTTCGCCTCATACTCGAAGATCTTCAACTAAGTCTATCCTCGGCATTCGGACTCTCGGAAGCGCTCTATTCTCTCTGCTCGGTTGATATAACGCCTTCCCGGTTCTACAAGCGACTCTTTCGATCTTCTGAGAGATCGTCCGACGAAAAGTGCTAGCAAGCTTAATTAGAGTTGCAGAGTCGTAGTGCGTCGATGATATGTTCCGCTCGACCGCGGGGCGTTGAAGCGACAACCAAGGGCAAAGAAACGATGAAGACGAATGGTCAAGACGATTCTGGATGCGTTCTGCATCAAGAGCGGCATACTGTGCCGCAAGTGCCAAGAGAAGATTGACAAGGGTCAGATAACTAATCTTGACCTGAAAATCATTAGACTTCTTTCTGAACTCGAGAAACAGAACCAAGCGCTGCAGGATGTAACATACCACAAGGCCGTTGAAGCAGATAACAACCTAGTAATCCTAGTCGACAGACGAGACATGGGCAAGATCCTTGCAGGCGGAGCAAAGGCTGTTCACGCAATATCCGACTCGCTTGGAAAGAGGGTGAAGATCCTCGGTTTCGGAGGAGACGACCGTCAGTTCTTGGATGACCTTCTTAGTCCGCTTTCGATCTTGACCTTGAACACGATCTGGATTCCTGACGGGAGCACGGAGACGAAGGTGATACTCACGGGCCGGCAACCGAGACGGATGCCTGTGGACCTCGAGGTAGCAAAGAGACTCGCGAAACAACTGCGCAATTTGACTCTTAGGATCGAGTTTGAGAGACTCTGATCGTTCACGTGCTTACAGGATAAGCCACGTTCTTCTGAGGCACCGTGACATTCCTCACGTCAGACACGAACTTTGCGAACAACTCGGGGTGATCAGTGTGTACAGGGTATAGCATCTTAGGCGCTATTCGGTCGATAGCTGTCTTGAGCTGCCCAGGCATTATGTGACCTGAACAGTGAACGTGATACATCGGCAAACCGAAATGGTCGAGCCAATTGATCACCCGCTCAAACTCGAATTCCTGCTCCTCTGTGAACGGTTCGGAGATCGAGAGAATGAAACAGCTTCCGGGTTCAGGACGAATCTCGACCAGTTCCTTAAAGTCCCTAGCGGAACTCACAAGCACAGTCTTGCTCTGCCTGTTCTTGATGTCTGATGCTTCCACGACATTTTGAAACGAAAGCACGCTTTTCTCCCATTCAAAGTATCGCTTCTTGCTTCTTTGATAGATTACTACGTTCTCGTCGTGAGCGATGTCGGGAATGTCGATCTTTCCTTCGCTCGCAAGCTTCGAGAGCAGGTATGCCTGCCTGAGCGAAATCGCTAGGGTCCTTCCGTTCTCCTTGGCGGCGTTGTAGAAGGTTCTGAAGCGATCCACATCCACGTTCGAGAAGTCTGCCAATACAATCTTTGAGCTCGTTCGAACGATCGAGGAGATCTTTGACTGCACTTCCGCCTCTGTGGTCAGGGTCGCCCCGATCAGGTTTGTACCTTCTGATAGCAGCGCGTTTGGTCTTCCCTGGCGAGCCCTTTCAATGAAGTCATCCGTCATTTCGGATCTCGTGCCGTGGGCTCTCAGATCGCCGGTGTAGACTAGAGTGCCTTCTGACGTGTTGACTAGGAATCCGTATGACGCTGGCACAGAATGATCCACATGGATCGGCTCAACCTCCATAGAGCCCACTTTGATCTTCGACCCTGTCCTGAACGTGCTGAATTTCAGACCGGAGATGTCCGCCTCCAAGCTCCTAGTCCGCGTCTCGTAGAGTGCTCGAATGATAGTTGAGGTGGTCTCTCCACAGTAGACGGGTATCTTCCTATTGAGAAATGAGATGCAAGCCGAATGATCCCCGTGTGAATGGGAGAGGAAGACGGCTTCAACGTTGGGTTCCGATTCCTCGAACCTGTAGAGACCTTCAATCTTGGGGAGCATTCCGAACTCGAACAGTTCTTTCTCATCTCTCGGAGAGAGCAAGGGTTCGGAATAGAATCTTCTTCGGTCGGAGTAGCTCATTCCGAAGTCGAGCAGAATCTTGGTGTCTCCGTCGTGGATGAGGAACTTGTTTCCGCCTATCTCTCCGACTCCGCCTAGTGGGGTGAAAGTAGTGGTTGACTGTTTCAAGTGGATCGGTCCCTACGAACCCTATTATGACATGCTCTCATATTCTCTTGCCTTCACAGGCGGCAATGATTATCAAGGGGCGACTTCGAAAGTCGGTCGAGATTGCTTTGCTGAAGGGCGCGATCTTCGATCTGGGTGGAACTCTCATCCACCTTACAACGTCGTGGGAGGAGGTCAGAAAGGGCAGGATGAACGCCATCTGTGACGCCCTCAAGGAGCGCGGAGTCGTCCTAGATCTCAATGATTTGAAGCGTGAGTACGTCAGGCTACATGACGAAGAATCTGACTACTCTGCTCGTACCCTAGAGGAGATCGAGTTCGAGGAATCGCTCACGAAGTTGCTGGACCGACTTGGAGTGGAAATGAGACAACGGCCTGCGATGGCTGACTTGGTGAAGAGGTCCTTTGCTCTTGAGGTAGGTTCTTGGGTACTCTTCCCAGGGGTCCAAGAAATGCTGGAGCAGGTCCGTAGCTTGGGCTTGAAGACGGGGTTGCTGTCAAACGCGAGGAGCGACTGGGCCGTCGGGGAAATCGTGGAACGACTGAATCTCGCGAAATACTTCGATGCAATCGTGACATCAGCCGCAGTGGGTTTCAGAAAACCCAGGCCTGAGCCATTTCAACGAATCCTGAAACTGCTAGACTTGGATACAAGCGAGGTCGTGATGATCGGAAACTCGATGGAGGCCGACATCGCAGGCGCAAGACCCCTCGGAATCAGGACAATTCGCGTGATCCTCGACGACAGCGCTGACGGTGACGAAACCGATCCAGACCTCACAGTTTCCGCTGTTGCAGGCATTGTTCCGGCAATCAGGCACATCGTGGCCGGACGCTAGCCGCGGTCAATCTTGCGCCTAATGAAACAGCCTTCAGCAAACGCTAACGAAACCTAAATACGCGGCGTTCTTTGAATGACGCGACTTGGTGCTTGTCCTTGAGCCACGACGCTGCTTATGGAAGATCATCGGAACGTGTGCCACTCAAGCAACTCAACGATTACATGTGGGAGATTCCTCAGTCCTTCAGGCCCGGCATGAGAGTCGCCGGAAGAATCTACGCTGACAATTCACTCATCGAGAAGATGAGATCAGATGCGACACTGGAACAATGCGCGAACGTGGCTACGTTGCCGGGCATCCACAAATGGTCAATAACAATGCCGGACGGGCACGAAGGCTACGGCTTCCCAATCGGCGGCGTCGCCGCAATGGACTACGACGAAGGCGTCGTCAGCCCCGGTGGAGTGGGTTATGACATAAATTGTGGGGTCAGATTGATTCGCACCAACCTCAACGAGAAGGACGTGAGGCCTTCTCTGCCACGCCTCCTTGATGCTCTATTCAACAACATACCGTCAGGCCTAGGAAGTCTAGGCAAGATCCGCGTTACACAAGTAGAACTCGACAAAGTGGTTGCGGACGGAGTCGAGTGGGCAGTAGATCATGGCTACGGGTGGTCTGAAGACAAGAGCCGCTGTGAAGAAGAAGGATGCATGGAGGCGGCGGACCCGTCTAAGGTTTCCTCGACCGCTAAGAGCAGGGGACATCGCCAGCTTGGAAGCCTCGGGAGTGGAAACCATTTCCTCGAGATCGAAAAAGTCGACAGAATCTTCGACGAAGGCGTTGGAAAACATCTTGGCATAGAACGCGTTGGACAGATTCTCGTGCTGGTTCACACTGGAAGCCGAGGCTACGGTCATCAAGTATGCAGTGACTACCTGCGTGTTATGGAACGAGCCGTGAACAAGTATCACATCAGTCTCCCCGACCGGCAGCTCGCGTGTGCGCCAACGAAGAGCCCTGAAGCAGAAGACTACCTCCCCGCGATGGCGTCAGCATGCAACTTCGCTTGGGTAAACAGACAGATGATCACGCACTGGACTAGGGAGGCCTTCGAGAAAACGTTCGGAAAGACCGCTGACCAGTTGGATATGCACCTCATCTACGATGTATGCCACAACGTCGCGAAGATCGAGAATCATGTGATCGACCAAGAAGGGCATCAGGAGAAAGTGGTTGTTCACCGGAAAGGCGCAACGCGTGCATTTCCCCCAGGACATCCGGACATCCCAGCCGAGTACCGGGAGATCGGGCAGCCCGTCCTAATTCCTGGCAGTATGGGGACCAGCTCATGGCTCCTCGTCGGAACCCCGAAGAGCATGGAGCTAAGCTTCGGCTCCACCGCCCACGGCGCAGGCCGCATGATGAGTAGAGCAGCTGCCAAGAGACGATGGGGAGCGCGCGAAGTCGAGAAAGGACTCGCCGACAAGGGCATCATGATTCGAGCAGCCGAGATGGGAACGGTGACTGAGGAGGCGCCGGGAGCCTACAAGGACGTGGACCGTGTCGCGGAAGTCAGCCACCAAGTAGGCATTGCAACGAAGGTTTGCCGCCTCGTACCAATCGGAGTGACGAAAGGCTAGACATTCCATGCATATCCTAACGTGAAAGAAAGATCCCGAATCAAGCGTGTAGTCATTGAATAACTTGTTTTTGGTAACGAGGGCCAACTTCTTGCCCTTGGCTGTCGTCATCGTCGCGTCTGGCCTATCGGCCTCGCTTTATGCGCATGGAGTCTTCAATCCGTTTGACGCATTTCTTGTGCTCATTGGAGCTTTGCTGACTCACGCTGCTGTGAACGTGTTCAACAACTACTTCGACTACCGATCTGGAATTGACGCTAGGACTACGAAGACGCCCTTCAGCGGCGGCGTTGACATCCTGGTGCAAGGCAAGATGAAACCCTCAGTAGCCTTCGGCATCGGCCTGACCTGTCTTCTCGGAGCTGGCGTGATAGGTGTCTACTTTCTAGCGCGCGTATTCTATCCCTTGTTTCCCATTCTCCTTTATGGTTTGGTCGCGATATGTCTCTACAACCCAATTTTTTCGAAGATTCACGCGCTCAGCGAGATCGTAGCGGGAACGGGATTCGGATTCATGGGGTTAGGAGCATACGTCACTCAAGCGGGAGTGGTCGACGGCACAGGGATCAGCGTGTTTGTCCCCGTCTCCATCCTCGTTGCGTTGCTCTTGTTCTTGAACGAATTCCCGGATGCCGAGGCCGACAAGACGGCGGGTAGACGACACTTGGTGATACTGCTTGGAAAGAAGAGGTCGGCTTCGGTCTATGTCGCCGGCCTTGTGGCAACGTACGCGTCGATCCTTCTAGCCGTTGCCGCCCGAGCCGCTCCTTTCACTGTGCTCATCTCATTCATTACCACGCCAATCGCATACAGAGCTGGGCGAATAGCCCTCAAGAGCTACGACCGCGTCCCAGACTTGGTGCCGGCGCTCGCATCGAACGTACTGGCTATCCTCTCAACAATTCTCCTGCTTGCTGTCGGATTCTTGGCTGGACTATACGTTTAACGAGACGAAGAGCCTTCGGGACGATGCCTGGGGATTGCTCACAAGATTCTACCTAGACCGCACGAACTTCCAGAGGAGAACGCCGCAGACCAGCGCAAGAATAATCACCACGCTGACGAGAGAACGAATGATCCTCGCCGCGACTATTAGCATCAATAAGAGAATGGCAAGTGTAACGTAGGGAGCGAGCGATCCAAATCTCGTCCTTGTCTGGATGAGAAGCAGCCCAATCAAAACAGCGAGAATCAAGATAATCTCTAGCGGGCCAAGCATTTTCCATCGCAGTTTGACCTTTCGCTTCCTTGTGGTACTTTATGGTTAGGTTTGATTTGAGCGCGAATGCCTTAGTCCTGGACCGGTGATCACAGCCCCTGCTGGGAAAAACAAGAAAGAGAACGCGGAGCGACAGATGAACTCGACGCTCTGCTTAGAGACCGAGTCCCTTGAGGAGGAACTTCCGCTGGCAGTATGGGCAGTATTGAGAGAAACGTCCGATCCACTGCCCGCAATAGCCGCACCTGATTGAATCTAAGGCCATGTCTGTGCACCGCCTTCAAGAACGCGCTCGGCATACTTGCCGCTTCACAGCTTGTTGATTGCCATATCACGTGTCGTGACTTGCTTGTTTTCCCTTGATTGTGTCGAAAGAGTATTGACGATTTGAGCACCCGTGACGCATCTAGCTCGCAGGAAATCTTGCGGCGCTCTCTCGTTCCTCGGGCGACCAGCAGTGGCGCATGAAGTCTTCTGTTCACCGCAAACGGTATCAGCCTCAGACTAAGGGAGTTGAGTCGGTGCTCTCATGTATGTTGGGCCGCGAGTTCGAGCAGAGAACCTCAAAGTCACGGGAACTCTACGACCGCGCGCTGCGTGTCCTCCCGGCGGGAGTCAGCTACCGGAATCGGTTCCTCGAGCCCTACCCCTTCTACGTCGACTGGGCGCATGGCAGCAAAGTTGTCGATGTCGAAGGCAACTACTACACCGACTACTGGTGCACCCACTTCTCCATGATTCTTGGACATTCTTATCCCACAGTGAAAAAGACCCTTGCGAGGCAACTCGACAAGGGCTGGAACTTCGGTCTCGTCCACGAACTCGAAATCAGACACGCAGAGCTCATCAAGCGCCTCGTACCAAGTGCGGAGATGATCAGGTTCTCAAATTCGGGCACCGAGGCAAACATGTACGCCACGCGGCTCGCGAGGACATTCACGGGACGCTCATTGATCGGGAAATTTGAGGGCGGCTGGCACGGAGGCTACGACGCGCTTCACTGCGCGATAAAGCCCCCCTTCGAAATTCCGCCCTCAGGCGGACTAACTCGAGGCGCTCTGAGTGACACGGTCGTGCTACCGTACAATGACCTTGACGGAACCCGAAGAGTCGTGGGCAAGAGGCAGCTCGCATGTATAGTTGTAGAGCCTGTCCTAGGCGCCGGAGGAATGATTCCAGCTGGTAGAGAATTCCTGAAAGGGATTCGCGAATTGTGCGACGAAATCGGCAGCCTGCTGGTGTTCGATGAGGTGATAACCGGGTTCAGGCTCGGTCTTGGCGGGGGCCAAGCCTACTTCCATGTCCGACCTGACTTGACAGTCTTCGGAAAGATAATCGGTGGCGGCCTTCCGATCGGCGCGATCGGAGGACGACGCGACATAATGGAGCGTATGGATCACACCAAGTATTCTGGAGACAGGTTCTGCTTCCAAGGCGGGACCGGAGCTGCAAACATCCTAACGCTTGTCGCGGGTGAGGCAACTGTTCAGGCGCTCGCGGCCGAGCCTGTCTACGACAAGATCGACCGTTTAGGTGATATCGCGAGAACGCGCCTCTCGGAAGCCTTTGATCGCGTAGGCTTCGATGCTCGGGTTACAGGCGTAGGCTCGTTGTTTGCGATTCACTTCACGAAGCAGAAGAATGTCCGCGATATCAGACACTTCTCGGAAGCGCATAAGGAGCAGTCGAAGAGGCTGTTCACGTTCCTTCTCAACAATGGCATATTGATGTTGCTACCTGATCATTTGCACGCTGCAATATCGTACTCACATTCAGAAGAAGATATCGACACCCTGGTCACACGCGTCGAAGAGTACTTGAAGATGCAGAAAAGCTAACGCGACTTCCACCCAATCTGTGAGACCTGAGAGTCGGCCCCCGCTGCCTAACGTCGCACGCCGTCAGTCCGTGGCATGGACGAGCGGAAGATCGATCATTGTCTTGAGGCCCGGACTTGAAGCCACGATGTTTGGTATCGCGTTTACCACAATGGCCGCTGTCGCCTGATCGCCTTGGACGCCCCCACGTATCGTCAGATCAATCGGCGGCACTCCGTGGATTCTTATGGAGTCCCGCGGGTCCTTTGCACCAACGTACATCCTTAGGTCGAGCACGATCCGCTCACTTCCGCCAACTACACCCTTTGCAACTTGCCGCACTCCAGCAACACTTCCCTTCCTCACAGTAGCGTACTCCGCTCGCATCTGCCGTTTAGCGATGACGGGACTAATTTCTTCCTGGACATCTTCAAGATCCCAGCCGAGCGCCGCCCCGATCATCATCGCCGATTCTGGAAGTCCTACGTGTTTGATCTTGCCTTCCTTGACAAGTCTCTGAAACTCATCCACGCTCAGCCCTGCTCCAGTCTTCCTCTGAAGCTGCCATCTCCTCTTCGACGTGTCCACAATACGTTCCGCGCTGACGGACTCGACTGTTTGACAGACCCCCGACATTGCTGCTGCAAGAGTATCCATTACAAAGCCGGGGTTGACCCCTGTTCCTAGAACGGCCACGCCCTGAACCTTGGCCTCTTCATCAATTTTCGTAGCCAGGTCGGGATGCTTGCCGTAGGGGTACGATAACTCCTCCGATGTTGAGATAACATCTGCCTTCGCGTTGACGCACTCGAGTATCTGCGGGTAGACATCCTTCAGATAGGATGAGGTGGCATGCACAACGAGATCAGGTGAAGCCGTTTCGAAAAGACCGCGAGCCTCGCGAGAGATCAGAACTCCGATCTTATGCCCCAGCCCAGCCACATCCCCGAGATCCTTGCCAATCTTCTGTTCGTCCGAGTCCACAGCACCGACAATTTGCACCCAAGATTTTCTGCTCAAAAAGTTGGCTATCCCCGAGCCTATCGGTCCCACACCGTACACAGCAGCCTTGACTGTCTTCATGCCATCACTTGCTGATCCGCGCTAGATGTGCCCTCGATAAAATAAGAAGATAACCGCTCCGCCGGAGCTATTGCGTGAACGGAACGGAAATCCAGATCATGAAAATCCCGGAGGTTCCTGTTGAATTGCGCAAGAACTCGAAGTAGCACTAATATACGGTTAGGAGGGCTAGTCAGCGCTCGATCCCCAGATGCCGCAGGCAACCGTCGGAACATTTGGAAGTCCAGGCCAGACGGCATTAATCACAGAGATCCCGTCCTTTGAGGCTGGACTGATCGCGTTCGTCCTCGTCTTCCTATTGATGGGGATCATGTTCTACGTTCTCAGAACTGAGAGGAACAAGACGGTGCCATCATTGGATCCTCTCGGCCCTCGCGACATAGTCAGGCTGGAGAATCCGCTCTCTACCTCAGACGCTCCTTTCCTCGCAATCGTGACACTCGTGATCCTGGAGCTCGTCTTGGACGTTCTGATTGTTGTAGGCGTGCTTCAAGGAATGGGGTCGGTAGCAGTCGGAACGATGCTTGCGCTTGCGGCGTTCCTAGCCGCGGCCATCTTGGCGGTGTACAGAAGCACGTACATGAGCGATGCGTTCACGAGAAAACCACGTCTGGAAATCGTTGCCGCGAACCTGTTCAAGAAGACTGGCGAAGGTGAAGAGAATGAGTGAGAAGAGCACTGGCGACAGAGGAAAAAAGAAAAGGCCTACGATGAATAGACGACAATTTGTTCAAACCGTAGTTACCGCCGGAATTGCCGGAACCATTCTCTCATTTCTCTCGCTCCTGATGTCGCTTCTGCCAAGCGCAGGAGCTGGGGAAGAGCAAGGGGAGGTTGACAACGTCTTCACGTACGGCCCGGAGAAGGGGGCATGGTACTCCGACAAGTCCGGAAATGAGGCCTTGCTTGAGGATTTCGACCAAGTCGGAAAAGGCGCGGGTGTTCTTTGGCGAGGAAGGATACCGGCGATCGTCATTCGTGTTGACGAGAGCAAACTTCGAGGCGCAACGGCTACCAACGGATTGATCGCGTTCGCGTCCACCTGCACTCATCTCTGTTGCATAGCCACGTGGCGCCTAGACCGACCGAGCGAGGATGTACTCTTCTGCAGATGTCACGATGGCGTCTTCGACCCCTACAATGTTGTCAAGGACGTGATGCCTGACGGCACTGAGTATCTTGGTGCCAAGGTAGTCGCGGGCCCACCGCCGAGAGCTGCACCGATCATACCGATAGAAGTCAAGGATGGTAAAGTCTCCGGGGTTCCCGACAATCTTGGATTGTATGGATACTGCGGGTGAAGCTATTGTCCACACGTATGAAGAGACTCTATGATTGGATTGACAAGCGGTATGACATCTCGCCGCTCATCGCGGAGGCTCAGAGAAGCATCAACTTCGCGCTGCCGAGCACACTGACACGGCAGAATAGGTCCAGAATCTTCTGGCTCGGGTACCCGTACTACTACGCAGGAGCAATCACAGCTTTTCTCGCAATTCTACAGGGCGTAACGGGGCTCCTACTCGCTTTCCACTATGTTCCTTCTGCCGTAGGCGACCCTGGAACTCCAACGCAGGCGTATCTGAGCGTTCAGTACATCATGAAGTCGGTTCCGCTCGGAGCGTTGATCAGGGGCGTACATCAGTGGGGTGCGAATCTTCTCGTTGCCGCCTTGGCGATTCACGCGTTCTGGGCATTCTTCCGAAGCCCGTACAGGATTGGTCGTGAGATATCATGGGTCCTAGGCGTCGTCCTTCTAGGCCTGGCGCTTGCATATTCATTTTCTGGATACCTCCTTCCTTGGGATCAGCTCGGCTACTGGGCGGCAACGATCAGCGTTCAGATAATGAGGGCGATCCCGATCTTCGGCGACTCCATTGCGCAGATCCTTCTCGGCGGAACCGCCCTGTCACCTGCGACGCTTACGAGAATGTACTTCTACCACGTTTCCCTCTTGGCCGTCGTAGCTGCAGTCCTAGTGGGCGCGCATCTGGCGCTGGTCGTTTTCCAAGGAGTGTCGGAACCGGAGGAAGCTTGGAAGCCCCCCGTGAATCGTGACACACAAACTGGAAGGCAGGAAGGCCCGCTCTTTGGGCCATTCATACCGCACCAGATCACCCCCGTTGTAATCATCTCGCTTGTGACGCTCGGAATAGTCCTACTTCTGGGAGCATTCGCGGTTCAGATGCCAGGCGACCCAGCAAACAAGTTCCTTACGCCGCAGTTCATAGCCCCTGAATGGTACTTCCTCTGGGCGTATGGTCTCCTCAAATGGGTCGGGTGGGTCTATGACCTTGCACGTTTTGTTCCTCCCGCCACAGTATTCGGCGTTGACCTAGTGAGCGCAAAGGTTGTGGGCATACTGATCGCCGGTGCAATGTTCATCGCGCTTCTTCTAATGCCTTTAATCGACCGAGGGACCGAGGTGCGCACACTTCGGAGACCACTTAAGACCACCATCGTAGTATGGGCTATCGGATTCCTCTCAACGCTGACGCTCTACGCACTCAATGAGATCCTATCGTCCATGCTCTCCATTCCCATCTGGACAATGAACAATGCCTTAGGCTCAATTGTCATCGTGGTTCCGCTATTAGCAGCGGCGCCCATCTACGTGATACTTCGCCGTAACGCCACAAAGTCCGCCTCACAGGAGGCTTAGGAATGGAGATTATCAGAGACATCTTCCAGTATGTTCCTCTGCCGTTCGTTGTTGCGTGGTACACGATCGGCGTCATTGCAGCCTATCTTTTCGTCACAGGAATCAGAAGACACATACGTGCGTGGAGGCAAGGAAAGCCGGAGACGATCTCAGGAACCCCCCTCTCGAGGCTTACCAGGCTCATCTACGTAGGCATAGCGCAGGCTAGGATCCTCGACAAGAAGTACAACGGAACCGTGCACGCGCTCATCTCGATAATCGGTTTTCTATTGCTCGCCGGAATGTTCTTCCCGATCCTTCAGATCATTGTCGGTTATCTGGCGCTACTGTTTGGCGCAGGATTGATCCTGCTCGAATACAAGCGGCTCAGAGCCACGGGCCCATCACTAGAGACAGCCTGGGAGGATTCATTCGTATTTGGCGTCATAGTGGCGATGGCGGTTTCCGGATTTCTCATGATGGGAGTCAACACATGGGCCTGGCCATCTCCGGCTGGCAATGCGCTCTCGCCAATCTTTGCGCCGCTCGGACCCAAAGTGCTTGTTGAGCTTTACCCGACACTCTTTCTGATCCACTCTGCGTTAGTATTCTCGCTCATTGCATACATTCCCAACTCTCGCCTGATGCATCTGATCGCATCGCCACTCAACACATACTACACACCGATCACCGTGAAGGGCGAGCTGACAACCCCATTCGATCTCAAACAGATGATGGAGACCGGAAACTTCGACGTCAAGGTGGGAGCCACAGAGATCAATGACTTCACTTGGCGTCAGAAGCTCGGCTTCGATGCATGCACTCTCTGCGTGCGCTGCTCGGATGCATGCCCCGCAAAGGCGAGCGGAACAAAACTCTCACCGATGCATCTCATACTGAAACTCAAGAACCTCGAACTGCAGGCCCCTGCTTCCGGTCGCCGCCTCCACGGAGACGTTGTGGACCCTGAGGAGCTTTGGGCCTGCACCACTTGTCGTGCCTGCGTTCAAGAATGCCCCGTACTGATTCAGCATGTCGAAGCGATCTATGACATGCGTAGACACCTGATGGCAGAAGGCAAGGTCGACAAGAAGAAGCGCGATCTCATAACTTTCCTAGCGAACGTTGGTAACACGTATGGGCTGCCCAGCGCGGACCGAATGAAATGGGCTGAGGGACTCGATGTCAAGCTTTGGGGCGAGGAACCCAACCAAGAATTCCTATACTGGGTCGGGTGCGCCGGATCCTACGACACACGAAACCAGATGGTCTCCCGCGCGCTCGTCAAAATCATGAAAGCAGCACGGGTCAGTTTCGGGGTCCTAGGTAACGATGAGAGATGCAACTGTGAGGTTGCACGGCGAGTCGGCGAAGAGGGAAGATTTCAGCAAACGGCGATGGAATTGAACGAAATGATGAACAAACGTGGCGTCAAGAAAATCGTCACACAATGCCCCCACTGCTACAACACCTTCAAGAACGAATACCCGAGATTCGGCGGCAAGTTCGAAGTCGTGCACCACACACAGCTGATCGCGAAACTGCTGTTAGACGGAAAGCTGAAACTCAGGAAGGATGCCGAGAAGACGATCACATTTCACGACCCATGCTATCTTGGCAGATACAACGATGAGTTCGAGGCACCACGTGCCGTCATTCGAGCACTCTTGCCCAAAATGCTCGTAGAGTTGCCCAGATCGCGTACCAAGAGCTTCTGCTGCGGCGGCGGAGGGGGAAACACATGGTACACGGTGGAACTCACGAAGAAATGCAGCGTGATCAGGCTGGAGGAAGCCCGACAACTAGCGCCGAACATTCTCGCGGCTGCCTGTCCATACTGCATCTCAATGTTCGAAGATGCAGCGAAGATTCTGGGAACCTCGGAGAACATGCCGGTAAAAGACATCGCGGAACTAGTTGCGGAAGCGCTCGAATAGTCAGAATCATAAACCCCAAGCCGTCATAATGCGGGCCCGCCTAGTGGAATGAGAAACATGCCGAACATGATCGTACTTGCTAAGCAAGTCTTCTACACGCAAGACTTGCGAATCGACCGAACGACGAAAAAACTGAAGACCGAGGGCGTGGCACGGGTCATCAGCGAGTCCGATAAGAACGCGATCGAAGAAGCTGTCAGGCTAAAAGAAAAACACGGCGGGAAGATCACCGTCCTCACCATGGGACCACCCGAGGCAAAGGAGGCGCTACGTGAGGCCATCGCCATGGGGGCGGATGAAGGCTACATGCTTGTAGGACCGGAATTCGAAAACTCTGACGCTCATGCAACAGCGGTATCGCTTGCAGCGGGCATCAAGAAGATCGGACAGTTTGACATGATATTATGCGGCGAGACATCAGAGGATCAGTACTCCTTCCAGGTGGGACCAAGAACCGCGGAGATCCTGAACCTTCCCCAGATAACCTACGCTGTCAAGATCACGCTGCAAGACGCGAAGGTTCTTGTCGACAGAAACCTTGAGGACTGCTACGAGACTGTCGAATCCAAGCTTCCGGTATTCGTTACCGTCTCGCGAGAGATCAACGAACCAAGACTTCCCACACTCATGGCCATAATGGCCGCATCAAAGAAACCCATGACCGCTTGGACCGCCAAGAATATTGGACTTCAGCCAGGCGAACTGGGCCGGCAAGGCTCGTTGACAGAGCCTGTGAGATCCGCTGTCGCTACGGGAGAAAGGAAGAGAGTGATGATGGAGGGTGAGCCCAGCGAGGCCGCAGAGAAGCTTGTGACGACTCTCGTAGGCGAGGGAGTGGTGAAAGTGACTTGACAAGCACTCAGAAGCATGAAGGAGTCTGGGTATTCTCTGAATCGCCGACCGTCGCAAGGGAGCTGCTCTCAAAGGGACGCGAGCTGTCGGTAAAACTCGGAACTCACCTGGCAGCTGTCGCCTTTGGCGAAGACGTCTCAGAGATGAGCAAGGAGCTGGTAGCTTTTGGCGCTGATAGGGTGTATGCAGTTCAAGATCCGTCGCTCAAGACGTTCCAAGTTCACCTGTATTCCAACGCGCTAGCAGAGATGGCACAAACCTACAGGCCCGATGTTGTCCTGATTGGAGCGACTCGAAGCGGGCTCGAACTTGCGGCCCGGTTGGCGGAGCGCCTCAAGACAGGATGTTGCACCGAGTGTTCGAAGCTGGACGTAGATCCTGACAAGAAGTGCGTCATCGTTGACCGCCTGATACTTGGGGGAAACATAACTGAGACACTGATCATCCCATCAAAACCGCAGGTCTTTACGCTGCCTAAGGGAGTGTTCCAGCCTCTCAGCAAGGACCCAGCGCGAACCGGAGAGGTCGTGCGAGTTCAACCAAAGATAGGCGAGTCTCCAGTCAAGGTGCTTGACCGAAAGCCCAAGCAGTTTGCCGGTGTCAGGATCACGGACGCTGAAGTCATAGTGTCGTTTGGGCGCGGCCTCAAGAAGAAAGAAGATATTCCGATTGTCGAGGAACTCGCGAAGACTGTCAGCGGGGTCGTAGGCTGCTCGCGTCCGATCGCTGAAGACCTGAAATGGCTACCGGTGGACCAGTACGTCGGCCTTTCGGGTCAGAAGGTAGCCCCGAAGCTGTACATCGCATGCGGAATATCCGGCCAAATACAGCACATCACAGGAATACAGAATGCGCGCGTTGTGGTGGCGGTGAACACGGACTCGAAGGCGCCCATCTTCGAGTACACCGACTACGGGATCGTTGGAGACCTGTACAAAGTCGTCCCGGCGATAGCAGAGGCGTTTCGCCGGCACTCATCGGGAGCCAAGTAGGATGGAAAGCAGGACCGTCAGCCGAGACGGCGATGCGAACTGTCTACCCGCGTGATCCGCGAGCGGAGAGCCGGCCAGAATTCGTGATGAATGGAAGCGAGAGAATCGAGGAATAGAGCATACTGATCATCAACCGCGGGTCTAGCCCGAGACGAGTCAAAGTCCTTGCTTGCATGTCTATGTCATCGACCTTGCTCAGCACCGTCGCGGCTTCAAAGGTCCGGGCAGCCGAAAAGATCCTCTCGAGCTGACGATCAGGGAGCCTGAAGAGCATCCTCCTGATATGCCGCATGACATCCAGGTCGCGGCCTATCAGGTGTCTCCAACGTCCTTCGTACTTGCCAAGAAAACGCTCAGAGGCATCTCCCGCCTCGCACGCATCATGCGCGACCTCGCCGGCCGCCTTTCCGCATGCGAGGCTGAACACTATTCCCCCGCCGGTGGTCGGTTTGACCTGTTGTGCTGAGTCGCCTGCAATCAGCAACCCAGGATAGGATGTCTTGGAAACTGGGCCGCCGAGAGGTATTGGGTGAAAAGAAAAGTCGCGGCGCGGTGCATCCTTGAGTCTACGAGAAATGTCAGGATGCTTAGTCATGAATCTCTCAAGAAGGCTACGGGCGTTGCCTTCACGACTAGCCAGCCCTAATTTGGCTGATCCGTCCCGCCAAGGTATGATCCACGCAAAGAATCCGGGCGCGTAGGTAGACCCCAAGAAAACCTCAACCATGTCGCAGTCGAGATCCTTTATGTGATCGACATGGACCTGAGCAGAGTTGACCCACATCCATTTTCGACGTTCACTTGACGGCTGTTGAGGAGGCAGCGTAGGCGCCGCGCCTTCACAGTCAATAACGACGCTACAGTTGAACACATGGGGCTTGCCCTCGACTGAAGCTTTCAGTTGAGTTTGGCCTTTGTCGAGAGTCTGCATGGAGATTGCCCGCGAATTGAACTGGATCTGCGCGCCAGCCTTCTCCGCTCTATCCGCCAGGTGCTCATCAAAGGCCCTGCGATCCAGGACCCACGTGACCGGAGTTGGACGCTCAACTCGTAGAGTCTGACCTGACGGCGAATGGAAGATCGCCCCTCGTATCCTGTTCTTAATGACCTCGCTCGGAAGCGGGGGGCCGAACCGTTTCATGCCACTGATGCCCACGTGGCCTGCGCAATGCGACGGAACTCCGGGTTGACTGTGTTCTTCGAGGACGAGGACGGTTGAGCCTAGGGAGGCTGCCGTTTCAGCTGCGGTAGCTCCAGCCACGCCACAACCTACGATGATCGTCTCAACGATAGGGTTCACAGACTAGCAAGCTCCGGCCAGGTTCAGCGTAATTGTTCGGACCTGAGCGTTCGTTTCGAGTGTGCTCGAATAGATAAGGCTCGTGAAGATCCGGTTGTGGCCGAGCTATTCCTGTCTGTGCGCAACTAACTCCACACGTCTCTTTCCTTTCATGAGGCGTGTGACTCTTAGAATGCCGGTGAGTTCAAGCTTGAGTAGAGCGCTGTTGAGTTCTCTGAAGCTCACTTCGCCGTAGCTCTCTTTGACCTCGTCCAAGAGATCACCGTCAGCGAGAGGCCCCTTGCGTTGGAGCGCCTCGACGATCACCAAATTGAGGGGACGAGGCCCCCAGACCCTGTTCATCCAGCTCTCCTGTGCCTTCCCTATGCGATGGCGGCAGGTACGGCTGCCCTCTCTCTCCTGAAGCGCTTGGAGAAGTTCTGGTACCAAACGTCCATGTCAGCGGTTATGCTGGGCTTGACCCTATCCATCGCCTCTCTGAAGTCGCGAAGGGTGACTTCGTTGGAGTTTACGTCTTCGCGAAGCGCATTCATTGCGGCTTCTCGGCAAAGGGCCTCGACGTCTGCCCCAGAGTATCCGGCCGCCATGCGGGCGATCTGCTCGAGGTCAACATCCTTTGAGAGTGGCATGGTTCGAGTGTGGATCTTGAAGATCTCCTTGAGCGCTTTATCATCTGGCGCTGGAACGTAGATCAGCCGGTCGAACCTGCCAGGCCGCAGGACCGCAGGGTCAAGGATGTCGGGCCTGTTCGTTGCAGCGATCACGACCACGTTCTGGAGCGATTCTATGCCATCGAGTTCAGTGAGGAGCTGGCTGATCACCCGTTCGCTTGCCCCAGAGTCAGAGTATCCGAGTCCTCTTCTTGGGACTACCGAGTCGAGTTCGTCGAAGAAGATTATAGCCGGCGCCGCGGTCCTCGCCTTCCTGAACACCTCCCTAATTGCTTTCTCAGATTCACCAACCCACTTTGAGAAGATCTCTGGACCCTTGACTGAGATGAAGTTCGCTTCCCCTTCCGTCGCGACGGCCCTTGCGAGCAGAGTCTTGCCGCATCCTGGCGGGCCGAAGAGTAGTATGCCTCTCGGAGGTTTGATACCCATCTTCTTGAAGACCTCCGGCTTCTTCAGGGGCCATTCAACCGATTCGATCAACTCATTCTTCAGATCCTCGAGTCCACCGACTTCTTTCCAACGCACCGAAGGCACCTCAACGTAGACTTCCCTCATTGCAGTCGGGGTGATCTCCCGATACGCAGAGAGGAAATCGTCCTCCTTCACAACCATCTTGTCTAGGATCTCGGGTGGGACTCGTTCCTCTTCGAGGTTGATCTCGGGCATGTAGCGTCGGAGCGCTTTCATCGCTGCCTCCCTTGACAGCGATGAGATGTCAGCACCCGTGTAGCCATGCGTCACGTCTGTAAGACGCTTCAGGTCAACGTCCTCAGCAAGCGGCATGTTCCTCGAGTGAATTTGAATGATCTCGTAGCGGCCCTGCTTGTCCGGAACGCCAATCTCGATCTCCCGGTCAAATCTTCCAGGCCGTCTCAGAGCAGGGTCAATCGCGTTGGGCCTGTTTGTCGCGCCGATGACTATGATGTTTCCTCTGGTTCCCATGCCGTCCATGAGGGACAGAAGCTGGGCGACAACGCGTCGTTCAACCTCACCGGTTACTTCCTCTCGCTTTGGAGCGATCGCGTCCATCTCGTCGATGAAGACTATGCTGGGCGCAGTCTCCTGGGCCTTTTGAAAGATCTCTCGGAGTCTGGCTTCAGATTCACCGTAGAACTTTGACATTATCTCGGGGCCAGAGATCACGTAGAAGTTTGCGTCGGATTCGTTGGCGACCGCCTTGGCTAGGAGCGTCTTTCCGCATCCTGGAGGCCCATAGAGGAAGACCCCTCTCGGGGGTTCGATGCCGAGCCTCTGGAACAGCTCTGGGTGTCGGAGCGGAAGCTCGACCATCTCTCTGATGCGTTGAATCTCTTCGTGGAGGCCTCCGATGTCCTCGTAGGTGACCATCGAGATGCCTTTCTTCTCAGGTGTCGGCTCGCTCAGAACCTGTACGTGACTAGTCTCGAGTATCTTAACCGGGCCGTGCGGCCTCGTTCGAGTAACCACCAGCGGGACCGCGCTGCCGAAAATCGACAGCAGAGTCATGTCGCCCTCTACAAAAGGCATGTCCATGAATCTGCGTTTGACGAAGCTGACGAATTCCTCATCGACGCTCAATCTTACGTCCGTCGGGGCGAAGATTATTGCCTGCGCTTCTTTCACGTCAGCCTTCTTGAGTACCACATACTCGTTCAGAGCTACTCCGGCGTTCCTTCGAATGAGACCGTCCATTCGTACGATCTCTTCGCCCTGATCCTCCGCGTAGGCGGGCCAAGCGACTGCAACTGTCATCTTCTTTCCGTGGATCTCGACAAAGTCGCCGGCTGTGATGCCCAGTTTCTGCATCGTCTCGTTGTCTATCCTCACCTTGCCGTGGCCGACGTCTCTCTGCCGTGCGTCAGCCACTCTCAACTGTAGGTCTTTCCCTACCATGTCTCTTCATTCCTTGACTTGTGATCATGCTTGCGGCCTGGCCTCGCTACGGTTGCCAGCGCGCGCGAAATCCGTTACTACAGGTAACGGGACCCGAATATAAGTGTTACTTTTAGTAACATACTTACGACCGCCACACGTTGACGACCTGGATCTCACCCACATTCTCAACAGACTTGAGAGCCTCTTCAACCTTGTCCATTCTTCCTTCCTCTTCTGGCATGATGATCCTTGCAACCAATGCCACGAGGCCAAAAGCGATCGGCTCTTCATCAAATCGTGCAACACTCGTTTCAGGCGGAAGCGCTTTCTCGACCTTCTTTCTCAGGTCTCCAAGATCGACAGTGGTTTCAGTCGGAAAAATCTTGATTTGTGCAACTACCTTCGCCAACGACGACCACTCCTCTAGGGCCCCGTGAACCCGCACTTTGCACACTTGTACGGCCTACCGAAAGTCCTGCACTTCTCGCAGCGCCATATTGCGACCTCACCGCAGTTTGGACACGGGAAGCGTACTGCGCCTTCGCCAGGCATTATGGTCCGTGAACACCAAGTGCAGGTTGGCATTCGGACCGTTTTGGTCTCGCTCAGTCTAGACGCCTTCTTTTCCTACAGGGGACCTGTCGTCGTTTATTTATCCGTTGCTCGCTCAGAGGGCAGGCTTGTGCACGGATCAAATCTTCCTGATCTCGATGCGATCCTGAAATGGCAGGTCATTGCGGAACCGACAGGTTCATTTCACACATTTGCTCGTTCCTGCTCCTAGGCGAGACAGCTCACACTCACAACAGAGTGGGACGCGTGCTTGAAAATCGATACCGTCTGCGATCTGAGCAGCTTCAGGCGGTTCATGATCGTGAGCACTTGCGATTCATTCATTCCCGACGATTATGTTGGCGACGAGAACGTGTTCCCAGAGAGAGCCTCTGATCAGGGCACCATGTACCTTGAGGCAGAAGATAAGGAAACGCTTGAGCAACTCAGAGACATAAGATTCACGAGAGTTTCAAACGTTCTAGGCGTCATCTACAACTCGAAGAGTGGGCGCACTCACCTAAAGTGGCGTCAATTCAAGGGCGATCTTGGCAGGCTCACAGGGGAAGCGAGCACGAACACGATCGTAAACCTGAGCACTGCAGGTGCCCTAGACGAAGATTACGTCAGAAGATACAGCAAAGAAGAGGAAGAGAGCGCGCGAACTGAAGAGGCACAGTAGAACCTGCGAGCCTGGATGGCAATTAAGCTCCAAGGTAGCTGCTGATTCTTCTCTGAAGGAAAGCCTCTCTCAGCAGGTGGCTGCTCTGCAACCATGCCTTGCGCGGGATACTGAGCTGCCCCAAGGCGAAGTCCAACGCGGAATGAAAGTTGTCAAATCGAGTCGGGTCCTTTGTCAGACCTGCTCTCACACTTTCTCTCACGTTCCAGACTCCAACCGGGAGTATGTATCCAGGGTGGATTTCTCTCAGAACTAGAGCGGCGCTTTGCCTTCTTTCGCGCAGGAGATGTTCAGCGATCGCAAGCCGGCAAGCGTAGTAGCAGCCTCCAATACTTGCGTACGTTGTCCTTCCCTGATACCCTTCATGGTCACCCATCATTGCTGGGGACGCGCCGCCTTCATTCCAAGCCGTTCCCGGGAACCACGCTTCTATTGACTCGTAGGACCACATCGCAGGGATCAGCATCACGACGTATCTGTTGTCAATGTATCGAAATGTGTGGACGCGGAAATCGTCGATTGTTGGAAGATGCTTGATTTCTTCCAACAGTCGTTCAGAGATTGTGCTGTCGACCGCTGTTATGCTCCAACGTGTGGGAACGAGCCTTCTCCTTGCCCCAATCCCAAACATGCCGATGCTGAACGCTCTCTGTATGCGTGAGACCAAGACACCGTCCTCGTGCAAACGAGTTATCGCGTCAGCCGCTTTCAGATCCCGATCGTAGTATGCTTTCTCAATCTGCCTGTCCGTCTTCATGCCCCACGCTTGGAAACTTCGAAGCGGAGCCGAGGGACCGAACGGCTGAGCCTCATCACTCAACGTCAGAGTCCCCGCGGGCTTCTTTGCGAACCTGGCTTGTGACTCTACAGGGCTGCGGCTCATAGTGAGCTCTTGCAGCCGGTCGACAATTCCGAAAGGATCCTGCGCGTCGAAGATGTGTACGCGAGTCTTGCCTCGGACAAGAGAGTATCTCAGATCCACGATCTCTTGGATCGTTTTGCCCAGCCACAGCTCAGGCGTGTCTAGTACCGTCGTGTCCCCATGATAGGGAGGGATCATGGGGCCAACGAGCACACGAGGGTGCCCAAACCTGCCCACGAACACACCAGGCGGTGTAGAGCCATCTATCTGTTCAGAGGCAACAAGGCGGCCATGCGCCGCTATTGCCCTAGCTTTAGCCAAGAGAGGACAAGAGATCTTGCCGCAGAGCATCCTTCCTCCTCTGCAACGCATGCAAAGGTCAGCAGAGGCGCCGCGAATCACTCGAAGATCTCCCAGAGCATCTGGTTCCTGCCGTATTCCATTTGAGAGAAAATCGTTGACCCAGAGAAGTTCAGAACTCAAAGGCTGGCAGCCCGGATGGCGGCACTATGTATGGTGGTGGCTGTTTTAAAGTCGGAGAGTAGGATGAAATTGAGGCTAGTCTGCTGTTCGTAACACATGCATCGCAGAGACGTGTACGCCTTTCTGTTGAGCAAGGCTCTCTTTAGCTTGGCCGATGCATACTCTTGTGTATCTGCACGTTCTTGTCCTCGAAACGGTTTAATTATCGATCAAATCATTCGGCTCCCGGGAAAACAGCAATGTCTTGCGGATGTTGCGGGCCCGGGTACTGGGTGATGCCGTATCCTCCTCTCCCTGCAAATCCAAGGATACACTGGTGCGGTACTCCTATGGTTTGGGTTCCTCAGGTCGGCAGATGGTACTGTACTTCCTGCTGGAACTACGAGGGTTTCAACGCCTGGGGATTCTGGGAGTAGACGAACCGGCTACTGGCCCCCTGCACTAGTCTGCCGAAAGCTTGACGCCTAGCGTAGGCTATTCGTTAAAGAGAGATGCAACGGCATGATGACCATCCACACGAGAAATGCTGTCCGAGTCCGCCCCGAGCATATTCCGCACTTGGCGGCTATGCTTCGTCAAACCGGGTTCGCTGAGCCATTCTTTCAGGAATGGAGCGTTGGACAGAGGTTTGGACTCTCAAGACCCCTCACAAACATGCTCGAGTGGCACGTGCGTGGGTTTGCGGACGGAAGCCTAGACTCAGAGGTCGAGATCTCACGCACACGATTGCAGCATTTCGCCGCTAGGCCGGGCCCCTACTACTGGCCTCTTCTATCGGTGCTTAGGAGTCGCGGTATTCCCTATTTCGCGAGAGGCAGGATTCCTTATGACGCGTCCTATGTTTACCTACCCGAACCTTTCGGGGCAAGTATTCCGATAAAGGTCCCCCGTACTCTGTGATACCGCGTTTCTGGCCTCCTGGCAGGCATTCGTAATAGCCTTTACAGAGTTCTACGCAGACTCGAAGCGAGGCCGCTACCTTGGGCGTGGATCTCAGCGAAGTTCTACTAAAACGGAAAGTTTTCTTGGACGACCTCTCAGGCAAAAGCCTAGCCGTTGACGCGTATAACACACTCTACCAGTTCCTTGCCATAATCAGGCAGCCTGATGGCACGCCTCTGATGGATAGACAGGGAAGGATAACGAGTCATCTCAGCGGCATTCTCTACAGAACAGCAAACCTAGGCGAGAAGGGAATTCGAGTAGCCTACGTGTTCGACGGTCAGCCGCCAGAACTGAAAGAGATGGAGATCAGACGCCGACGAAAGGTGAGAGAGGAGGCTGCGGTGAAGTACGAAGTCGCACTAAAGACTGGAAGCATTGAAGATGCCAGAAAGTACGCTCAGGCAGCCGCCACACTGAAAGAACTCATGGTTGAAGACTCAAAGAGGCTTCTGAAGGGTCTTGGCGTTCCGTGGGTGCAGGCTCCTACAGAAGGCGAGGCGCAGGCAGCGCACATGGCAGCTAGAGGCGATGTGTGGGCTGCAGCCTCCCAAGACCATGACTCGCTACTGTTCGGAGCACCGCGTATGGTGAAGAACCTCACCATATCCGGAAGGAGAAAACTTCCCAGGCGCGAGGCATACGTGGAGGTCGAACCTGAAGTCGTCGACTTGGCCGAGACTCTCACCGATCTAGGTCTAACCCGCGAGCAACTCGTGGATGTTGGGATACTTATTGGTACGGACTATAACCCCGACGGTGTCAAAGGAATTGGACCTAAGACCGCACTGAAGTTGATCAAGGAGTTCGGTGACCTGTCGGCGGTTGCCGCTCGTACTCCAGATCTCGATCTTCCTGAAAACGTCGAGAAGATCAAGGAATTCTTCTTGAGACCAGAGGTCCGGTCTGACTACACTCTCAGTTGGGGAAAGCCCAACGTTGAGGAGGTAGTAGACTTTCTGTGCAGGGAACGGGACTTCAGCGAGGACCGCGTCAGGAAGGCTGTGGACAAGATGGAAGTAGGCCTGGCGAGGCCGGCCACCAAGCCCACACTTGAGCGATATTTCGGTTAACGAGCTTGTCTTTCCTTGAGTTCTTTGAGGATGGGCATTCTCTTCATCATCTCTTGAGAGACTTTGCTCCAGATAATTCCTGCAGGCCGAGGCTTCGCACGTTTCGTCGCTAGCACGCGCGTCGGGGTCACGATGTAGTCAACTGCGATATCATGATCTTCTATCGGAACGGCCTCGACAATCTGACAATCATGCACCGTCGTTATGACCGGAGTTGATTCACTGACGAGTCCAAGCTCGCGAAGGATTCCATACTCCATCTCGCTGTATCCTTCGCCCTTCCCTATTCTGCCCCCGTCACGCGCGACAGCCACCGACCCGACTACTGCGAGATGGATTTCCGGAAGCTTGTCTAGCGAGATCTTCCTTCCGAACATGAATGCGCCCCGTATAGTTGACGCGAGTCTTACCCGATCCTTGGGCACGCTGTTGTCGAGAAGAACGAACCCATCCCGGAGGCGTGGCGTGGGCATCAGGAGAATCTTCCCTTGTGATAGTGCCTCAAGCCTCACCTGTCTTTGTGGAGAGTCAGGATTCACTTTGACAGTCTCGCTGTCTTGAAACTCCTTCATGCTTGCGACCATTCTGCCTGCTTCGTCTGCGCCTTCAAAGTTCGGAATCCGATGAAAGACCGGACGAGGAAACCGCGCGATGTTTCGTTCTTCGAGGTGAGCCCACACTTGGTTTCTGATGAGACTCTTCTCACGCGCCGCGATAGAATTCGTGAGCGTCAAAGTCTTTCACTCTAGGCGCATGAGACTCCGCACTACGACGCTGTGCCCTGTTCTATCCCTTCCAGCCGTGCGTTCCTTTGAGGGGCACAAAGGCAACCCCGCCCATGTTCTCACTAGTTATGTTCCCATTCTGAGCTTTCCTGACCCGGAATAGTTCCTGGAAGAAGTGCGGTGTCCCGACCGGAATCAACAAGACACCACCCGGACTGAGTTGATCAACTAGCGGAGGAGGAATATCAGGCGCCGCGCTCGTCACAATTATCACGTCAAAGGGGGAATGCTCTGAGAGGCCGACGGACGCGTCGCCATGAAGCACCGTCACTCTCTTCACATACCCTGCTTTCTTCACATTGACCATAGCAGATTCGGCCAATTCTTTGACGATTTCTACCGACCAAACGTGACCCCATCCCCGTTCAGGGCCGTCACTGGGAGCAACGACCTCGGCGTAGACGCAGCTCATGTATCCGCAGCCGCCGCCGACCTCAAGTACCTTCTGACCTGCCTTCATGTCAGCATACTCGCAGAACAGAGCGGTCATGTGTAGTGCGCTCGTGGTCTGCCCGTATCCTATGGGGAGGGGCGAATCAACGTAAGCGTACGCCTGCTCTTCAGGTCGAAGGAACAACTCACGCGGAACCGTCAACATCGCCCGAACGATGCGAGAGTCGTGGAGAACACCCTCAGATCGAAGCGCTTCGACAGCCCTTCTCCGCTTCTCAGAGAAGTCCATCAAAGCTAACGCCGACCCACATAGCGGCTAGAGCGAGCGCCAATAAAAGCCTTAGAATCCACTGCGCCACATGACAAAGCGAAACTGAATGAAAGTCGTCGAGGTAATTCAAGCCTCAGGACACACGAAGATCCGGGCGACCCATGCCACAACGCTTGAGATTACGAAGGACGCAGAACTGACTGAAAGAGGAGACTGTATAATCGCGACCAACGCCTCGAAAGGAGCAGCTGATCTTTCCCCGGAGTTCTCGGAGCTTGTGAAGAACGGCGCCACACGCGTCACACTCAAAATCAAGGTGGCAAACCGAAGTGAGACGATTACTGGGCGAGGAGACGACCGGCTTGTGCTGAGTCACCCGAGTGACCTAGTTGCTCGCAAGAGCAAGTACGTTTGCACCAGAACACTCATGGTCCGCGCCGACAAGTCCGCTTCGGATTTGAGCCGAGAGTTCGCAAAGGCTCTCCGCAACCCCTCTTCAAGAATCACCCTTGAGCTAGTTGCCGAACTCTGAGACCGTGACGGCCTTTAGGTTACGAGGGCGTCAAGTCCCACCTGCACTCGATAAGGTGCAACTGCTTTCACAACTCTGGACGCAAGGATCGACTTCACTTCGCGGCCTGATCTCTCAACACTCTGCCGAAGCCTTGCCGACGCAGATTCCTGAGGCTTCTCGGCGGATTCGAATGAGTAAAAGTGGATGATTCCGCCTTCCTCCTTGAGGCATGAGCAAGCCTCTCCGACGAAATCAAATGCGCTTCCGGGGAGATTCATTACAACTCTGTACGCCCTTCGGAAGAGTGTAGACTTGACAACTTCTCGAATGTTCCCCATAATCGGCTTGACATTGTTGAGGACTCTGTTAGCCAATATGTTTGATACGAGGAATTTGAACGCCGACGGGTTCATGTCCACAGCGTACACGCTAGACAATGGCTGCCTCTTGGCTATGAGTATCGAATACGGCCCAACTCCAGCGAACATGTCAACCACCGTTTCGCCGGGTTGAACCTGCGACGCAACACGCAGACGTTCATGGCTCAGCCGGGAGCTGAAGAAAACCGTTCTGACATCCAGTTCGAACAGGCATCCGTGCTCTCTATGGCGAGTCACCGGCTTGTCCTCGCCTGCGATCAATCTGAGCCCTCTCACCCTGTAGTCAGAAGAGAAGATCCCCGCCTTTGCCATCACTGTGCGTACACCGGGGTGAGTCTTCAACACAGCTTTGCCAACCAATTCGTCAAATGGGGCAAGTTCGTTCGGTAGTTCAACGATCGCGACATGGCCCACGATATCGAGCGACTTCGGGACGACAGCAAGAAGGTGGGGAGGCAGATGGCCTTGAAGCTCTTCGACCACTGTGTGATGCAAGGGCCGTTTTGCGGCGAAGTCTCGCTCCTCAACCCTGAATTGGCCGAACCTGCTCGATAGGCGTCTCGATTCTGACTCACTAGCCGGGCGCAGGAGCGGAATGCAGAGCTCGCTATCCACAGAGAAGATTCTCAAGGAATTGTCAATCAGCCGCATGTTTCGAGCTAGGGTAATGGCCGCTTGACCCTTCTCAAGAGAGACCAAAAGCGCTTGGGCCTTAGCCATGACAGCCTTCTCTCACAGATATCCAAACTGATTACGCAGGCAGGGATTTCAAGCTTGAAAGCAAAGAAGTCTCTCAACTGATCTAGACCGTATCTCAGCGGACCCCTATGTCAAGGCAAATGGCGATCGATGCCAAGATGGGAACAGGCTGACATCGTTCGAGTCCAAGACCGCCATCATAACAGAAGTTGCGCGACAACGCTAAATACAGTGGACGGCGTCAAATTCATGACGGAGTGACTTCTTTGGTAAAGTGGCGTCGCCGAGAGGATGTCGTCGGGAAGGAGATCATAGACGGCGAGGCAAAGAAACTGGGAAACGTGAAGGACCTCGCTTGGGCGAGTGATGGAAGCCTAGCAATCGTTGTCGAGAGAGGCAGGGAGGAGGAATCCTATCTTCCCTTCGAGCAAGTCGAGAAGATCGGCGACGTGGTCTTCATAAAAGCTGCAAGTGCGCTGGAATCTGTTCCAATGAAGACCTGCGCAGTGTGCAAACACAAGAACCTCATTGACGCAAAATTCTGCCAGAAATGTGGCAAGACGTTGGAAGAGAAAGAGAAGAAGTAAGCATCGAGCCACCGGCTGGAAATGGACACGAGACAACCGCGTTGCTGAATAGTGTTCCATGCGCCAGACAAGGGACGACCATGTGCCGAAATCGGAACACTCATATACTACAATCCCATCCCTCTTGAGCAGGGGAGAACCGTGGACGCCGAGCGCGTACCAGTTCCCATCACGCTTACCGCTACGGCCATTGGAAGTATCAAACGACCGTCAAGGAAAGCGAGCAAAACCTCAACCGCTGTTAAGTCATCTCAGAAGAACGCCGTCAACAACGCCGGCATTCCGAGCCTGACAGTGTCCAGCTTCCTGATGATTGATCCGCATCCTAGCAGCATCCTCCAGCCTGACATCGACCCACGTCGATCGTGACCCCTTCGTTTCCCCGGGGGCCACGATCTCCCAATCATTTCATCACCGAACCCTAGGATGCCTCTCGGCCATTTTCTTGGCTGAGACGAATTCTCTTAAGTGCGCTAACACAATGTTCTGGGTTGAACGACTATCAGAGGTTCCAATTTGTCTTCTGATGTCTGGCAAGCTAGAATTGATCTCTGCGTTGACAAAGAATCCAAGACCTACTGGATCATGCTAAGGCTTCGAAACGATTCTGGGGACGAGAAGAAGCACATGAGCGTCCTCATGCCGAAGACCGCTCTTTCTGAAGCACTTGAGCGAGCTTCAACTCTTGAGGAAAAAGGGCTCCATGAAAAACAGCAACCTGCAGATCTCGCTGAAAGACACGATGACTAGTCTGTTGCCTGCAATTGATGTCAGGTTTTGAACCACAGACTCATATGGTCGATCGTTGTGAGATCTTGTGTTGTAGAGTCGATATTGTTTGCTCATAGCTCACATCTCGGACCTTCACTGTGGACGTGAGTTTCAGCCATCAATCTTTGGGCAGGCTGCGCAGGAGATCAATTCACTCGACCCCGACGTGGTTGTCGCCACGGGAGATCTCACAGACAGCGGACTACTCAGCCAGTATCGAGAGGCAAAGAAAAGGCTCGACAGCCTCAATTGCAGGAACTTGGTCGTAACGAGCGGCAATCATGATTATCGCTCTACGGGGTACCTGCTCTTCAAACAGGCCTTCAGATTCAGAAGAACGGTTACGATCGACGATACGGTGATGATCGTCGTCGGTACTGCCAGACCTGAGAGAGATGAAGGGGAGATCGGACACCGCCAAGTCGTCTGGCTCCAGCAGACACTGAAGAAGTACAGACAAAAGCTCAGAGTCGTCATAATGCATCATCATCTCGTCCAAGTGCCTGACACCGGACCCGACACAATCCCAATCATAGATTCAGGGGATGCCCTGCGAGCCCTCATTAGGTCCAAGGCGAACCTGATCCTCGGCGGACACAGGCATCGACCGTGGATGTGGAATGTACAGAACCTTCCGATACTGCATGCCGGAAGCGTGTCCTCGGAGCGTCTCAGAGGATTCTTCCACAACTCGTATAACATAGTAGAAGTTGGCAAGGACGAGCTGAAAGCCAGGCTCAGAGTCGTCGGCGGAAGATCGATCAGCTACAAGCAGGTCTTGGAAAAACCGATCGGAGTGAGGATCTAGGCTAGCGCAGCCCCGAGTCCGGCTCCACGTGAATCAGGACTTTGGAGGTCCCTTCGACCTTCTCACGCAAGGCTTCCTCGATTCGCATAGAGATTTCGTGAGCCTCAGAGACTGCCAAGCCCGCATCCAGCACACAGGTCGCAGTAAGGTGGAGACCATCTTCAGCGTTATGAACGGCAATCTCTTTGCAGCTTTTGACGCCGGGCACTCCAAGCGCCGTCTCCCTGACGGCGGCCAGAATACGTTGAGATTCCAAAGTCACATCCGCGCTGGTGAGGGGCCTCTCATCGGCAGATTCTATGTGCGTCACGACTTCCGAAACCTGATGAATGTTCGCTTTGATCGCTGATTCAAGCTTGCTTGCGATTCCGTGGGCGGTTCCAAGGCTGGCGTCTGGATCGGCTTCGAGATGCATCTCAACATGGAGGCCGTTGTCTGAGTCGTGAACCTCGATGCTGTGAAGGCCTCTTATGCCATGAATCTGGGATGCTACCTCCCGAACCTTCTCAGCCAAACCTGTCTCAGGCTTAGGTGCAGGCTGAGTTCTCACTACGATGTCGCTGTTAGGCTCCAGTTTTCGGATGGTCCGCTCGACCTCGATCGCGATCGTGTTCACTCTTTCAAAACTCGTCGAGCTGTCGACGCACACCTCTAGGTCAACGAATGTTTGCGCCCCTGATGGTCTCACTCTTACCCTGCCGCATGATCGAACTCCAGGAATCTTCGATACCTCAGCGCGGATAGTTTCAGCCAGCCCTTCAGGGGCTCTGTCCAGCAGCACAAGGACCGTCCTCCTCGCGAGTCGCAAGCTCAGCACAATCACAACGACGACCACGCCCAAAGCTGCCAGTGGATCTGCAATCTTGTAGCCTAGGGCCACAAAGAAGAGCCCTGCAATTACCGTAATGGAGCTCAAGATGTCGGTGCTGAAGTGAAGAGCGTCCGCTTCGAGTGCTTGGCTTCGGTACTTCTTCGCGGCGCGGTATAGAACACGAGACCTCGAAAAGTCCAACACGATCGAGGTGATCATTACCGCGAAGCCGGCCAAGCTTGCCTCCACGTATGCTTCTCTGAAGAATATGCGATGTATCGCTTCGTAGCTTATCCACGCGCAAGTTGCAAGAAGCAGCAGTGTCTCGACCAACGCCGAGAAGCTCTCGTACTTTCCGTGGCCGTAAAGATGATCCTCGTCGGGTGGCTTGCTTGAGGTCCTAACGGCGTAGACGGTTGTGGCCGCGGCCACCAAGTCCAAGCCCGAGTGCAGAGCCTCTGAGATTATCCCTAGGCTGTTGGTGAGAACCCCAACTATTGCCTTGAGGGAGGTGAGCGCTATCGCTACGACAAGGGAAGAAAACGCAGCTCTCTCCTTCTCCTGTGATGGTTTCACGCTCGGCTGTGCTCCGATCCTCTCAAGCCCGAATTAGGCACGCTAGCATCGCCGAGGACTGGTAAAGGGTTTTTGAGTCTGCTCACAGGTGCCAGACATGAGTCTTGACCGGCATGAGGCGCGGGCGCTCAGTCTATGTCGAGAGAAGAATCCGACAGTTTGCGCTATTGAAGAGGTTCATACAAGCGCTCGATGAGGATGAAGGGATTCGAATAGAGGGAAACCTGCCGGACCTGGCGAACGGCGGCTACATTTTTGTGGGATTCTACAGGGGAAGCTACTGCGTGAACCTCTGTGATCGTATTCGCGACAAGCAGTCACAGAAATACACGGTGGGTTCAAACGATAGGTGGTTCTATTTCGAGAAAGCTTCGGGCGTTTGGAAGTTCCTACGGCCCCTCATTCGGAAACCGCTAAGGGCATGGCTGTACTAGGCAGCGAGCACCCCGATCACACTGGACAGGGCAAGAATCCTCTTCACCGCGGTTTCAGATGTACCGGAGGCGTATTTCGTCTGGGACTTGATTTCACTCCTTGTCTTGCGCAGGAAGCGCGACAGAAGCTTTAGTGCTCTTACCGTGTCAAGATCGTCATCCATAGCTGCCGTGAAATCGGCCTCCAGTCGCGACAGACGCCCCAGCAGTCGTAGATCCGATTTGCCGGCAGCGTTTTGCGATGAACAAGTCTCCAATCGTTTAACGATCTTTCGCATGGATTCCAGTTCCTTTCTTGATTGCAGAAGCTTGCTCTTAGAGAAACTTGCTATTCGTCGGTAGTGGGTCTTCGCAAAGGGGAACCTTAGCTCCTCGGGAGTACACGTTGAAAGCGCGTCTCTGATCCTTACCACGTTGCCAAGCGACTTGCTCATCTTCACTCCACCGACGTTGAGCATGCCCGTGTGAATCCAATACTTGACAAAGGGCTTCTTGTTGCTCAAGGCTTCGCCCTGCGCTATCTCAGCTTCGTGGTGCGGAAAGACTAGTTCGACTCCACCTGCATGGATATCGTATGACGATCCAAAGTACTTCAAGGAGATCGCGGTGTCCTCTATGTGCCAACCTGGCCGGCCTTTGCCCCATGGGGAATCCCAGAGCGGCTCCTCATCGAATTTCCTCCACAGCGAGAAGTCCTCCGGATGATGCTTTGTTGAGCAGAGTTCTAGGCGTCTGAGTTTCAGATCTGCCTTGCTCTGACGAGAGAGCTGTCCGTATGATGGGGACTTCGAGACATCAAAGTAGACTCCGGTTTCTGTCTCGTAGGCATAGCCTGTTGAGATTAGCTCTTCAATCTGTCTGACTATTTCGGGAACGTGGTCTGTGGCTCGTTCGAATCTGTCGACCGTTTCGATTCCGAGAGCTTTCATGTCCTCGAAGAACGACTTCTCGAATTCGCTGGCGATCTCTCGAGCGGTTCTGCCTGTCTCCTTGGACTTCTTGATTATGCGTTCGTCGATGTCTGTGATGTTCATGAGGACTTGGGGCCGGTATCCTCTGAAGCGAAGATACCTAGCCATCATGTCAACCGCAAGATACGTTCGAGCGTGGCCGAGGTGCGCGTGGTCATAGACAGTAGGCCCGCAGACGAAGATCTTGATTTCTTGCCCGCTTGGGTCGGGAAGCTCTTCTTTGCGCATTGTGAGCGTGTTGAAGACCCTGAGCAAGATCGATCCATCTGCACTGAGCCAGTGTCCATCACCCACAATCATGTTGTCGCTTCTATCGTTTTCTCTGACACGTTGACAGTCATGAACTTGCGAAAATTAGAAAGGGAGGGGGAGAATTGAGTCTATCTGGAACAGGTAGACGACCACGTCTCTTCGTCCACAGGTGAACACTTCATTGAGATTTGCTCGAGGAGCGATGCTCAGCTCCCTTGGTGGACAAAGACGAAACCACGATTGCACTCACCTAGACCCGATAGACAAGAAATGCGCATACTCAATCACAGGAACCGTCTTTAATCTCATGAGATACTCTACGCACGACGGCCCTGGTATTCGCACGACCGTATTCTTCAAGGGATGCCCTCTGAGGTGCCGCTGGTGTCACAACCCGGAGGGGCAGTCTATTGGACTTGAACTCTTCCTAAGAGCAAACAGATGCATTCGCTGCGGGGACTGCTCCAAAGCCTGCCCCAATGAGGCAATCATGTTCAATGGAGTTCCGACAACGCTGAAACAGAAGTGCCGAGTTTGTGGCAGCTGCGTGAAGGTTTGCTTGCCCGGAGCACGCGAGATGATTGGAAAGAACGTGACCATAGCCGAGGTCCTAGAGGAAATCGAGAAAGACACAGTCTTCTATGATGAGTCAGGCGGAGGAGTCACCTTTTCTGGCGGTGAGCCGCTCATGCAACCCACCTTTCTGCGCGGTTTGTTAGAGATCTGCAAGGAGAGAGGGATGCATACCGCGGTGGAGACGTGTGGCTTGACCCAATCGGAGACCCTGCTAAGGATCGCTGCTCATGTCGACCTGTTCCTCTACGATCTCAAAGTCATTGATAGCCGAATTCATGAGAGACTGACTGGCGTGTCGAATAGCCGTATCGTACAGAACCTAAGAACACTCTCGAGCCAGCTTGCCAAGATTATCATTCGTTTTCCCCTTATTCCTGGTGCAAACGACGATGAAGAGAATCTCGTACAGATGGCTCGATTCGTTTCATCTCTAAAGAACGTGCAAGAGGTCCAGATTCTGCCCTATCACAAAGGCGGAATCGACAAATATAGGGGGTTGGAAAGACCCTATGAGCTTCTCGAGATCAACCCACCTTCAAGTGAGCAGATCTCCAAGGCGGTGGATCCGTTTGCCGCCTACGGGTTGAAAGTGAGAATCGGAGGCTAGGTACCAAAAGTGAACGAGAGGGTAAGGACGCTTCGAGAGAATAGCCTCAACAGGAAGGCGTGCGTGTCCACAGAAAGAGCTGAACTGATCACCCGATTCTATGAGAACGCTCGAGGCATTTCGGCGCCGTTGCGCAGGGCCCTAGCCTTCAAGCATTTAATGGAGCATAAGACTGTCTGCGTAGTCGACGGAGAACTGATCGTAGGAGAAAGAGGGCCTGCTCCAAAAGCCGTGCCCACCTATCCTGAACTGTGCTGTCATAGCCTTCAGGACTTGGACATTCTCAACAGTCGGCAGAAGACATCTTTCGCCGTCAGCGATCGAGATCGAGAGATCTACGAGAACAAGATTATCCCTTTCTGGAAGGGCCGATCGATGCGTGACATGCTCTTTCAAGAGATGTCTGACGACTGGAAAGCCGCATACAACGCAGGGATCTTCACCGAATTCATGGAGCAGCGAGCTCCTGGTCACACGGTGCTAGGTGACAAGATCTATCGCCAAGGGTTTCTCGATCTCAAGGCTGATGTTGAAAAGAGGCTGCAGGGCCTAGACTATCTCAATGACCCTCAGGCCTACGACAAACGCGAAGAATTAAGAGCGATGTCTATTTCTGCCGATGCAATTGTCCGATTCGCCGAACGGCATGCGGAGAAAGCGCTCGAACTTGCGCAGCTTGAGAGTCAATCTGAGCGAAGGAAAGAACTTGAGAAGATTGCTGACGTTTGCTGCCGTGTTCCGAAACATGCGCCGCGAGATTTCTGGGAGGCTCTCCAAGCCTACTGGTTTGTGCATCTTGGCGTGATCACGGAGCTGAATACTTGGGACTCCTTCTCCCCCGGACGTCTCGATCAGCACCTGTATCCCTTTTACAACAAAGGTCTGGAAGACGGCACGCTTACTCCTGAAAGAGCGAAAGAGCTCTTGGAATGTTTGTGGATAAAGTTCAACAATCACCTTGCTCCGCCAAAGGTGGGTGTCACAGCGGCAGAGAGTAGTACCTACAACGATTTTGCTGCTATCGACCTCGGAGGCTTGATGCCTGACGGTTCCGATGGGGTCAACGACCTCACCTACCTGATCCTTGATGTCATCGATGAGATGAGACTGATTCAACCCTCGTCTAACATTCAACTCTCTAGGAAAAACCCGGACCGTTTTCTGAAAAGAGCATGTGAAATTATCAGACAAGGTTGGGGACAACCCTCCATCTTCAATGCGGATCTGGTTGTAGAGGAGCTTGTCCGTCAAGGAAAATCAATTGAAGACGCGCGAACCGGCGGCACCAGCGGTTGTGTGGAAACAGGTTGCTTCGGCAAAGAAGCATACATACTGACAGGTTACTTCAATTTGCCAAAGGTGCTAGAAATCACGCTCAATAACGGCGTGGATCCCTGCACCGGCAAGAAGATCGGTTTGGAGACCGGGGATCCTACTCAGTTCGAATCATACCAGGACTTATTCGACGCCTTCCGACGACAGCTCAGATACTTTGTTGATATCAAGATAGAGGGTAACAACATCATCGAGAGACTATACGCCGACCACATGCCATCCCCATTCCTTTCCTTGCTGATCGATGACTGCGTGAAACGGGGCAAGGATTACAACGCTGGGGGCACCAGATACAACTCATCGTATATCATGGGCGTCGGAATTGGCACTCTGACGGACAGCCTTGCCTCCGTCAAGTACCACGTCTTTGACAAGAAAGATATTACCATCGCAAGGTTGCTTCAATCTCTGAAAGACGATTTCGAAGGCCACGAGAAGATTCGGCTGATGCTCTGGAATAGAACACCTAAGTATGGCAACGATGACGACTATGCGGACAGCTTGCTAAGAGCCTCGTTCGAAACCTTCTATGACGAGATCAACGGCAGAAAGAACACAAGGGACGGATTCTACCGGGTCAATTTTCTTTCAACAACCTGCCATATCTATTTCGGTGCAGTAACGGGGGCCACTGCGGATGGCAGAAGAGCCGGTGAGCCCGTTTCCGAGGGCGTTTCACCAGTACAGGGTGCAGATCAGCATGGCCCAACGGCAGTAGTCAAATCAGTAGCCAAGATCGACCAAGTCCGAACTGGCGGAACTCTTCTGAACCAGAAGTTTGCTCCCATGCTCTTGGAGGGAGACAATGGCATTAGTAGCCTATGCCATTTGGTGCGAGCCTACTTCAGGCTGGATGGCCACCACATTCAATTCAATGTGATTACTGCTGAGACGCTACGTGCCGCCCAAGCCAACCCGGAGAAATACAGAGACCTCATCGTCCGGGTCGCAGGCTACAGTGACTACTTCTGCGATCTTGGCAAGGCTATCCAAGATGAGATCATTGCAAGGACGGAGCACAAGTCATACTAGTATCTGTGCAGGCCGACATTTCCTCCCCATGGCACGAGATTGGAAACGGTGGGGCTACTTGAAGGTTGTTTTTCATGAGAAGTACTTCGAAGTCTACAGCGGGGATCCGGCCTCAGCCGATGGAAGGCTGGATAGCGTTTACGCAGCCTTGAAGGACAAGTTCGAATTTGCGAAACCACAGCCCGCGAGCGAAGAGGACCTACTGCTCGTGCACAGCCAAGCTCATGTGAACCGAGTCAGACGAGATGCTCATCTCTTCGAAGTGGCATGCCTCGCCGCCGGAGGTGCCATTCTCTCGCCCGAGATCGCTCTCGCCGACGAACCGGCATTCGGACTGATCAGACCGCCGGGACATCATGCAAGCCCGAATTCCTGCTGGGGCTTTTGCTACTTCAACAACATCGCAATCGCGATCAGGAGGCTTATTGAGGCTCGCAAGATCAGAAAGGCGTTGATAGTCGACTTCGACCTGCACTTCGGAGATGGAACGAGTAACACGTTTGCGGGAGATCCAAGTGTGCTGTATCATCACATGGGATCGGGCCTAAGTGAGCTTGAAAGATTCCTCTCAGGCGTGGGAGACTTTGACATGTTAGCAGTTTCAGCTGGCTTTGACAGAGGCATTGCAGATTGAGGCGGCACACTAAGCGATAGAGACTATGAACACATTGGAAAAGCTCTTACGCGATTCTCGGAGCAGAAAACTCAAGGAAGACGGTTCGCCATCCTAGAGGGCGGGTACAACCACAAGACCTTGGGAAGAACCATGTTCTCCTTTGTTCGCACATTTGGGTAGTGCTCCGACCACGACTGTGGAGCGAACGACTCTGACTTCTCTTAGCAAGTACGGGCGTGTGTCGTGGGCGCATCATGCGAAACTCGATCCGCCCTTCGATTAGTCGCACAGATTCCGGTCCTGGTATCGGCCAGCATCATAGTAGCTTTATAAGTAAAACACGACCTACACTAGTTTTTCAAGGAGAATTATGAGAATGTCAGCAACTCGCAGAAACCTAACCATCATAGCAGTAGTGTTGATCGTAATAATCCTCGGCTCAGTAGGCTACTATTACTATGGACAGCAGCAAGAGCTTGCTAAGCAAAGAGCTACCGTCATCATTGGAACAACAGACAAGATAACCGACTTGGACGCTGCACGTGCCTACGACTTCTACACTTGGGAAGTTCTACGCCAGATCAACGATGGCCTATTGAATTTTGAAGCGGGAACATTGGAGATCTCTCCAGGTCTTGCGGACCCATCCTTTGGCGGAGGTAAGGGTTACGAAGTCAGCGCAGATGGGACTGTGTACACCTTCAAGCTGAGACCGAACGTCAAGTTCACGAATGGAGAGCCTGTGAATGCTGCTGCAGTGAAATACGGGATTGACAGGGTTGTCAGAATTCATGATCCACAAGGTGTAGATTGGCTTGTGACTTCCTTCGTTAAGAGCGTGGAGGCACCTGACGAGCTGACCTTGAAGATAACGCTAGTAGGTCCCGTGTCATACTTCCCATCCGTCCTGGCGTTGGTCCCCACATACTTGGCTGTCGACAGCAAGACCTATCCTGCTGACAGGATCAACCCTGAAGGGACGGTCGGATACGGCCCATACAAGATTGCCAACTGGGTGAGAGACGTTGAGCTTGACTTAGTTGCCAACCCAGACTTCTACGGCGCCCCGCCGAAGACGCCCAACATAGTGGTGAAATTCTACAAGGACGCAACGACCATGAGACTTGCCCTCGAGAAAGGAGAAATAGATGTCGCTTGGAGAGACTTGAACCCCACCGACCTAATCGACCTGAAAGGTAAACCCGATTTCAACGTTGTCGAGTCACCCGGAGGGAGGATACGTTACATAATCATAACAAACACCATGAAGCCACCGTTTGACAACATACACGTCAGACAAGCGCTCGCGCTAGCACTGGATCGCGACGCAATCACGAGGATCTTCAAGGGTCTCGCTGTTCCACTCTTCAGCATGATCCCCTCATGGCCCCTCGGTGGCCTGGCTACCCACAAGGACAGCTTCAAAGACAAGTGGCCATACGACTTGGACAAGGCCAAGAGCGAACTAACCGCGGCCGGGTACAGCGAGAGCAACAAGTTGAGCATCGAGCTCTGGTTCACTCCAACGCACTACGGCGATACCGAGGCTGATGTAGCGTCGGTGATAAAGGAAAGCTGGGAGAAGACAGGCATGATCTCAGTCAGCCTGAAGAGCGCAGAGTGGGGTACCTACGTGGACTACCTCGGCGCCGGAACGATGCCCATATACCTTCTGGGCTGGTTCCCGGACTACATGGACCCCGATGACTACATATCACCGTTCTACCTATCCGGAAACGCCTACTCGAAGAACTACTCCAATCCCCGGATGGATGAACTAATCAGCAAAGAACAAGTCTCGTCGGATCCGAATGAGCGTGCGCAAATATTCGGGGAGATCCAAGACATAGCCGTAACTGATATTCCCTACATTCCGATGTTCTCAATGGAAATATACTGTGCTTCTAGAGCGAATGTCAAAGGGGTAGTCGTCGACTCCACGGTACTGTTGAGGTACTGGCTGATCTACAAGGAATAGGCGACGACCTCCCCTTCCCCTTCTTTTTCTGAGCTAGAACGCAGGTTCGAATAGGCAGGACCTGCTGAGAAACGTTTCTCTATGGCTCCCCACTGTTAGTCAACGCAAGGGGCGACGAAGCATTGGGTTCATTGAGAGTCTATTTCGTAACAAGAGTCCTACTCTCCTTACCTATGATCTTCATTTTGTTGTCAATCATCTTCCTAGTCTTGAGAGTGATGCCGGGCGACCCTGTGCTGGCGATGCTGGGCGACAAAGCACCCATGTCACAGATCCAAGAGATGAGGCACCGACTTGGAATAGACAGACCATTGTATGTGCAGTTCTTCGACTACTTGTTCAATCTGCTGCGAGGGAACCTAGGCAACTCTCTGATATGGGGTAGGCGCCCAATTGCGGTTGAGATTCTTGAGCACTTCCCCGCAACGCTCGAGCTAACGATCGGTTCCATGATAGTCATGCTGCTGGTAGGCGTCTTTACAGGCGCTCAATCTGCCTACAGAAGAGATTCTCCCACGGATTACGGGTTGAGAACGTTCGGGATCTTGATATACTCAATCCCGATCTTCTGGTTCGGGATGGTGCTCCAGCTCATATTTGGAGTCTATCTGAAATGGCTTCCCATCGCAGGAAGGATAGACCCGTTCCTAACACCTCGCGGGATTACGGGCCTCTACACAATCGATAGTCTTCTAGCCGGAAATATCTTGAGCTTCGTCAGCACCATACAGCATTTGATCCTCCCATCGTTGACGCTGGGCTTGGTCCTGTCGGGAATCTTCACCAGGCTGACCAGAGTCAACATGCTTGACATTCTCAGGCAAGACTTCGTTGCAGCGGCGAGGGCAAGGGGGCTAAAGGAGACCACGGTTCTCTACAAATATGCCCTAAGGAATGCATTCATCCCGATTCTAACTATGATCGGCCTTCAGTTCGCACTCCTGCTGGCTGGAGCAGTTTTGACAGAGACCACTTTCTCATGGCCTGGCATGGGCTCGTATTTGATCGAGAGGATCAGTTACCGCGATTTTCCTGCGATTCAGGGTGCAGTAGTTTTCTTCGCAGCGCTTGTTGCTGCGGTCAGCGTCGCTGTAGATATGATCTACGCCTACTTGGATCCACGCATACGATATTGAGAGAATCGCATCACAGGAGTGAATACTAGGTGAAGTCTCTTTCTGGAATCCCCGCGAGATTGCTATTGAGAAAGGTGCCGAAGGGTGCTGAAGTCTATCTCGCGGTTGCAGGGGCAGTCCTGTTGGTCACCGTCATATCACTAACATTTCTGGCCCCGTACATAGCTCCCTACAACCCCATCATAGAGGTGGGACCGGCACTTCAGCCGCCGAGCAGTCAGTACCCTCTGGGAACAGACCACCTCGGCAGGGATGTCTACAGCAGGGTTCTCTACGGAGCAATTGTGGCGCTTGAGGTTTCCGCGATATCGGTGTTGCTATCCTCTATTGTTGGAACAGTTCTTGGATTGTTCTCAGGTTACTCAGGAGGCAAGATGGACAGAGTTTTCTCGATGGTGATGGACAGCGTCTATGCTTTCCCAGGACTCATTTTGGCGATCGCGATAGCCGCTATGATGGGGCCCGGTCTCGTGAACATGTCTATTGCCATTGCCGTGGTGTATATTCCGACGTACTTCAGAATGATTCGGGGACAGGTTCTGCAAACCAGGGAGCAACTGTACGTGGAAGCGGCTCGCGCACTGGGAGCGAAGAATTCGACGATTCTGTTCCGTTACATATTTGCGAACATCATGCCATCTCTTGTCGTCGTTCTGTCATTGAACGTGGCCGACGCAATTCTTACCGAGGCCGGTCTCAGCTACCTTGGGTTGGGAATTCCGCCCCCGACCCCGGACTGGGGATTCGATCTTAGCAAGGGCAAGTCTTACTTGCCTGGGGGCTACTGGTGGATGATCACATTTCCGGGCATTATGATACTCATAGTTGTCCTTGGTTTCAGTCTACTCGGCGAAGGACTGAACGAGATACTCAGCCCTAGACTAAGGGAGAGGTAAGGACTTCGTGGACCGCGCTCAGCTGTACGGCTCTGCAATGTTACAAGGATACCCAGACGGGTCAACGGAGTGCGCATGTGGGGATTAGGACAAATGCCGCCTCTGCTGAACGTTCAGGAACTCGTCGTGCAATACTCCACTCTGAGAGGTGAAGTCAGGGCAGTCAACGACGTGAGCTTCTCCTTGGAAACAGCGGCTACCCTAGGTCTTGTTGGCGAGTCTGCATGCGGGAAGTCGACCCTCGGTTTCTCGATCCTAAGGATCGTGCCACCGCCCGGAAGAACCGTTGCCGGCAAAATAGAGCTTCAGGGCGTTAACCTGCTCAATCTACCGTTGGAAGAAATGCGGCGGATTCGGGGCGGCCAAGTCTCGATGATATTCCAAGATCCCATGACTTCACTAAATCCTCTGATGAGGATACGTGACCACTTCATAGAGCTGTTCCAGACACACGACCCCTCCATCAAGAAGGAGGATGCTCTCGGAAGGACGACCAAACTTTTCGACGCCCTGGGGATAGCGGGGGATCGGATCGAGGACTATCCGCACCAGTTTAGTGGCGGCATGCGACAACGGGTCATGATCGGTCTAGCATTGGCTCTGGATCCTAAGCTGGTAATAGCAGATGAACCGACGACTTCGCTGGATGTCATAGTTGAGGCTCAGGTCCTAGAACTGCTAAAGCTGCTTAAGGAAAAGCACAGGCTGACGCTAATACTGATCACTCACAACATTGGCATAGTTGCCGAAATGACCGACCGGGTAGCAGTCATGTATGCGGGTCAGATAGTGGAGATCGGCCCTACGGGGGACATGTTCGGAGACCCACTACACCCCTACACCAAAGGCCTCCTTGAATCAGCACCAAATGTCTTGCACCCTGAGCAGTCGATGCGCCCAATACCGGGGAATCCACCAGACCTAGTTAGTCCACCTGCCGGCTGTAAGTTTCACCCGCGGTGCCCGAAAGTTTTCAAGCCGTGCCCGCTACGCGAACCATTGCCAATTAGCCAAGGTAGCCGACTCGTCGCATGTCACCTCTACGATTAGGTAGGTCACAATGTCTTCTCTAGTCGAAGTCACTGGCTTGACCAAGTATTTTCCTGTTCAAAAGAGTTCACTTGAAGCAATGCTTTCAAGGAAGAAGGAATTTGTGCGGGCTGTCGACACGATAAGCTTCACGATAGAACGCAGAGAAATATTCGGTTTGGTTGGCGAGAGCGGCAGCGGCAAGACAACAACCGGCCGGCTACTCTTACGATTGATCGAACCGACATCTGGGGAGATCAGATTTCACGGGGATAACATTGGAGAATTGAGTCCCCAATCACTGCGACAGTTCAGACGCCGGGCACAGATGATCTTCCAAGACCCAACAGCCGCACTTAGTCCCAGGATGAGGATTGGGCCTGCAATCAAGCACGGACTCGACATTCATCAAGTGGGATCTGTCCCTGAACGCAAGAAGGAAACGCTACGCATGCTTGAACGGGTGGGTCTAGCTCCTCCAGAGGCATTCTACGATAAGTATCCACATCAGTTGAGCGGTGGACAGCGGCAACGGGTCGTCATTGGACGCGCCATGATTCTGAAGCCGGAGTTTGCAGTCGCAGATGAGCCGGTGGCTATGGTTGATGTTTCAATCCGTGCACAGATCCTAGATCTCATGTCTTCTCTCAAGAAGGAGCTTGGGCTCACATACGCTTTCATAACGCACGATCTCGCAACAGCCAATTACTTCTGTGACAGGATAGCCATCATGTACTTGGGCAAGATAGTTGAGATCGGCCCTAGAAAAGACGTTTTCAAGTCACCGAGACATCCATACACGGTTGCGCTGATGTCCTCCATTCCCATCCCGGACCCGAAACACAAAGCTGACAGACTGATCCCACGTGGAGAGATCCCCAGCCCCATTAGTCCCCCTCCGGGATGCCGGTTCCATCCCAGATGCCCGTACGCGCAAGCGGTCTGTTCCGAACGTGAACCTCAATTGGAAGAGATCGAACCAGACCACCAAGTCGCGTGCTTCTTTCCATGCACATAGGTCCGGCGAGAAAACTGTCGGGTAACGTGTCTAGGCTGCACGCGATGCCATAGGATCTTCTCACGTCGTTCGGAGGTCGACGAATTTTCCTCTCTTCGTGAGTTCTACTTCGACCTCATACGAAGTGGACCCTTGGGTGCATTTCAGTGTGACAACGTTGTTTCCGTTCGGAAGGGACTTCACAGGTGGCACGTGCTCGCCTTTGGCGGACTCGGAAACTCGAAGGTGTAACTCTTCCAACGCTCGTTTTACGATCTCTTCTTCCAGCATGCTCATCCGCTTCGCGCTCCCAATCAGTTTTGGCACGTCACCTGCAATGGTTTCATATTATAGTGTTGCTAACAGTATCTGATTCCGCATGAAAGAGCCGAACCGCGAGACTTTGGACCGACTAGTTCGGGAGTACGGCATCAATACGGACTCGACCAAGCCTGTGAAGCTTAAGGCAAACAAACTCGGAAAGAGAACAAGAATCTTCCAACTGGAACGCTCAGGACCGCCGACGTTCATCATCGACACGCCGATGGCACGTGACATCGCGTGCCACCCTCACCTCGTCGGTGAATCAGTGGGACGTGCATCGCGCAAAGCGGCCGCTGAAGCACTTCCAGCAATCTTGGAGTTGTCTGACATTCGCAGGAAACGTGGAGATCTTGAGATCGTCTTCGAGCAGATCCTGCGTGCAGCTCCTGGATACAAGCTCCAAGATGCGGCGCCTAAGGTGCTCGGCAGGTCTTACAAAACCGTGTATCTTCGTCCACGGTACACGCACAGGTCATACCGCGACCATGACGGAACGATTCAGAGAGAGATCGAGATAGTTCATCAACAATTCTCTGAGTTTCCGAAAGGTAAGAAGATCGCGTTGATCATGCAGGACACTGTAGCAAGTGGGCGATCCGGAGAAGTCAGCATCAAGGCAACATTAGACTACTGTAGTCGAACCGGCTGCAAGATCGTGAAATGGATCCTGTACGGATTCATTTCCGAATATGGATTGGACGTACTCGATCGCATTGCCAGAGAGAACGACATCTCAATGTTCGCGTTTGCCATGGGAAACCTCACCGCGCTATCGAGCAACAACTATGACATGCCTCTGTATGGTGTGGATGAGGCCCACTGGCAAAAGACTCACACGATTCGAAAACTCGGAAGCATCATCGACAGAAGCAGCCTCGAAGAATATGTTCCACGCTTTGTGCCCGGGTCAGATCAGCCTGGCGACTGGTCAGCCAGACAAACCAAGCTCTTCAATGGCATCTCATACGAGCCAGGCGACATCGCAGGCCATCTAAACAACAGTATCCGGCTCATCAAGAGCCTTTGCGAGATCGGCTCCTTCGAGTCCTGGCAACAGCGCATAGCAGAAAATGAGCTTGGTCTTCTCCAGAAGACCCTGAAAAGTGAAGCTTCGAAGCAGACCGCGTAGCTGAACCTATGCGGTATGCTGGTCTTTGACGCTCTTGAACATCAACCAGAAGGTCGTCGTGTAGACCGCGTAGAAAGCTGCCGTTGAGAACGGCGGCGCGTCAATCCACACTTTGTCGATCATGAAACCGCCGACAGGTTGTCCAAACGAGTTGGGCAAGTTCCAGAAGAGCTGTGCCACGCCCGACGCGGTTGCTCGTTCTTTCTCATCTACCAGACGCATGATTAGACTGTCGATGAGCGGAGCATTCATGTTGATCAAAGCCTGACGCGCAACGAAGAAAGGCGTCGAGAACAGGAAAGTCGGAGCCACAGGGATCAGCGCTAGGAGCGGAACCGAGATTCCTGTCGTAATGACTATGCCACGAACCGTTCCTGCTCGCGAAGCCAGTTTAGGAGCGCCGAGGAAAGCGAGCGCAGCCACAAGGTTCGATACAGCCTGCAAAGTTCCCATGGGACCGCTGTCGACCCCGAACTTCTTCCAGAAATAGACTGGGAACAACGGTATGGTGAGTCCGGCGCCAAACCCGATGAAGATGTTCACCAGCATGAATTTGGCGATTATCCCGCGTGACTCGAAACTGAACCTCGCTCTGTTCTTCGACCCGCTTCGGATCTCACGGACGAAAAGCAAGGGCGCCGCCGCCAGCAGTGTTACGATCCCGCCGACGCCCATCGTCATTTGGAGCGCAACGAGCCGATTGACGCCCAGCAGGTCACCCAGAATCGTCGGAAGCCAACCTGTCACGGAGCCCAGTGACGAAGCTAACGTGCTCAAGAAGTAAGAGTAGCTGAAGATCGCCGTCAGACGCCCGCCGGGAACGGATCCAGCGAGCAACGCGCCCGAGGAAGCGAACGTCAACGATCCGCCAAACCCTGAGACCGCAGCCCCTCCAATGATCGCCGGCACCGAGGGACTCAGAGCCATGACGAAGACTCCGAGACCCATGATCACGTAACCGATCAGGTTGAATCTTCTCCGGCCGAAAGCGTCCGCGAGAATTCCTGCTGGGATTATGAACAGGGTCATTGACACGCCGAAGACAGCATTGACGGTGCCTATCCAGGTTGCATCGTATCCGGCGGCGAGCAAGTAGAAGGGTAGAATCAAGAAATAGTACGCATACGATACACCGCCCAGGAAAGATGAGGCAAGCAGCAGCCTGGCATCTCGACCGATTCCTTCCAATGCTTGGATGGATAGCAATCCGCTCGTCTTCCCGAGACCGACCGGTCAATTCTCACCGTCCAAGAGAATTGAACCTCTGCGGCCAAGCTCCATATTGCAGCTTTTGGAGCTGCAGGGTAGCATGCTTCTGCCATAAAGGTTGAATGACCAGGCATCCGAGGACTGCTCGGGCTCGTAGGGCGAGCCCTGCTGTCGCTTCTTGCTCTGAATGTCATAGATGCGAATGCTGCTTGATGCAAGGACCTTGCATGGAGCGCGTTCGCGAGCACGCGCATGGGATTTAGGGTGTGGGACACCCATCTACCGCTAGGGGCAGATCTTCCAACGAGCCTGTGGGGACACGGTTCACAGTTCCAGTACTGCTCCAGGGACCCTCGGGAACGGCTGAACTTCTGCCACATGCTTCAGACCACAAAGGTAGCTTAGGAACCTCTCCACTCCGAGTCCAGCTCCCGCGGAAGGTTTCAGTACTCCATCTTTCGCAAGCCTCAACATGGGTTCGTAGTGTCGTGTGTCCAAGCCGTCTCTCTCAAGTTTCCTTACGATCTTATGATACTCGTACTCTCTTTCGGCGCCTGAGATCACTTCGCCGTATCCTTCAGGGAGTATTAGATCGTAGTTGCGCCATGCTCCTGTTGCCTCGTCCTCGTAGTCGTAGAATTCTCTTGGGAGATTAGTCACCCAAACAGGGTTCCTTGATTCTTCCGAAATAGCTTCCACCCAATCTTGGCCGTATCTTTCCTCGAGGGTGCGCCTCTCGTAGATCTTGAATGGCGTTTCGGGGACTGCCAGGTCTCTCTCTAACAGTTTAAGCTCATGTTCAAGTTTTCCTCTGATGGTCGATACGGACGTTCCGATGAGCTCCTCGAAGAGATTGAAGATGTCCTCCATTTTCCAGTGAGCTATCTCCACTTCCAGCTGCGTGAACTCGTATAGATGCCTTCCCGTCTTGGCCCGTTCCCTAGCTTCTATCCTGATGTTCGGCGAAAGTATGAAGAATCTCTCCGGACCTAGGCTGACCAGGACTCTCTTGTGAATTATCATGCTTTGCATGGTTCTGACGCTTTCCCCATAGATCTCCAGTTGGATTCTTTTCTCCAAGCTGGCACCCGGGTCTGGCCATAGCGGATCTGTGGACTTGGACAGTATGACTGGGAGAATCCAGGAGAACCCTTTGTCCACAAGTCTATCGACTAGGACCCTGAAGATTTCTGTCTGCACTGCGAAGACCGAGCGTCTTTCTCTAGGTTGGAGGTCTTCTAACAGTCCCAACGGACGCGCCTTGCTCGAAGTTTTCATGGCTCTCCCCGCGCAGGAGATGCTGGCACAAAATAACAATTTCCCAAGTTTATTCGTGATTTTTGCGCAAGATCGGTCTGGCTTGCTTCCTTTCTCGTATTTATTACAAGCTGGGACTTTTGTCTAGCCTGTTTCCTAGCGACCATTGCACAAGTCAAAGACATTCCGGACAGTTGAGTGGGATAAGCCGAAATAACATTCAAAACTAGGGTGCAATACACAGTGTATTGCACCCTGATTTTCTCATCTTCCGACGCTCAAATGGGCCACCCAGCTCAAGTATATCTCGACTAGCTGTCCGGCAAGTCACTGACTCTCGCATTTCCTAGCGACCACGCACGGACAAAGGCTTTGCCGCAATCTCATGATCTCAAAGAGGACATTGTTGCCTCTCCTAGGTAGGAGCCCCTCAGAACCCAACGTCGACCGGGGGAAATCCGGATGGCGTGCGAGTCTTGGTCCAACGTGTGCCAATAGTGGAGTAACTGACTACTGGAATCACTTTCCCATACCCCGTCTGATACTTCCACATTGTAGCCGTTCGGGTACTGTAAGCGTGGCACAAAGATCTCGGTTGGAGCCTTGACCAGCCGGCTGTGGCGGAACTCGTACTCGAAAACACGGCGCTTCATTTCAAAAGAGTGAACATGGTGGCCGCGGCCAGCTTCTTGCCATTGGTCGGCCAGATCAACCACGGATATGGATCGCCGTGAGTCTGATGCGTGATCGCGGCTCCCGTTTCCTTGAATGTGGTCAAGTCGGAGCCTACTGCCTCCAGCGACCAGCCAGGAGCTCCGTCTTCGCCGGAGAAACGACTCCAAACATCCTGGTGCGGGTCGATGAGAAGTCGGATGCCGTACTGCCCTGCCTTCTCGAGTAAGGCGGAAACATAGCCCAGGTATTCCTCATCATACTCGCCCGGGCCGGCGTGTTCAATCGCTTCCCAGGCTACCAAGAAACGGATGAAGTTGAATCCCCACTCGCACAATCTGGAAAAATGCTCGTCTGCTTCCTCTAGCGGGAAAGGTCTGCCTACGAACGAAACCGTGCGGTGCTCGAAGAAATTCTCCGCTCGGTGCGTAGCGCCATCAGGCTGTCTTGGGACCTTGCTACTTCCGCCCAGATTCACGCCGCGCAGAAGTAATGTGCGTCCTTCATCATCCTTGATCCAAGACCCTTCGAGTCGCAGCACCCTCACCTCATGTGTTTGCTACAATAGCTGATTTCATCGAAGGCGTTCATCAACTTCGATACCGAGGGCTCCGAGCAGTGCACTGCTCGGATTCAAACTGTGAAAGACCGCGAGAGCTCCGGCTTTGGTCAGCTCGCTTGCGGAGTAGAACCCGCTCGCGACACCTATGGCTCTCACGCTGTTTGCGTTGGCTGCTTCCATATCGCGAGGTGTGTCGCCGACAATTGTCACTTCCCCGTTGCCCAGCGGCCCGTACTTTCTCCCGCATGCACTCACCGCGTCTCTCACCAGTTCGGATCTATCGAAGTAGCCGTCGCTGTAGAAGGCTTCAGCAAAATAGGCTTGGATTCCTGTGAGGCGAAGCTTCTCCTCAGCGACAGCGGAGAGGTTTCCTGTGAGAACGCCGAGTTTGTAATTTGGTGAAGCGCTGAGAATTCCCAGAAGCTCGTCAACGCCGTCATTCAAGACAGGACGCTTCTCCATCGTGAGATAGATCTCCGCCACTCGGTCGACGACTGCCTGAAGGTGTTTGGCGGCCACGTCCGGACTCAAACCCACATCCATGAGGAGAAGTCTGCAGATTTCAGGGTCAACCATGCCGTCGTAACGCCAAGGCTCGGTCGGCGGCGACCTTCCCACCACATCGAAAACTGCGCGCCTGAACCGTTCGCGCTCATTCGCCTCGGTGCTTCGCTTCATCACGAGCGTTCCGTCAATGTCAAAGAGGACGACGTGCATGCAACTCACTTCTCATCAATGAGATGGCTCTTTTCGGTTTTCCCAAGGGAACGATGGAAGTGGAAAGCCCTCCCCCGAGGGAAATACTTTCGCACCTCTGTGCAAGTTAAATACCGATCGGATAACGGAGACTGAAACAGAGGTGAAGAAGATGATCGAGCGGTTCAGGAGCGTGGCAGTCATGGTATCCGACGAGAAGAAAGCCAAGGAATGGTACGGGGGCAAATTAGGATTCGAGGTTCAGAGCGATGAGGAACACTGGGTGGTCGTTGCGCCGAAGGGCTCGCCGACGGGAATCCACCTGTGCCCGGATGAGCCGATCGAACCTGGAAACACCGGGATCCTGTTCCTCGCAGCCGACATCGAAAACACATGCAATGAACTGAAGAGGAAGGGCGTCGAGTTCACAAGGGAGCTCGGCAAGGCCGAATGGGACGAGAGCATGGTTTACGCGATGTTCAAGGACCCGGACGGGAACGTCTTCTGGCTCATGCCCAAGTGAGACCACTGAAGTGTGAACCAAAACAACTTCCTGTACTAGATCGAACGATGTGCCGAATCTTCAGTAGCCGATCGGACCTGCTGCAGTCCCCGAATACACGGATACTTCCGCAAGTCTTTGCACGATGGATCGGACCTATCGAATCATCTTGTAGCATCTTTGCACTATCGTGTCGAGGATTTGATGGTGTCTTCTCTCATCATCTGCGAGGTGCTGAAGTAGTGTTCGTATCGCTTCGTCATCTGTCTTCCTCATCTCCTCTTCTATGTGCGTCTGCATTGACCTACTCAACCCTTTATGGTACTGCAGTTCTTTGCTCACGACAACCGGGTCGATGAACACGTTAAGCGCACGCTCCCAGGAAGATTTCGGCGGACTGCCCTTCAGTATTTCGAGCACCGCCTCCAAGACACCCGCGTGCTTTTGTGAATCCATCCTCATCTCTGTCAGTAGAAGCTTGGCCGCGCCGGTTCCGACTTTTTTCTCGGTCTCGGCGAGCCTTTCGACACTTTCCCTTTCAATTTGAACCTGTTCCCGAATGAGGCTGACCAGTGCCCTGTGTTCGCTCAAGAACGTCCACTTCTTGCGAGTCGCCACCCGCAGAATCTAAAGCTTAGTCCTATCCGAGTGTCAAGGACGCTTGGAAAGGACCCGTACAAATGCAAGATTCTCTCGTCGAATTCGTTACGCGTAAGAAGCTCTTGAGATACTCTCTCGACTATGGACCGGGGCAGATTAACAAGTCAAAGCAATGAATGCACGCATTTCTCTTTGATTGATCACTCGCAAAGTTCGAACGCTTATATGCGGCACCAAGAAAGCCATGCCGCGAGCCTTATGACAAAATGCTCAAGCTGTGGAAAAGAAGTCCCTACTGACTCAGCTTTCTGCACGTATTGCGCGGCGGCAATCCGCACGTTTACGCAGGAACCATACAACTACCAGATCAAGTATCAACCTTCATACTCCATGCTTGTCTTGTCACTCAAACAGGGACAAGTTGTTGTCGCGGAAGCAGGATCGATGACGTACATGACGCCCAACATTCAGGTCAAGACTCGTGCGCGCGAAAGGAGTGTCTTAGGAACCTTGGGAATTTCGATACTTGGAGGCCAATCGCTCTTCGTCAATGAGTATTGGCCTAGTCAAGGCCAAGGAGAGATCGGCCTTGTCTCAGCGCCTGTTGGGGACGTTACAAAAATCGACCTCAAACGTGACAAGGGATACATCATTCAAAAATCGTCTTACATTGCTTCGTCGCCGACTGTGAACCTTGACATACAGTGGCAGGGGTTTACCAAAGGCCTCTTTGGCCAAGGGCTATTCATGATCAAGACCACCGGCGAAGGAGAGCTTTTCATAAACTGTTTCGGGGCAATCGATAAACACATTTTGCAGGCAGGAGAGACAATCGTAGTCGACAACTTTCATCTGGTCGGATTCAGCGACTCGTGTCAGTACCAGGTCCAGAAGTTCGGAGGATGGAAGGAGACTCTGCTCAGTGGCGAGGGATTAGTCACTAGGATTACAGGGCCTGGCGAGGTTCTCATACAAACCAAGAACATAAGAGAACTCGTCGAATGGCTTTGGGTTATACTTGAACCCAGGGTAAGATCGACAGCGCGCTAGACCCATATCCTGCCCTCCCACTATTCTCTGCTTATTGATCGAAAACTGTTGGCTACGAGAAAACTTGAGCAAAGCGTTTGCCCTTTGAACTCCGAAG
>Ga0209725_1000037_pt1 | contig 72457 bp, 67 predicted proteins | sample I18A1metaG_FD_184145 | JGI IMG/M metagenome (GOLD analysis project Ga0209725, IMG submission 184145) | Lake sediment bacterial and archeal communities from Gulf of Boni, Indonesia to study Microbial Dark Matter (Phase II) - ​I18A1 metaG... | ecosystem: Environmental > Aquatic > Freshwater > Lake...
ATGTTCCACCGCGCGACCGATGCCTCCAAGGTGGTGCTGGTCAGCTTGTGCCGTTATCTGGCTGAACACCGCTTCGTGCTGCTCGACTGCCAGGTGCCGAATCCCCACCTGCAGCGCATGGGAGCAAAACCGATGGCACGGGCAGCCTTTCTGGACGCGCTCTATCGTGAAGGGCTTGGCCCGGACGGACCCCTCAGGCGGGTAATGCTGCCGGCGGTGCTGTAACGAAAACGGCCGCGCAATGCGCGGCCGCCTCAACCTCAACCTTAAACTTAAACTCAACCTGCTTTTGCTACATCTCGTGGCACTTGCCGCAGAACTTGTCCTCCTTGACACCGAAGGCGGTGCTGCCATCGTGGCAGGACCCGCAGGAGGCGCCTTTCTCCATCTGCTCCATGGTGGCTTTGTTGGCACCTTTTTTCGCCTTGAACGGCGCCGGGTGGCAGGAGTCGCAGCCGAAGGCGGCAGTATGCACCTCGTGGCTGAACTTGGCCTTGCCGGCGTCGGTCTCGAACTCGATGGTGCCGTTGTTGTGGCAGGTGGCGCAATCCTTTTTGACCGAGAACGCCTTGTCGCCATTGTGGCAGGCCCCGCAGGCTTTCCCCGCTTCCATCTCGCTCATGGTGAAGGCCGGGTTGTTCTTGGTAACGATGTGGTAAATTTTGTTATGGCAGGTCTGGCAGTTTTTCCCGGTGGCCTCAAGGTGGTTGGCATGGCTGAACTCGACCACGCCGACATCCTTGGTTTCCAGGTAGACCTTGTCCTTGATCCAGCGGGCGTAAAGAACGGAAGGCGTTGCCAGCAGCAGTACGAGGACGGCGATAATCCAGCGGCGCATCATAAATTTCCTCCGGAGACGATATGCTCGCGCTATTATACCGATATTTGCCCCGGGTCCAACCTAAAAACATCTTAACTGCGCGAAAGCAGCCTGTCGAAAGGTAAGGATGGATTCACAGCGCCAGGAACGCCTTTTTGCCATTGTCGCCCCGGGACTCGAACGGATCTGCGGCGCCGAGCTGGCGGAACTCGGCTTCGACGATCAGCTGGCCGTTGCCGGCGGAATCGAATTTCAGGGGCGTCTTGCCGATCTGTATCGGGCCAATCTCTGGCTGCGCACGGCGAGCCGCGTCGTGGTTCGCCTGGCAAGTTTTCGCTGCCGGGCCTTCCCCGATCTGTATCGCTCCGCCGTTCGCCTCCCCTGGGGACGCTTTCTGCGTCCCGGCACCCCCCTCGATTTCAGGGTGACCTGCCGACGTTCGCGGCTGCTGCACAGTGCGAGGGTTGCCGAGACGCTGCAGGCGGCGGTAACGCACGCGCTTGGCGAAGCCGCACCGGCCGCGGACCGCCCCGGGCAGCTGGTGCTGGTGCGGATTGTCGACGATGAGGTGGAAATCTCCGTGGACAGCTCCGGTGAACTGCTGCACCGGCGCGGCTACCGCACGGCAGTGGCTGCGGCCCCGCTGCGCGAGACTCTGGCGGCCGGCTGCCTGCAACTGCTCGGCTGGAATGGTACGCAGCCGTTGGCCGATCCCCTGTGCGGGACCGGCACCTTTCTGCTTGAGGCGCTGTTGCTGGCCGGCCGGCGGGCACCGGGGCTGAGACGCGAATTCGCCTTCATGCGCTGGCCCGGTTACCGGTCCGGCCTGTGGCAGAGCCAGTGCGCCGAGGCGCTGCGCCGCGAGCGGCCCTGCCCGGTCATCCTCTCCGGCGGCGATGCCGATGCTGCCGCCATCGATGCGGCCCGCGCCAACCTGGTGCGGCTCGATCCCGGGCACGGCGTCGAGTTGCTCCATCTGCCCCTGGAGCGGCAACCCGTTCACCCGGGGACGGGGCTGGTGCTGTGCAACCCCCCTTACGGCAAGCGCCTGCTGGCCGAAACACAGCTGGCTCCGTATTTTGCCGCCCTCGGCCGGGAACTGCAGCGCGCCTATCCGGCCTGGCGCAAGGCACTCCTGCTCCCCGACCCGCAGCTGGCAAAGGTGACCGGGCTGCCACTGCGCGAGGTGGCGGTGCTGGACAACGGCGGCCTGCGGGTCTGGCTGCAGGCCACCCCTGACTGAGACGCCAGCAGATGGAAGCAGCCGATTGACCCTTTTCGAGGAGTTGCGCTACTATCCAAAAAAACGGGCTGTTCGGCCCGTTTTCTTCATTTCATCGAAAAAGGCAGACGCAATTTGAACCAGCAACTCCTCGACGAGATCAAGCGCCGGCGCACCTTCGGTATCATCAGCCATCCCGACGCCGGCAAGACCACGCTTACGGAAAAACTCCTCCTCTTCGGCGGCGCCATCCAGCTGGCCGGGGCGGTCAAGGCGCGCAAGGCGGCGCGCCACGCCACCAGCGACTGGATGAAGGTCGAGCAGGAGCGCGGCATCTCGGTGACCACCTCGGTGATGAAGTTCGCTCACCGCGACTGCGAGATCAACCTGCTCGACACCCCCGGTCACCAGGACTTTTCCGAAGATACCTACCGGGTGCTGACCGCCGTCGACAGCGCGCTGATGGTGATCGACAGCGCCAAAGGGGTGGAAGCCCAGACCGAAAAGCTGATGGCCGTGTGCCGCATGCGCAACACCCCGGTGATCACGTTCATCAACAAGCTCGACCGCGAGGGGCGCGAGCCGCTGGAGCTGCTGCACGACGTCGAGGAGAAGCTGCAGATCGAGTGCGCGCCGATGTCGTGGCCGATCGGCATGGGGAAGCGTTTCAAGGGGGTTTACAACCTTTACCGCAAGGAGTTGCGCCTCTTCACCCCGGGCGGAGAGACCCGTTATCACGATGCGGTGGTGATCAGCGATCTCAACGATCCGAAGCTCGAAGAGTTGCTCGGCGGCCAGGCCGATGAGCTGCGGGCAGACATCGAACTCCTGGAAGGGGCGGCCAACCCTTTCGATCATGCCGAGTACCTCAAGGGGAACCAGACACCGGTCTTTTTCGGCAGCGCCGTCAACAACTTCGGCATCGAAGAGCTGCTCGACGCCCTGGTCGACCTGGCCCCGGCCCCCGGGCCACGGGCGACCACGACCCGCGAGGTTTCACCCGAGGAGGAACCCTTCTCCGGGTTCGTTTTCAAGATCCAGGCGAACATGGACCCGATGCATCGTGACCGCATCGCCTTCCTGCGCATTTGCTCGGGAAAGTTCACCCGCGGCATGAAGGTCCGTCACCACCGCATCGGCAAGGAGGTCAGTCTTTCCAACGCCACCATCTTCATGGCCCAGGACCGGGCGCATGTCGAGGAGGCCTGGCCCGGCGATATCATCGGCCTGCATAACCACGGCACCATCAAGGTCGGCGATACGTTCAGTGACCGCGAGCCGCTCAAGTTCACCGGTATCCCCAGCTTCGCCGCCGAGCACTTTCGCCGCGTCCGCCTCAAGAACCCGCTCAAGTCCAAACAGCTTGAGAAGGGGTTGACCCAGTTGGCCGAGGAGGGAGCGATCCAGGTCTTTCGGCCGTTGCTCGGCAACGACTACATCGTCGGTGCGGTCGGGGTGTTGCAGTTCGACGTGACCATGGACCGGCTGCGCACCGAGTACGGGGTCGATGCTGTCTACGAGGGGGTCGACTATGCCACGGCCCGCTGGGTGGGGGCGGCCGACCCGAAGAAGCTGGCGGAGTTCGAACGGAAAAACCAGGCGCATCTGGCCCGCGATGCCGATGGCGGGCTGGCGTTCCTGGCGCCGAGCGAATGGCGGCTGAACTACGTCGCCGAGCAGAATCCGGACATCGTCTTTGCCAAGACCCGGGAGCACCAGTAGCAACAGCCGAGGTGATAGCTTCACGCAAAGACGCCAAGGCGCAGTAATTTGAGGCTCCCAGGATTTTCTTGGCGACTTTGCGGCTTTGCGTGAGAACTGGAGCGAGATGACAGGCACACAAAAATCCTGGCGCAGCAATCGCCCGCGCATCCGAGAACTGCTGACCCTGGAGCGTTCCCCCGGGGCGGTGACGGTCGAGGGGTGGGTGCGGACCCTCCGCGAGGGGAAGGGTCTTGCCTTCCTGGCGGTGAACGACGGCTCCTGCCTGGTCAGCCTGCAGGTGGTGGTGGAGGCGGCCAGCCCTGCGGCTGCCGCTTTGGCCCGGGTCGGCACCGGCGCGTGTGTGCGGGTACGCGGGATGCTGACCGAGTCACCCGGTTCCGGGCAGCGCTGGGAGGTGGTGGCTGAAGAACTGCTGGTCCTCGGGCCGGTGGATGACGCCTACCCTCTGCAGAAGAAGCGCCACGGGCTGGAGTTCCTGCGCGAGATCGCTCACCTGCGACCGCGTACCAACCTGTTCGGCGCCATCTTCCGGGTGCGCAGCAAACTGGCTTTCGCCGTGCACCGCTTCTTCCAGGAGCGCAACTTCCTCTACGTGCACACCCCGATCATCACCACCAGCGACTGCGAAGGCGCCGGGGAGATGTTCCGCGTCACCACCCTCGATCCGATCCGCCCGCCGCTGGCAGACGGCCAGGTCCACTGGCGCGACGACTTCTTTGGCGAGAAAGCCGGTTTGACGGTCAGCGGCCAGTTGGAAGGCGAGCTGTTCGCCACCGCTTTTGCGGACATCTATACCTTCGGGCCGACCTTCCGCGCCGAGAACTCCAACACCAGCCGCCATGCGGCCGAATTCTGGATGATCGAGCCGGAGATGGCTTTTGCCGATCTGTCTGCGGACTGCGCGCTGGCCGAGGAGTTCCTCCGCGAACTGGTGGGGGCCGCCCTGCACGAATGTGCCGAGGACCTGGCCTTCTTCGAGGAGTTCGTCTCCCCGGGGCTGCTGGCCAAACTCGAGGCCCTGCAACGGGCCGAGTTTGCCCGCATGAGCTATACCGAGGCCGTCGAGCGCCTGCAAAAGAGCGGGCAGGCTTTTAATTTTCCCGTCGTCTGGGGGAGTGACCTGCAGTCGGAGCATGAACGCTATCTGACCGAGCAGGTGGTGAACGGGCCGCTCTTCGTCACCGATTACCCGGCGGAGCTGAAGGCTTTTTACATGCGCCTGAACGATGACGGCCGGACGGTGGCCGCCATGGATCTTTTGGTGCCGCGCGTTGGCGAGATCATCGGCGGCAGCCAGCGTGAAGAGCGGCTGGAGGTTCTGGAACGGCGCATGCGTTCCTGCGGCATCGCTCCGCAAGGGCTGGACTGGTACCTGGATACGCGGCGGTGGGGGAGTTGTCCCCACGCCGGCTTCGGCATGGGGTTCGAACGTCTGCTGATGTACGTGACCGGCGTGGAAAATATCCGCGACGTGATCCCGTTTCCACGCACTCCGGGGAGTGCACGGTTCTAGCCGATCAGATCGGGATGCGTTTTTTCTGGCAATAGGCGCGGATGACCACTTCGGCCTGGTTCATCCGTGACAGTTTCATGTTGCGCAGCTTGAGGGCCATGATGTCCTCGAGGGGGATCTGCTCCTGACGCAGTTCGCGGGTGACCAGGGCCAGGTTGGCGAGGATGATCTTGATGTCGGCCGGGGTGTAGTTGCGCAGCATCGGCGGGGAAAACATCAGGAACCCTTCGGCAACGTCCTGGGCCATCTTTTTGGGACTGCCGGCAATGGCCATGTGCAAACCCTCGAATTCAGAAGTCAGAATTCAGAAGAAAATCTTGACAACCAGGCAACTTCGAGCTTTCTTTGACTTCTGACTTCTGACTTCTGACTTCTGACTTCTGACTTCTGACTTCTGACTTCTGACTTCTGACTTCTGACTTCTGACTTCTGACTTCTGACTTCTGACTTCTGACTTCTGACTTCTGACTTCTATGCTCACTTACAAAGTCATCGAACTTGCCGTCGTCACCGACGAGGAGATCGAAGCCGCTCTCAACGAATGGACGGCCAAGGGCTGGCAGTTCGACAGCGTACAGTTCGTGGTACGCGAGGCCAGCAAACGGCCGTCGATGGCCTTTATCTTCTTCACCCGCCAGGAACGCCCCACCACCTGAGAATCACGCCGGTTTCGGTCGCTGCTCATCACGATAGCTGAGCGTTCGCTTCGGGTCGCTGGAGGGGGATGCACCGCAGCGCGGACAGGCGGGTTCGGCGCTTTCATCCTCGGCGATCTCCACGAAAACCAATTCCCGTGGCTGCCCGGCGCAGTTGCAGTACCACTTGCGTTCGATGACCATGGCGCCTCCCTCTCGTCGACGGTTCTCAGGACCATTATGACAGGTGGTTGCCGCTCGGCAAGCGATCAGTAGACCAGCCCCGTTTTCCTGCGCACCTTCTGCAGGGTTTTGGCCCCGGCGTGACGGGCCTTGGCCGCGCCCTGGGCGAGGGTGCGCCGGAGGCTGTCCGGATCGGCCAGCAGTTCCTTGCGCCGGGCGGCATGCGGGGCGAAATAGTCCCTGACGGTTTCAAACAGCTCCTGCTTGACCTCGCCGTAGGCCAGCCCGCCGGCCAGATAGCGTTGACGCAGCGCCTCGTCCTGCGCCTTGTCGAGGAACAGGCGGTAGATCTTGTAGACGTTGCACTTGTCCGGGTCCTTCGGCTCCTCCACCGGGGTCGGGTCGGTGACGATGCGCATCACCTGCTTGCGCAGGGCGCTGTCTTCAGCAAAGAGGTCGATGGTGTTGCCATAGCTCTTGCTCATCTTCTGGCCGTCGAGGCCGGGGACGGTGGCGACCTCCTCGTCGATCTCCGGTTCCGGGATGATAAAGATTTCGCCGTATTCGTTGTTGAACTTGATGGCGATGTCGCGCGCCACCTCGACGTGCTGCTTCTGGTCCTTGCCGACCGGCACCGTGTTGCTCTGGAAGAGGAGGATGTCGGCGGCCATCAGCACCGGGTAGGCGAACAGCCCGTGATTCGCCGCGATCCCCTTGGTGATTTTGTCCTTGTAGCTGTGACAGCGCTCGAGCAGCCCCATTGGGGTGAAGTTGGAGAGCACCCAGGTCAGTTCCTGCACTTCGGGGACATCGGACTGCACCCAGAAGGTGCTTTTCTCCGGATCCATGCCGAGGGCCAGGAAGTTGGCCGCCGCCTCCAGGGTGCCGCGCGCCAGGACCTTGCCGTCGGAGACCGAGGTCTGGGCGTGGTAGTTGGCGATGAAGCAGAACAACTCCGACTGCTCCTGGTAGGCGATCATCTTCGACATCATGCCGAAGAAGTTGCCGAGGTGGAGGGAGCCTGACGGTTGAATTCCGGATAAGACGCGCATTGATCGATCCTTGCTGGATAGCTTTGATAATGAACGAGGCAAGCTAGCAGAAAATGTCCGTAAATTCAATTGTGACCACCATGGGGAGACACATGACAAGCAACCGGGATTCGTGCTAGCGTGCGCCAATTATTGTCTTAATGTGGGCGTGCCCGTGCGTCCAATTCCCTTAGACAGGAGTCGCCGATGAAGAAGTTTGCTGCTACGCTCATTCTGCTCGCTAGTGTCATGGTGGCACTGCCGGCCACCGGCTGGTGCTACGGCCAGCCGTCGGTGAATCTCGGCTTCACCAGCTTCGTCGATGGCGGCCCCCCGGCCGGCCCCGGCGTCTATTTCCAGCAGTACTTCCAGTATTACACCACCGACAAATTCGTGGACGGACCTCCCGACGCCGAAATGGACGTGATGGTCAGCCTCACCCAGTTGCTCTACCAATCCAACCAGGAACTGTTGCTCGGCGGCAAATGGGGGATCAACGCCATGCTGCCGGTGGTCGATTTCGATCTGGATAATGCCCCCCCGGGGATGACAACCAACAGCGGCGTCGGTGACCTGCTCATCGGTCCTTACCTGCAGTGGGACCCGATCATGGGCGCCAACGGTCCGATCTTCATGCACCGCATCGAGCTGCAGATGATCTTCCCGACCGGCGATTACGACGACAAGACGGCGATCAATGCCGGCAGCAACCACTTCTCTTTCAACCCCTACTGGGCGGCGACGGTGTTCCTGACTCCGCAGTGGACCGCCTCCTGGCGCATCCACTACTTGTGGAACGACAAGAACGAGGATCCCAACCTGCCGATCCCCGGGGTCGACGATTTCCAGCCGGGCCAGGCGGTGCATGCGAACTTCGCTACCGCCTACGAGGTCCTCCCCAAGCAGCTGCGTCTCGGCATCAATGGCTACTGGTTCAAGCAGATCAGCGATGACGAGATCGACGGCGACGATGTCGACGGCAGGGAAAAGGTCTTCGCCATCGGGCCCGGGCTGGTCTGGCACTTCAACCAGGACCAGCACCTGTTCATCAACGCCTACAAGGAGTCGAAGGCGGAGAACCGCAGCGAAGGGGAGCGGGTCACCTTGAGGTACGTCCATCATTTCTGACGCCAAGCGGCCGACGCAGGTAACAAAGCGGGGACAGAATTCAATTCTGTCCCCGCTTTGTTTGCCCAACAGTTGCGTTTGGCGCTTCAGCGCTTTTTGCCGCGTTTTTTGGGCGCCTCGTCAAATGCCACCCGGTAGACATCCGGATAAGTGCTGGCGAAGTGCACGGTCAGCCCCTCCTTCAGGTAATCCGGCAGTTCCTCGAAATCCTTGCGGTTCTCCTCGGGGAAGATCAGAATCTTCAAGCCGGTACGGCGGGCGGCGATAGTCTTCTCCTTGACCCCGCCGATCGGCAGGACGTGGCCGGTCAGGGTCAGCTCTCCAGTCATGCCGAGCTTCCTGATGACCGGTCTTTTCAGGATCATCGACAGCAGGGCGGTGGTCATCGTCACCCCGGCCGAGGGGCCGTCTTTGGGGGTCGCTCCGGCCGGAACGTGCAGATGGACGAAGTGGTTGTCGAAGAAGTCTGCGGCCGCGCCGTATTTCTGGAGATGGGCCATGACGTAGGAGTAGGCGATCTCCGAACTTTCCACCATGACGCTGCCGAGCTGGCCGGTCTGTTTGAACCCCTTTCCCTTGCTCGGCATGGCGGTCGCCTCGATCTGCAGGGTGGCGCCGCCAAGGCTGGTCCAGGCCAGTCCGGTGACAACCCCCGGCGTCCCCTCGAAAATCTCCTCGGCGGTAAAGACCGGTTTCTCCAGGAAGGTTTCGACCTCTTGCGGGCCGATGATGATCGGCTCGGTGCGGTTTTCCTCGGCGAAGGCCATGGCGGAGCGGCGCATGATCTTCTTGATCTGGTTCTCCAGGTTGCGCACTCCCGCTTCGCGGGCGTAGCCATCGATGATCTTGACCAGCGCGGCCTTGCGGATCGCCACCTGCTCGCGCTTGAGACCATGGTTCTTGAGGGCCTTGGGGATCAGGTAACGGCGGGCGATCTCTAGCTTTTCTTCGAGGATATAGCCGGAGAGGCGGATCACCTCCATGCGGTCCAGCAGGGGACGCGGGATGGTGTCGAGCTGGTTGGCGGTGGCTATGAAAAGGACGTTGGATAGATCAAACGGCACATCGAGGTAGTGGTCGCGGAAGCTGAAATTCTGCTCGGGATCGAGTACTTCCAGCAGCGCCGAGGCCGGGTCTCCCTGGAAGGAGGCCCCGATCTTGTCGATCTCGTCGAGCATCAGCACCGGATTGGCGGTGCCGGCGGTTTTCAGGGCCTGGATGAACTTGCCGGGCATGGCGCCGATGTAGGTGCGGCGATGCCCCTTGATCTCGGCCTCATCGCGCATGCCGCCCAGGGAGAACCGGAAGAAGCGGCGGTTCAGGGCACTGGCGATACTGTGGCCGATGGAGGTCTTGCCGACCCCGGGCGGGCCGACCAGGCAGAGGATCGAGCCGGAGATGTCCCCCTTCATCTTGCCGACGGCGATGAATTCGAGGATGCGCTCCTTGACATCCTTGAGCCCGTAGTGGTCGCGGTCGAGGATGCGCCGGGCGCGTGGCAGGTTATAGGAGTCGCGGCTGTAGACCCCCCACGGGGCGCTGGTCAGCCAGTCGAGATAGTTGCGGCTGACCGTATATTCCGGCGAGTGCGGCTCGATCAGGGAGAGCTTCTCCATCTCGTCCTCGACCGCCTTCTGCGCCTCTGCGTTGAGTTTCAGCTTCTTCAGGCGCTTTTCGAATTTCTCCAGCTCGGTATCCTTCCCCTCCTTTTCCAGGCCGAGCTCCTTCTTGATCGCCTTGAGCTGTTCGCGCAGGAAGTATTCGCGCTGCTGGGCCGAAACCTTTTCCTCGATGCTCTTGGAAATCTTGGTCTGCAGGCGCGAGACCTCCAACTCCTTCTTGAGCAGGATCAGGACCATGTCGATGCGCTTGCGCACATCGAAGGTTTCCAGAATGCGCTGCAACTCGAGGCCGTCGGCCGAGGTCAGGTTGGCGGCGAAATCCGCCAGGCGCCCCGGGTCGTCCATGCTCGAGCGGTTGAGGAACAGCTTGATCTCCTCGGAGTAGAGCGGGTTGATCTGCACCAACTCCTTGAGTGTGGCGATGATCGCCATGGAGAAGGCTTTCAGTTCGGGATTGACCGACAGCTCCGCGGCATGGTGATAGCGCACCGTGGCCGCCAGCATGCGCTTGGTGTGGATGACTTCCTGAATGGAGAACCGCTCCAGGCAGTTGACCATGACGTGAATGCTGTCATCGTCGGTATGCAGGATCTTCAGGATCTTGGCGGCGACTCCCACCGCATGAAGGTTTTCCGGGGTGTCTTCCGCCTCGATGTCGCGCACCATGACCAGGCCGATCGCCCGCGATGGGCTCTCGGCGGCCTGCTTGATGGCCGCCATCTGCTTCGGGCCGTTGGCGGCCAGCGGCACCAGCAACGCCGGGAAGCACGGCCGCGGGCGCAGAGGGATCAGCGGCAGCTGGTGGGGGAGGACGTCGGCAGCCACCACCAGCCCCTCGGAAGCCTGAAGGGCGGGCTGCGGATCTTCGTCTCTTTCTATGGTGATCTCCGGTTCGATGATCTTTTCGTTGTCGTCGGACATCCGTACGAGCTCCAAGGGCTGAAGGAGGATTTTTTCTGAAACTATCCGTGCGCTTAGCCGCACGGTCGATTGTCCCGTCAAGCTAATCATCTTGCCGGAGCCTTGTCAACGGGTGCGCGGGGTTGGAGTGGGGAGAGGCCTGTGGTATTGGTGAAGGAAAAACCCAGGTCAGCGAGCCCCCATGTCCGAAACCCCGCAGCGCCTTTTCCTGATCGACGGCTCCGGCTACATCTACCGGGCCTACTTCGCCATCCGCCACCTGTCCAACTCCAAGGGGCAGGCGACCAACGCGGTTTACGGCTTCGTCAACATGCTCCTCAAGGTGGTGCGCGAGCAGCAGCCCGACCACCTGGCGGTGGTCTTCGACAGCAAGGGGCCGACCTTCCGCCACCAGCTCTATCCCGAGTACAAGGCCAACCGCGCCGCCATGCCCGACGACCTGGTGCCGCAGGTGCCGGTCATCAAGGAGGTGGTGCGCGCCTTCAACATGCCCGCCATCGAGTTGCCCGGCTTCGAGGCCGATGACCTCATCGCCACCCTGGCGAAGCGTTTTGCCGGCGAGGGGATGGAGGTGACCGTCGTCACCGGCGACAAGGACCTGATGCAGATCGTCTCGGAGCGCGTTCGCCTGCTCGATACCATGAAGGACCAGGTCTCGGGACTTGCCGAGGTTGCGGCCCGCTTCGGCGGTACCCCGGCGCAGGTGATCGAGGTGCAGGCCCTGGCCGGCGACAGCTCCGACAACGTCCCCGGCGTGCCGGGGATCGGTGAGAAGACCGCGGTGGAGCTGATCCGCGAATTCGGCAGCGTCGAGAGCCTTTTGGCCAGTCTTGACCGGGTCAAGGGGAAACGCCGCGAGAACCTGGAAGCCTTCGCCGACCAGGCGCGCCTCTCCTGGCAGCTGGTCCAGTTGCGCGACGATGTCCCCCTCGATCTCGACTACGCCAGTTTTACCCTTTCGCCGCCGGATCGCGCGGCGCTGACCGCCCTTTTCAAGGAGCTGGAGTTCCACAAGCTGCTGCAGGAGTTTTCCGCGGAAGCCCAGGCCAGCGGCGAAGGCTACCGCTGCGTGCTGGGCGAGGCCGACCTGACCGGTTTGGTCGCCGAGTTGCGCGCCGCCGGACGCTTCGCCTTCGACACCGAGACCACCGGCCTCGACCCTTTGCGGGCCGACCTGGTCGGACTTTCCTTCGCGGTCAGGGCCGGCGAGGGGTGGTATGTCCCGGTGGGGCATCACTACCTGGGGGTGCCGGAGCAGTTGCCGCGCACCGTGGTCCTCGCGGCCCTGCGGCCGCTCCTTGAAGACCCGGCGCTGAAGAAGGTCGGCCAGAACGTCAAGTTCGACGCCTTGGTGCTGGCCCGGGCCGGGATCGAGTTGCAGGGGGTCGAGACCGACACCATGCTGGCAAGCTACTTGTCCCGTCCCGAGGCCAAGTCTCACGGCATGGACGCCATGGCCAGCGAACTGCTCGGCTACCGGACCATCACCTACGGCGAGGTTGCCGGCAGCGGCCGCAACCAGGTCACGTTCGACCAGGTAGCCGTTGAGAAGGCCACGATCTATGCCGCCGAGGATGCCGACATCACCCTGCGCCTGGCGGATAAGCTTCTGCCGATGGTGGCGGAAACCGGTCAGGAACGGCTGTTTCTCGAGGTGGAGATGCCTCTGGTCGGGGTGCTCACGGCCATGGAGCGCACCGGCGTACGCATCGACGCGGCTTTTCTGGGCAGCCTGTCGAAGGAGTTCGAGGGGAAGCTGGCGACGCTGGAACAGCAGATCTTTCAGCTGGCCGGCGGGCCGTTCAACGTCGCCTCCCCCAAGCAGCTCGGCGAAATTCTCTTCGAACGGCTGAAGCTGCCGCGCGGGCGCAAGACCAAGACCGGCTGGTCCACCGACAGCGATGTGCTGGCCAGTCTGGCCGAGGAGCACCCGGTGGCGGCGCTGATCCTTGACCACCGCTCGCTGGCCAAGCTCAAGGGGACCTATACCGACGCCCTGCCCAAGCTGATCAACCCCGACACGGGACGCATCCATACCTCCTTCAACCAGGCGGTGACGGCCACCGGGCGGCTCTCCTCCAGCGAACCGAATTTACAGAACATCCCGATTCGCACCGAGGAGGGACGGCGTATCCGCGAGGGGTTCGTCCCGGCCGACGGCTGCGTGCTCCTTTCCGCCGACTACTCGCAGGTGGAGCTGCGCATCCTGGCGCACATGGCCGATGTACCGGCCCTCAAGGACGCCTTCGCCCGCGGCGAGGATATCCACCGGCGCACGGCCAGCGAGGTGTTCGGCGTCTTTCCGGAAATGGTTTCGGACGAGCAGCGCCGTCAGGCCAAGACCATCAACTTCGGGGTGATCTACGGCATGAGCGCCTTTGGCCTGGCTGCCCAGCTGGGGATCGGGCGCCGCGAGGCGCAGGCCTTCATCGATGCCTACTTCGCCCACTATCCGGGGATTCAGGCGTTCATGGAGACGAAGATCGCCGAGGCGCGCGAGAAGCAGTACGTGACCACGCTCCTCGGCCGGCGCTGCGCCGTTCCCGAGATTCACAGCCAGAACGGAGCGGTGCGCGGCTACGCCGAGCGCAACGCCATCAACTACCCGGTGCAGGGGTCGGCGGCCGACATCATAAAAGTGGCCATGGTCGACATTTACCGGCAGCTGGCGGAGCGTCGCCTGGCATCACGCATGGTCCTGCAGGTGCATGACGAACTGGTGTTCGAGGTGCCGGAGAGCGAACTCGACACGGTTCGCGAACTGGTGCGCGACGGCATGGAGGGGGCGGTACCGCTGGCGGTGCCGCTGGCGGTGGAGATCGGGGTGGGGGGCAACTGGCGCGAGGCGCATTGAGGATAACAGCCGGGGCTAAACTGGTTCACCCCGGCTTTTTTTTATTGCCCGCTAGAAATCAAGGCGTTTCGCTGACAACCTCTTCGACATCGGAGCCGTCGTCAAACTGCATCAGACCGGGAAGTTCGAGGCCGGCGAGGATGACCGAGCAGTTTCTGATCCCTGAACGGCAGCCGTCGACGATTCGTGCCGCCCAGGTCCTGACGGCACCATAGGCGGAAGCCGGACGCTTGGTTCTGGCGACTGCTTTGGCGACGCTCGACTGGCGCTTGCTGCGCAACAGGGAGTGAATCTGCGGGTTGTTTGTGCGGTTGCGCAATTCCTTCACCATTGCCTTGTCGGCGACGAAGCTGGCGGCGGCAATTCTTTCGGGGTGCTTATCGAGCAGCTCGATGAGGGTGTGGTTAGCCCTGCCGATGGCAATGACCACGGCCCGCCCGACGCCGAGCTGCTTGAGCAGGGTGATGACTGCCACGCTGTCACCGTCGGCTTCGGTGAGCAGGGCAACGATCACGCGCAGTTTGGACGCAACCAGCGGGGCGCAGTCCTTGAGCAGGGTTGCTTGCCTGGCCGGATCGTCATGGAGGAACAGTACCGTCGGTCCTGTCCCGACCTGGTCGAAAACCAGTTCCTGCTTCTGATGATGGGTATGCATGCAAAGGACTCCTTTCGGGCAAAGACGGATGGCCTTGTCCCAAGCAAACGGTATACCAATGTTTTACATTCCTTGTTTTATGGAAATTATAACCGTTATTTCAATGTGTTAAACGCAGAGAGCCGTCGCTGTCGCCACGCGGTGGTTTTTGCGAGACTGCAAAATTAATCCATGACCACAAAGTGTAGCGGTGGCAGCTATTGGTGTTTTGCTGCGCAAAATCGATGGGTTGCATGATTGAAAAGGCAGTAGACAGCCGTTTTGCAGTTTTGCGAAAGGCGAAATTGAGAAGTACACGCCGGTTTGGATGGCCCTTGCGTGATCTCTTCGAGAAAGTCGGCAGCCCTCTTGCCGGGGCCCGGCTTGCCGACTTGCATGTGGCAGGCAGGTTCTGCAAGGCAGGATGACGGGGTGGGTCGGAGCGGAAAATGTCGGCAACCGGCGCCATGAATTTGGCAATCTGCCGGGGGACCGGTGCGGAGCAGTCGAGCGAATTAGAGCAGGACTCCCCGCTGTTCACCTTTTCGGAGCGGACCTTTTGCTAATGCTTGATGGCTAACAGATTGTTCTGTCTGGGGTCCGGGCTTCATGAGAGGTATTTATGTTGCCGCAGCGGACTGCCTCCCCGACAATCGGAACATCTTTTGCTTCGTGCAACGGCAGTCAGGCGGAAAATGAAGGAAAAGAGGCTCGTCTCTATGCAGGCTCCGCTCAAAACCACGTGCGAATTCCTCTCGGCCGTCATACCGACGCGGCGTCAATTTCTTCAGGCCGGTTTGGCGGCGTCGGCGATCCTGCTGACGCCATGGCAACTCTGGGCCAAGGTTGGCAAGTCGCTGGCCGACCTTCCCGAGCGAGCGGTCAGCCTCTACAATACCAACACTGGCGAATTGCTGTCGAAATTCATCTACTGGCAGGACGGCAACTACATCAAGGAAGCCCTTGGCGAGATCAGCTACCTGTTGCGCGATCACCGCACCGATGAGGTCTGTCTGTTCAACCCCGCCGTCATCGACCAGGTCTGTGTCATCGGCCGGCAGTTTGAAAGCGGCAGGCCGTTCGAGATCATTTCCGGATATCGCAGCGTGGAGACCAATCGTGAACTGCGCCTGCACAGCAAGCGGGTCGCCCGCCACAGTCTGCACGTCGAAGCCCGGGCGATCGACCTGCGTCTTCCCGGGGTGCCGCTCGGGGACCTGCGGACCGCGGCCCTGGCACTGAGAAGCGGCGGCGTCGGTTATTACCCGAAGAAAGGCTTCGTTCACCTCGACAACGGTCCGCTGCGGCGCTGGTAGGGAAAGATTGTGGCCGTGCGACATTGACGCCGAAGGCATAAGCGCGACGTGCCTGCCTGACCAGCTCTTCGGCAGAAGGTGCCGGCTGTGCCTGCCCTAGCCGCGGCGAGGCCCTTGCTCTCGCGCGGAACCCATGGCATGATGCGCCCCTTCGCTTCGACAGGAAAGGGCAGCAATGGTCAACGAACACGATTACGTCGCTATCTTTCACTCGATTCACCGGGTTTTGCGCGCGGAGAAGCTGCTCAAGCAACAGCAGGCGGAATTCCTGCTGATCCCGGTGCCGCGCAAGCTCACCTCCGATTGCGGCCTGGCCCTGCGCATCGCCCCGGACCAGCTGCCGGCGGTGTTCGCCGTACTGAGCGCCGCCGACCTGCTTCCTCCCGAACTCTACCAGTTGGAGAGTGGAGAGTACGCCGCCATCGACCCTGCTGACGTCGCCGATCCGGACGAAACGGCTTGATTTCGCCGCGTTTTCCTCTTGACATCCCTTGACGTGCTTCACTAAAGTGCTCCTTCTGTCAAGGAGCCGCCGCTTTACGCCATGTTTGATTCCTTAAGCGAAAAACTCGACGCGGTTTTCAAGAAGCTGCGCGGGCGTGGGCGGCTGACCGAAGAGGACGTTCAGGCGGCGATGCGCGAGGTGCGCCTGGCGCTGCTGGAAGCCGACGTCAACTTCAAGGTCGTCAAGGATTTTATCGCCGCGGTACGCGAAAAAGCCGTTGGCCAGGACGTGCTGCAAAGCCTCACGCCCGGACAGCAGGTCATCCGCGTGGTGCGCGACGAACTGGCGTCGTTGATGGGTTCGGGCGACGAGAGCCGCCTCGATCTGGCCGCCCGTCCGCCGGTCGGTATCATGCTGTGCGGGTTGCAGGGCGCCGGCAAGACCACCACCTGTGGCAAGCTGGCGCTCAAGCTGCGCAAGGAGAAGCGCTCGCCGCTCCTGGTGCCCGCCGATGTCTACCGGCCTGCGGCGATCGAGCAGCTCAAGGTGCTCGGCCGGCAGCTGAACATCCCGGTGTTCGACAGCCGGGCCGACCAGAACCCGGTGGCGATCTGTCGCGAGGCGCATGCCTTTGCCGATCGCAACGGCTATGACACGCTGATTCTCGATACCGCCGGCCGCCTGCACATCGATGATGCGCTGATGCAGGAGTTGGAGCGGATCAAGGCCGAACTCGATCCGCGCGAGATCCTGCTGGTCGCCGATGCCATGACCGGTCAGGACGCGGTCAACGTCGCCACGGCGTTCAATGAGCGGCTGGGTTTGACCGGAGTGATCCTCACCAAGCTGGACGGCGATGCCCGCGGCGGTGCGGCCCTGTCGGTCCGCTCGGTGACCGGCAAGCCGATCAAGCTGGTCGGTATGGGCGAAAAGCTCGACGCCCTGGAGACGTTCCACCCCGAGCGGATGGCCCAGCGCATCCTCGGCATGGGTGATGTGTTGTCGCTGATCGAGAAGGCGGAAGCCACCATCGATCGCGAGCAGGCAACCCAGATGGCCCAGCAGCTGCGCAAGGAGGGGTTCACCCTGGAAACCTTCCGCGACCAGCTGAAAGCGGTCAAGAAGATGGGGTCGATGGAGTCGATCCTGGGCATGATCCCCGGTGCCGGAAAGGCGCTCAAGCAGATGCAGGGAGCGCAGCTGCCGGAGAAGGAGTTGGCCAAGATCGAGGCGATCATCAATTCGATGACGCCGCAGGAACGGCGCGATCACCGCATCCTCAACGGCTCGCGGCGACTGCGCATCGCCAAGGGGAGCGGCACCCGCGTCCAGGACGTGAACCAGCTGCTCAAGCAGTTCACCGAGGCGCAGACCATGATGAAGCGGATGCAGAAGCTCGGGCCGAAAGGTCTGCGCAATCTGATGGGCAAGGGCGGCGGCCTGCCGTTCTGATAAACGAAACCGGGGCTATCCCGATCAAGCGTCAAGCATGACGAACAAGGAGCAGGAATCATGGCAGTGAAAATCAGGCTCGCCCGTGGGGGCGCCAAGAAGAAGCCCTTCTACCAGGTGGTGGTGGCCGACGAGCGTTATCCCCGCGACGGCCGTTTCATCGAGAACCTCGGCCAGTACGATCCGAAGCAGAATCCGCCGCTGGTCAACCTCAAGGAAGAGCTGACCGTCGCCTGGCTGAAGAAGGGCGCCCAGCCGACCGATACGGTGCGCACTCTGCTGCGCGACAAGGGACTGCTGGCCAAGGCCAAGCAGGGCTGATTCACCGCGCCGCGCTGGTCGCGGCGCAGCCGCTGTCATGACGATGCCATCGGCTGATGAATTCATGGCCGTCGCCGTGGTGGCCGGAACCCACGGGTTGCGCGGCGACCTGAAGCTGCGGCCGTTGCCGACCGCAGCCAAGGCTCTGCCCCGGTTGCGCGAGGTCTACCTGCAGGCTCCCGACGGGACCCGCGTGCAACATCGCATTCTGCAGGGGAAGCCTCATAAACAGCATCTGCTGGTCCGCCTGGCCGGCCTGGAGAGCCTGGATCTTGTCCAGCCCCTGGTCGGCCGGACTGTTCTGGCTCGCTGTTGTGACCTGCCGGAACTTGCTGCGGATGAGCATTACTGGCATGAGCTCGAGGGGCTGGCGGTCATCGACCGCCGCCGCGGTCCTTTGGGAGAGGTCAGCGGCCTGTTCGCTACCGGCGCCCACGACATCCTGACCGTCGACGGCGCGCGCGGCGAAATCCTGATCCCGTACATCCCCCAATTTGTCATCTCGATCGATCTGTCCGCCAATCAGGTGCAGGTTGACCTCCCCGATGGTCTGGTCCCCGGCGACGATGCGCTTTGACGTCCTGACCCTCTTCCCTGCCATGCTCCAGGCGCCTTTAGGCGAGAGCATTCTTGGCAAGGCGCAAGGAGCAGGGCTGATCGAGGTCGGCATCCACAACCTGCGCGACTGGGCGGAGGGCCGCCATCAGGTCACCGACGACACCCCGTGCGGCGGCGGCGACGGCATGGTGATGAAGGTCGAGCCGATTGCCCGGGCCGTGCGGATGCTGCGCGAGCGCTCCCCCGGTGCGCGGGTGCTGCTGATGTCGCCGCAGGGGAAGCCGTTTCGCCAGGCCGATGCGGTGCGCCTGAGTCGTGAGCCTGGATTGATCCTGGTCTGCGGGCGCTACGAGGGGTTCGACGAACGGGTACGTCCTCTGGTTGATGAGGAACTGTCGCTGGGGGACTTCGTCCTCACCGGCGGCGAGCCGGCGGCGCTGGCGATGATCGATGCCGTGGCCAGGCTGGTACCGGGGGTGCTTGGTGCCGCCGGCAGCGCCGAGTACGACAGCTTCAGTGACGGTCTGCTCGAGTACCCGCAGTACACCCGCCCGATCGAGTTCGAGGGGATGTGTGTCCCCGACGTGCTCCTCTCCGGCAATCACAAGGCCGTCGCCGCCTGGCGCCGCCGCGAGCAGCTGCGCCGCACGCTGGCAAGACGTCCCGACCTGCTGGAGCACGTCGTCCTGAGCAAGGCCGATCAGAAGATGCTGGAAGAATTGCGGCGGGAGCAAGAAGGGAAATGATTTTACCCTTGACTTGCGCCGCACCCTGTAGTAATTAGGCGATTCGCTGAATTTGAGGAGGATACCACGATGAATATCGTTGACATGATTGGCATGGAGCAGATGCGCAAGGACATTCCCCAGTTCAAGGCCGGGGATACCCTGAAAGTGCACGTGAAAATTGTCGAAGGTGACAAGCAGCGCATCCAGGTGTTCCAGGGTGTCTGCATCGCCCGTCACAACAAGGGGGTTGGCTCCTCCTTCATGGTCCGCAAGATTTCCAACGGTGTCGGCGTCGAGCGCGTTTTCCCGCTGCATGCCCCGACTGTTGACAAGATCGAAGTCGTGACCGTCGGCCGTGTGCGCCGCGCCAAGCTTTACTACCTGCGCAACCTGCAGGGCAAGGCTGCCCGCATCCGCGAACTGCGCAAGGGCCACTAAACCGTTCCGTTTTACGAGAGTTCAAAGCCCCGGCGAATTGGCCGGGGCTTTTTTCGTGAAGACGCAATCGGGCGCGTGCGGTGTTGGCTGCGTCATCGGCGCCTCGACATACCTTCGGATATGCCGGCGTCAATTCTTCCTTGCCGTCTTGCGATCATTCCGATTTTTACTTCACGGAATCAATGCCCCGTGCAATCTGACTAGGCGTCATTCCGGAGCAATGGCATAATGCCGGCCATGCCCGTTCAACCCGATCTCTTCGCCAGCGAGCCCCTTTCCCCGTTGCACTTCGAGCAGCAGGCGCGTTCGCGTGGCTACCGCACCGTGGCCGGGATCGACGAGGCCGGTCGGGGCCCTTTGGCCGGGCCGGTGGTGGCCGCCGCCGTCATCCTCCCCGAAGTCTTTGATCTCCCCGGGCTGACCGATTCCAAACAGCTTTCCGAAAAACATCGCGAGCGTCTCTACCCGCTGATCCGCGCCCAGGCCCTGGCGGTGGGGATCGGCGTGGCCCGCCCCGAGGAGATCGACCGGGTCAACATCCTCCAGGCGACCCTGCGCAGCATGCAGCGGGCGGTCGGCCGGCTCAACGTCCCCCCGGACTTTCTACTGATCGACGGCAACGTGCCGGTGCCGCTCAGCCTCCCGCAGCAGACGCTGGTCAAAGGGGACTCCCGCTCCCTTTCCATCGCCGCCGCCTCGGTGGTGGCCAAGGTGGTGCGCGACCGCATCATGGTGGCTCTCGACCGCCTCCACCCCGGCTATGGCCTGGCCGGCCACAAGGGCTACGGCAGCGCTGCGCACCTGGCCGCCATCGCTGCCCTCGGCCCGTCCCCCTGCCACCGCCGCAGCTTCGGCGGAGTACGCGAGCACTGCGGCGCGCCATGACCCAGGCGCGTTTAAGTCTCGGCAAGCAGGGGGAGGATCTCGCCGCCCGTCACCTGCAAACCCGTGGTTTCACGGTCCTCGCCCGTAATTACCGTACCCCGGTCGGCGAACTCGATATCATCGCCCGCGATCGCCGCCATCTCCTCTTCGTCGAAGTCAAGACCCGTAAAGGGATGGCCTTCGGTGCCCCGGCCGAGGCGGTCGGCGCCCACAAGCAGCGCCAGATCGTGCGTGCCGCCCAGTGGTATCTGGCGTCCGGGGGGCATGCGGAGTTGCAGCCGCGCTTCGACGTGATCTCCGTTCTGATCGGCGGCGGCGAGCCGGCCATCACCCATATCCCAAATGCGTTTAGCCTCTGAAATCCACGAACAAATGTGACGCGGAGGCGCGGAGGCGCGGAGAAATTGTCCGGGTTTTCTTGCCTTTCTCAGCTTTTTGCTTTTTTCTCTGCGTCTCTGCGTTAAAATAGCTTTGCTTTTGAACTTTTTGTTGAGGAGGTCGAGGTGTCCGTTTCGTTGCGGAGCCTGGGGATGCTGCGCGTCGCCGCCGCTACCCCTGAACTGAAAGTCGCGGATGTCGCCTTCAACGTGGCGGCCATCGAGGCGGCCGCGGAGCAGGCCGCAGCTCAAGGGGCCCGCCTGGCGGTCTTCCCTGAACTGGCGGTGACCGGCTACAGTTGCGGCGACCTGTTCGGCCAGTCCCTCCTGCTCGACCACGCCGAAGCCGCCCTGGCACGGCTGGCCAAAGCCAGTGCCAGGTTGGGTGTGGTCCTGGTGGTCGGGGTACCCCTGCGCCATACGGGCCGGCTGTTTAACTGCGCCGTGGTCCTGAGCGGGGGGCAGATTTGCGGCGCGGTCCCCAAGACCTACCTCCCCAACAGCCAGGAGTTCTACGAGCGGCGCTGGTTCGCCGCGGCCGGCGAGGCGCCTGCCGACAGCATCGAACTGAATGGCCGACCGGTGCCGTTCGGCAGCGATCTGCTCTTCCATACCGTTGACCTCCCGGCGTGCGTGCTCGGTATCGAAATCTGCGAGGATGCCTGGGTCGCCAACCCCCCGAGCGGCGATCTGGCGGCGGCAGGGGCCACCGTGCTGGTCAACCTGTCGGCCAGCCCGGAAATCCTCGGCAAGTGCGCCTATCGCCGCGCCCTGGTCGAGTCCCAATCGGCCCGCTGCCTGGCGGCTTATCTCTATGCATCGGCTGGCCCCGGCGAATCGAGCACCGACCTGGTTTTTTCCGGGCATTCGCTGGTCGCCGAGTTCGGACAGGTGCTGGCCGAGACCGAGCGTTTCCGCTTCGACAGCACCCTGGCTGTGGCCGATATCGACCTGGAGCGCCTGAGTGGCGAGCGTCTGCGCAGCAGCAGCTTTGCCGCGGTTCTTCCGCAGCGGCGCTATCGGCCGGTGTCGATCATCGTGGCCGACAGCGTGGCCAGGGAACTGCTGCGTCCGGTGCCGCGCACCCCCTTCGTCCCGGGCGGTGAAGCGGAACGCAGCGCCCGCTGCCGAGAGATTTTCGCCATCCAGACCACCGGCTTGATGACCAGGCTGCGCCATACCGGCAGCCGGCAGGTGGTGCTCGGCATTTCCGGCGGCCTCGATTCGACTCTGGCCCTTTTGGTGACGGTGAGGGCGTTCGACGGTCTCGGCCTGCCGCGCAGCGGCATCGTGGCGGTGACCATGCCCGGTTTCGGTACTACCGCCCGGACCCGCGGCAATGCCGAAACGCTGGCCGAGGAACTCGGCGTCACTTTGCGGACCGTACCGATTGCCGCGGCGGTCAGTCAGCACTTCCGCGATATCGGGCACGACCCGATGCAGCATGACGTGACCTTCGAGAATGCCCAGGCCCGCGAGCGGACCCAGATTCTCATGGATATCGCCAACCAGGTGAACGGTCTGGTCATCGGCACCGGTGACCTGTCGGAACTGGCTCTCGGCTGGTGCACCTACAACGGCGATCACATGGCGATGTACGCCGTGAATGCCGGGGTGCCCAAGACCCTGGTGCGCTACCTGATCAAGTGGTGTGCCGACGAGCAGTTCAGCAACCGGGCTGCGGAGGTGCTGCGCGACATCTGCAACACCCCGGTCTCCCCCGAACTGCTGCCGCCGCATCCCGACGGCAGTATCAGCCAGGAGACCGAGACCCATCTTGGGCCCTACGAACTCCACGATTTTTTCCTCTTCCAGGTGGTACGTTGCCACTACGCCCCCCGCAAGGTTCTGCACCTGGCCAGTCAGGCCTTCGGTGCCGACTATGCACCGGAAGAGCTGCGCCGCTGGCTGACCCTTTTCTACCGGCGCTTCTTCGCCCATCAGTTCAAGCGCTCCTGCCTCCCCGACGGGCCGAAGGTCGGCAGCGTGGCCCTGTCGCCGCGCGGCGACTGGCGCATGCCGAGCGACTCCAGCGTGGCGATGTGGCTGGCGGAGCTGGAGGCGAATAATTAACGGAATCAGTAAGGCTGACTCTCGCAGAGACCGCAGAGGGCGCTGAGAAGAGCTACGATTTGTTGCCTCTCCTCTGTGATCTCTGCGCGAGACCAAGTTTTGTCGTTTTGTACGTTCTGTTAGACTTGTCAGACAATTACGGAAAGCCATGCCCGGCACTCTCTACGTCGTCGCCACGCCGATCGGCAATCTCGAGGACATCACCGCCCGCGCCCTGCGCATCCTGCGCGAGGTGGTGCTGATTGCCGCCGAGGATACCCGCCACAGCCGCAAACTGCTCAATCACTTCGGCATCAGGACCGCACTGATCTCCTGTCACGAGCACAACGAGCAGCAACGTCAGGAGCAACTCGTAGGACGCCTGTTGACCGGTGAGAGCATCGCCCTGATCAGCGATGCCGGCACGCCGGCCATCGCCGATCCCGGCTACCGCCTGGTGCGGGCCTGCCACGCCGCCGGGGTGACAGTGGTACCGGTCCCCGGGGCTTCGGCGATCATCACGGCACTGAGTGCTTCCGGCGAGCCGACCGACCGTTTCGTCTTCGAGGGTTTTTTGCCGGCCAAGGCGGCCGCCCGCGAGAGCGCGCTGCGCGCCGTACGCGACGAGCCGCGCACGGTGGTCTGCTACGAAGCACCGCACCGGCTGACGGCGACGCTGCAGACGATGGCGGCTGTGTGGGGGGAGGGGCGGGCGCTGGTGGTGGCCAGGGAATTGACCAAACTGCACGAGGAGCTGTTTCGCGGCACGGTGGCGGAGGCCTTGGCCCATTTCGGTACGGCCCGTATCCGCGGGGAACTGGTGCTGATCCTGCCGCCCTATGTGGCGGCGCCGCCGGAGCGCGATCTCGTGACGGTGCTGCGGGAGAGGCTGGCGGAAGGGACGCTGTCACGCAAGGCGGCGGTCAAGCAGGTCGCCAGGGAATTCGGCGTGGCGAGCGATGAGGTCTACCGGCTCAGCCTGATGCTCGACACCTGATCGTTACGCTTTTTTCACTGCGGCGTTCCATCGTTCCAGCAACGTTTCGCGCCACGCCGCATCTGCCCGGGGGGTGAAGCGTTTTTCCTCGCGCCAGCTGCCGGCCAGTTCGTCCTGCCCCTGCCAGAAGTCGACGGCCAGTCCGGCCAGCATCGCCGCGCCGAGCGCCGTGGTCTCCACGGTCTGCGGCCGGGAGACCGGCACCTCAAGCAGGTCGGCCTGCAACTGCATGAGCAGGTCGTTCTGGGCGGCGCCGCCATCGACCTTGAGGGCCGCCAGCGCTTCCCCCTTGTCATCGGCCATGGCCCGGCACAGGTCATGGATCTGCAGGGCGATCCCCTCCAGGGTGGCGCGGGCCAGGTGGGCGGCGCCGGTGCCGCGGGTGATGCCGCTGATCAGTCCGCGGGCGGAACTGTTCCAGTGCGGGGCGCCCAGACCGGTGAGGGCCGGGACGAAGACCACGCCGCCGCTGTCCGGGACCTGGCGGGCGAGAGTCTCGATCTCGGCCGCGGTGTGCACCAGCCCCAGCCCGTCACGCAGCCACTGCACCGCCGCCCCGGCGATGAACGAACTCCCCTCCAGGGCATAGCTGGTTTTGCCGTCCACCTGCCAGGCCACGGTGGTGAGCAGGCCGCTGCGGCTGGTCAGCGGCTTCGCCCCGATATTTTCCAGCAGGAAGGCGCCGGTGCCGTAGGTGCACTTCGATTCGCCTGGTTTGAAGCAGGCCTGGCCGAACAGGGCGGCCTGCTGGTCGCCGGCCATCCCGGCCACCGGGATGCCGTCGGGGAGGAAATCGAGCCCGGTGGTTCGGCCGTAGACCGCCGATGACGGGGCGATCTCCGGCAGCAGCTGGGCCGGAATACCGAAGGCGGCGAGCAGGTCGTCGTCGAAGCGAAGCGACTCAAGGCCCATCAGCAGGGTGCGCGAGGCATTGGAAACATCGGTGACGTGCGCCTTGCCGCCGGTCAGCCGCCAGGCCAGGAAGGTGTCGATGGTACCGAAGGCGAGATGGCCGTCGCTGGCGCGCTGCCGCAGCGCTGGCTGCTCGCGCAGCAGCCAGGTCAGTTTGGTTCCGGAGAAATACGGGTCGAGGACCAGACCGGTTTTGGCCTGCACGGCCGCTTCCAGCCCGGCTTCTTTGAACTCGGCGCAGATGTCGGCGCTGCGCCGGCACTGCCAGACGATGGCGTTGTGCACCGGACGGCCGTCGGCGCGTTCCCACAACAGGGTGGTTTCCCGCTGGTTGGTGAGACCGATGGCGGCGATCCGGTTTGGCGGCGTGCCGGTCGCTTCCAACAGTTCGCGCACGGCGCGGCGCACCGAGTGCCAGATCTCGGCGGGATCGTGTTCGACCCAGCCGGGGCGGGGATAGTACTGGGGAAAGTCGACGGTTTGCTTGCCGTGTACGGCCAGGTCGTGGCCGACCAGCAGGGCGGTGGTGCCGGTTGTCCCCTGGTCGATGGCAAGGATGAACTCGGGCATGGCAGACCTCCCCGCGATACCGGTTTCTCAGCACTTAACAACAAGGAGCGGCAAACGAAACAGGTCTCACGCCAGGCCGCAGAGAACGCAAAGGAAAAGACTGTGCTTTGAATAAAGACGGGCCTTGCGACTTGGCGTCTTTGCGTGAGAGAAGAATTTGCCCTTCTTATCTCAATGCCCAGTATCGGCGAGGTGGCTGTACTCGTCAAGGTGGCATGATTGTTGCTCAAATTTGAAATGTTTCAGTGAGGCAGTCAAATTTTTTCTGAACGGATTCGGTCCATGCACAGACGTTTGAAGAACCTCTTTTATGAAGTCCGCGACCCGCTCCTTGGCTGGGATGACATCGGCGGCTATGCCGACGTTAAGGAGACCCTCAAGGAGATGGTCTGCCTGCCGCTGAAGAAACCGGAGATGATCAGTCACCACGGTCTCGGCCTGCCGGCCGGGGTGATGCTGTGGGGGCCGCTGGGGACGGGGATCACCATGCTCGCCGAGGCCTGCGCCAGGGAGGCCGGCGTGAGCTTCGTCTACGTTTCCGGACAGGAGATGCTTGGCAAGGGGGAGGAGTTGGTCGAAGCGTTCGACTGCGCCATCCACGAGGCTCCGTGCGTGCTCTTCATCTCCGACTGCGAGTGGCTCTGCCCGCGCGCCGGCTGCGACTACGAGTGGAGCCCGGGGAACCGCCGCGCTGTGCCGCCGACCTTCGCCTCTAAGGAACTGTCCAAGCTGTTCATCGAGCAGGTCGATCGCATCAACCAGGTCAAGGGGGTGGCGCTGCTCGGCTCCTGCTACCGCATCGACACCGTCGACCAGGCGCTGATCAAGGAGAAGAAGCGCTTCAACCGCAAGGTCTTCGTCCACCCGCCGACCGCCGTCGATCGGCGCGGCATGCTCGACATCTACATGGACAGGATGCCCAACCTCGCCCCCGGCATCGACCGCGACGAACTGGCGCGGCTGGCGGAAGGGTACGTGGGGTGGGACATCGAGAGCCTGTGCAAACGGGCCACGGTCAACGCCATCAAGGCCGACTCGGAGATCGTCACCGCCGAGCACTTCCACCGCGCGCTCAAGGAAGTGCGGCAGTTCCTGACCCCGGATATGGTCGCCAAATACCATGAGATTCGCGATACCGACTGCCCGCACCACTATGAATTTTAGTTTGGCTCCTGTCGGGGCGGCCGGCTACAGCGACCCTTCCTTGGGCGGTCAGAAACTTGCTGCGCTTCGGACATCTGACCGCACCTGCGGAACGCCAGCCGCATCCGGCCTGAAGATCGGAACTGTCTGACCATGACCGAGTCCACCGACATCTTTCTCCGCATCCATGCCCGCCACGGCCACTACTGCGCCATGAGCACCCTCGGCGGCCGGCTCGGTCTGGCGGCGCTTGCCGCGCTGGGGGAAGGGGACGGGGCGTTGTCGGCGACCTACCTGATCGAAACCTGCGCAGCGGACGGCATTGCCGAGGCGACCGGCTGTCTCCCCGAGGTGAAGAACGCAGGGCGCCACCGGCTGGAGCTGCGCAGCACGGATGGGCGTGGTATGGCCGCCGAGCTGACGGCGATGGCCCTGGAGCTGGCGGCCGCCTGTCGCCATCGGCTCGACTCCGGGGAGGATGCTGACGCGGTGCTGGCGCAGCTGCGCTCCGCTCCGATTGGGGAACTGGTGACGCTGACAGCGTTGGCCGGCGAGGAAAACGATGCCTGAATCGCTACTTGGCCAAATGCTGCAGGTGGTCTGGATGGAAGTCGCCAAGATGTGGTGGTTCTTCCTGCTGGCCTGCCTGCTGGTCGGCATTATCAAAGGGTACAAACTCGACCTGAAAATCCGCGATCTGCTGCGTCGTTCCGGTGTCTGGGGCGTCGTGCTGGGAACCGGCGTCGGCCTGGTCTCCCCTCTGTGCGCCTGCGGCATCCTGCCGGTGGCGATCTCCCTGGCCATGGTGGAAACCCCGCTGGCGCCACTGATCGCCCTGCTGGTCGCGTCACCGACCATGGCGCCGGACGCCTTTGTCCTGACCTGGCGCGGGCTGGGGAGCGAGTGGGCCTGGCTCAAGCTCGGCGGGGCGACGATCCTCGGCCTCAGCGCCGGCTTCATCACCTTGCTGCTGGAAAAACAGGGCTATCTGGCCGGCAACCAGGTGCGGCTCAAGCCGATCCATAACCCCGACGGCACCTTGGCGCCGGCACGGGTGATCGGTGCCGCCGCCGGGATCAAGGTCAAGAGCATGGTGATCATCCCTCGCGACAGCCGGCTGCACTTCATCCTCGACCGCACCCTCGATGCGGTCCAGTTCACCGGCAAGTTCCTGCTGCTCGCCATCGTCCTCGAAGCGGTCATCGTCACCCTGGTGCCGGCCTCGTGGATTCTCGGCCTGGTCGGTGCCAAAAATCTCAGCTCGGTGGTGGTCGCCGGCCTGATCGGGCTGCCGCTGCCGGTCAACCAGATCCCTCTGATCCCGATCCTTGCCGGACTTTTGCAGCGTGGCATGGATCCCGGCGCCGCCCTGACCCTGCTGCTGGCCGGGCCGGTCAGCAGCATCCCGGCGATGACAGCGCTCTATGGCCTGTTCCGTCCGCGGGTGGTCGGCGTCTTCCTGGCTGTCAGCCTGGGGGTGTCGATTCTGCTCGGTGCCATCTGGCAACTGCTGACGTGATGAAGTTCCGCCCCTTTTTCCTGCTGCTGCTGACGGCAATCTGCCACATTTACGGCTGCGTCGCCGTTTCTCCGCCTGTGCCGGTCCCGTCCGAGGTGCGCTATCGGGGAGAACTGCTGACTGCCGACACGGTCTGGTCGGGACGGGTGCTGATCGACGGTTCGGTGAAGATCGCGAAAAATGCCACGCTGACCATCACCCCCGGCACCGAGGTCGCCTTCGTGCGCCGTGACGATGACGGTGACGGCCTCGGTGACGGCACGCTGATCGTCGAGGGGCGGCTGGTGGCGGCCGGCACCCGGCTGGCACCGATCGTCTTTCGCAGCGCCGCACCGGATCCACAGCCCGGCGACTGGCTGGAACTGCGGGTCGACTTCTCCCGCGAGGTGCTGCTGAGCTTCTGCGAAATCCGCGATTCCGCCTACACCCTGCATGCCCACTTTACTCGCGGAACGGTCGAGGACTGCACCATCCGCCACAACTTCGACGGCTCGCGCCTCGGTCAGGCGACCTTCGCCTTCCGGCGCAATCTGATCGAGCACAACCGCGGCAAGGGGATCAACTTCCGCAACTCGCAGGTGACGATCGAGCAAAATATTATTCGTCACAACGAGGCCGGAATCTTTCTGTTCGAAAACGACCGTCCGGTACTGATCCGCGACAACAATTTTTACGACAACCTCGATAACCTGCGTCTCGGCGATTTTTATGCCGGTGACGTGACGGTCGGCAAAAACTGGTGGGGGACGGCCGATCCGGTTGCGGCCAATGCCACGATCTTCGACAAAAAGCGTGATCCGGGGATCGGCACCGTCACCATCGCGGTCGCTCCCGGGTGGATTCCCGAGACCGGGCCGCGTGACACTCTCGCGTTGCAGCCGGCCTGGACCCTGGCGACGGAAGGCTACCTCGATGCCGACCCGGTTGTCGCCGGCGACCTCCTGTACCTTGCCGGCTGGGATGGCCGGTTGCGTGCGGTTGCGCCGGATGGCCGGGAAGTCTGGCAGCGTGATCTGGGGCAGACCCTCGACAGCGCCCCCTTGCTTGACGGCGACCTGGTGATCGTCCAGGGGTGGGAGCGGCAGGTTGTCGCCCTCGACCGGGCCACAGGCCGCGAACGCTGGCGCTTCGTCTATCCGTCTTCGCCGGCCGACGACCATCGCCAGGGCGGACTGCTGGCGGTTGGCGAGCTGGTGCTGGTGCCGGCCTGGAACGGCACGCTGTATGCCCTGGAGGCGACGACCGGCACGCCGCGCTGGCAAGTGGCGTGCGGCCAACCCCTGCGCGCCCGCCCGGCTTTCGACGGGTCCCGCATCTATCAGCCGGCCGGCGATGGCAAGCTAACGGCCCTGACGACGGCAGGGGAGGTGCTCTGGCGGCGGGATCTGGCTGCACCTTTGCTCAGCGAACCGGTTCTTGTCCCCGGCGGGGTCGCGGTGCTGACCCGGGCTGGACTGCTGGCCGCCTTTGCCGTCGACGGCCGCGAACTGTGGCGGCGCGATCTGGCCGAAACCTGCTACTACGGGGCGCCGGTGCCGGTCGAAGGCGCACTGTTCGTCCCCACTGCCGTCGGTGCCCTGTGGAAGATTGCCAATAATAATGGCGCGGTCATCTGGCGCGCGGCGACCTCCGGGCCGGTCTACGCCACCCCCCTGGTCAGCGCTGGCCGCGTGTATCTCGGCGACAACGCCGGCACCCTGCAGGTCTTCGGTGCCGAGAGCGCGGCACTGCTGGCGAGCCACAAAGCCGGCGACGCCATCCAGTCACGACCGCTGCTCTGGGCCGGGCGGCTTCTGTTCGCCAGCCGCGATCATCGCCTGCACGCCCTGGCCGTCAGCACCGGAGCCGGGCCATGACCTCCCCTCTGCTTCCGTCTGTGGAGTTGCGCCGGGTGGGGGGCGGAATCTTCCTGCTCTGCCTGGCAACCCTGATGTACGAGCTGATCCTGACAAGGATCTTCTCGGTGCTGATGTGGTATCACTTCGCGTCGATGGCCATCTCCCTGGCGCTGTTCGGCATGGGGGCGGCGGCGCTGGCGGTCCAGCTGCGGCCACAGTGGTTCGCCGGCGAGGTGCGTTTCGTCGCCGCGCGCTGGGCGGTGCTGACCGGTGTCACCGTGGCCCTGTTTTTCGGAGTCTTCGTGCTCTTCCGCCTGCAGCCGCACGTTGGCTTCCAGGTGCTCTCCTTCTTCCATCAGCCATTCTTCCAGCCGTTCCAGCAGGGGTTCCAGGATCCCGGCGTACCGGCGGGGATGCTGCTGACCCTGACCATCCTCTACCTGGTCACCGCGCTGCCGTTCTTCTGTGCCGGGGTCACGCTGAGCCTGCTCTTCTCCTGTTATCACCGCGACTTCTCGCGCCTTTACTGCTGGGACCTGGCCGGAGCGGGTGCCGGGTGCCTGCTGGTCATCCTGCTCCTCAAGCTGCTCGGCGGTATCACCGCCATTCTTGCCATCGCCGCGGTGGCGGTGACCGGCGGGCTGCTGCTTCTCCCCGAGGAGCTGCCCCGCATCCACCGGCGGGGAGCCCAGGCGCTACTGTTGCTGCTGCTGGCGACGGGGGTGGCCCATCACCTGACCGGTTTCGCCGAGATCCGCTTCGTGCGGGGCCGGTTCGAGCCCAACCTGCTGTGGAGCGAATGGAACTCCTTTTCACGCGTGGCGGTCTATCCCGCCGAAGGGCAGAACCTCGACCAGGCCTGGGGATTGTCGCGCAGCTACCGGGGCCCGATTCCGGAGCAGTTGGGGATGGTGGTCGATGACACCGGCTATACCACCATGTATCGCTGGGACCGGCAGGGCGATCTCGGCTTTTTCCGCAGCAACGTCATCGGCCTGGCCTATCGCCTCAAGCCGGGGGCCAGGGCGCTGATCATCGGCCCCGGCGGCGGCAAGGACGTCCTGACCGCGCTGTCGCTGGAGGCTGCACACATTACGGCCGTAGAGCTCAATCCGCTGATTGTCGAGGCCGTCAACGACCGCTTCGGCGCCTTCACCGGGGAGCTCTACCGCCACCCGAAGGTGACGGCGGTGGTCGATGAGGGGCGCAGTTTCGTGCGCCGCGACCGCAACAGCTACGACGTCATCCAGGCTTCGGCGGTCTTCGGCCGGCAGGCGCCGGCGGCCGGTGCCTTCACCCTCTCCGAGGATCATCTCTATACCCGCGAAGCTTTCGCCGACTACTGGGACCACCTCACGGATGACGGGATTCTGACCATCTCCCGCTTCATCTTCGAGCGGGAAACGCTGCGTCTGGTCTCCCTCGGCCTTGACTTGCTCAAGGAACGCGGAGTGAAGGATCCGGCTGCCCACATCGCCGTCATCCGCGAGCGCGGTTTGGCCAATTTCATGCTCAAGCGCACGCCGTTCACGGCCGAAGAGTTGGCCCGGTTGCGCGAGTTGGTGCACGAGCACGAGTATCAGGTGGTGACCCTTCCCGACCATCGTGAGGGGGAGGGGGTGTTCCAGCGCCTGATCGCATCCCGTGGGGCGGCCGACTTCTATGCCGGTTTCCCGTTCGACATTGCCCCGGTCGACGACGACCGGCCGTTCTTCTACTACATGCTCAAGCCGGTCGACTTCCTCAGCCTGTTCCGTTTCCCCGAGCAGGCCAAGTTCGAGGACCGGGCGATCCTGACGCTGCGCAACCTGCTCGTGGTCGTCACGGTCTGCGTGACGGTCTTTCTCCTTTTGCCGCTGCTTTTGTGGCAGCGCCGCGACTTGCGCACCTTTGGCGCCGGCTGGCGGATCGGCTACTTCACCTGCCTGGGGCTGGGTTTCATGTTCGTCGAGATCGGCCTGCTGCGGCGCTTCAGCATCTTTCTCGGCCCACCCATCTATGCTCTGGCGGTGATCCTCTGCGCGCTGCTGATCAGCTCGGGAGTCGGTGCTCTCCTTAGCGGGAAACTCGCCGAGACGCGTTTGCGCAAGGGCTTGCCCCTGGTCCTGTTGGCACTGGTTTTGCTCAGTCTCTGCTACGGATTCGCCCTGCCGCCGCTGCTGGAGCGCTGGCTTGGCCTGGCGCTGCCGCTGCGCTGCCTGATCGCCGGAATTCTGCTCTTTCCGCTCGGGCTGCTGATGGGGATGCCGCTCCCCCTGGGAATGCGCCTCTTCCATCGCGATGGCAGCGCGGTGCCATGGAGCTGGGGGGTGAACAGCGCCACCAGTGTGCTCGGGGCCATCCTTGCCGTGGCGGTGGCGATGAACGCCGGCTTCACCCTGACCCTGCTGACCGGCACCCTGCTTTACCTGCTGGCGCTGCTGCCGGTGGCGAATTTCAAGGTGCAATGATGAACAGGCCCACAGTAAAAATTTTTTCCTGGTGCTCGGCGCTTGGCGTTTGGCTCCTGGCGCTTGGTTTGCTTGCCGGCTGCACCCAGGAGTCCGGCAGCGGCTTGGCCGGGCAGCTGCTTTTCCAGGATCGCCCGCTGGTGCAGGCCCAGGTTGAGATTTACCTCAAGGCCGACAAGGACCGTTCGATCCAGCCTTTCGCCGTGGCCACCACCGATGCCGGGGGGAATTACCGGATCGAACTGCCGCCGGGCCGTTACTTCGTCATCGGCAAACAGCGCGGCGAGGGGGCGGATGGACGCCCGCGCATGCTGATGGCCGATGCCCCCGGCAACCCCTATGCCGTGGAGCGCGGTATCGCGGCGGTGCCACCGTTCAACCTGCGCGAGATGGGGCGCGAAGGCGGGTTGTCGAGCGCCGCCGACAGCGGTGTCAGTGGCCGTCTCACTGCCGACGGCCGGCCGGTCGGTCGGGCCTTCGTCTACGTCTACACCGATACCGGCGCGGGGCTGATGGGGCCCTCCTACGGCGAGGCGGTGCAGGTCGATGCCGATGGGGCGTTCCGCATCGACCTGCCGGCGGGACGTTACCACCTGGTGGCCCGGCGCCGCGCCGACGGCAGCCGCGCCGGCGAACTGGTGCCCGGCGACCTCAACGGTAACTATCCGGGGAACCCGGTGGAGGTTCACCGCAGCGAACGCCTTGAACTGGGGACCTTTCCGTTGACGCTGATCGATCCGCAGGTGCATGCCAGGCGTCAGGCACAAGGAACCTTTACGGCAACCGGTACGACCCTCACCGGCAAAGTGCTCGACCCGCAGGGGGAGCCGGTCAGTGGAGTGCATGTCTTCGCCTATCTCGACCGGCGCATGGTCGGCAAACCGGTCCATATTTCGACACCGACCGGTGCCGATGGCCGCTTTCAACTGCACCTCGGTGACGGCGGGACCTACTTCGTCGGGGCGCGCAGCAAATTCGGCGGTCCCTTGGAGCCGGGGGAGTGGGTTGGCACTTACGATGGTCGCCCCGATCACGCGGTGACCGTGGTCAAGGGGCAAAACCAGGCCCTTGGCCCTTTGACGGTGCGGGAGGTGTGGTGAGAGTTCTGCTCCCCCTGCTGATGCTGCTCAGTGCCGGCTATGCCGAGGCTCTGACCCTGACGCGTGACACACGCTGGGGCGGCGAATTGCGTTTCGCCGAAACGGTCAGTGTTCCGGCCGGGGTCACCTTGACCATTGCCCCGGGGACCAGGGTCCAATTCCAGGGGGGCGGGCTGGAGGTGGCCGGGCGGCTCACGGCCGAAAGGGCCGATCTCGCTGGCGACAAGTGGGCAGGGGTGACCCTCAAGGGGTGCGATGAGCGGACCCGGCTTGCCGACGTCACCGTGCGCGGGGCGAAAACCGGCATTCTGGTCCAGGGCGGGGCGCCACACATCGAGCGGGCCTTGTTCGACGGCAACGAAACCGGCCTGGAGTTACGCGGGAAGGCGGCCGGGAGCGTGCGCGACAGCCTGTTTCGCGGCAACCGCAAGGTCGGCCTGTTCGTCAAGGACGACAGCGTGGCGCAGGTCACCGGCTGCCGCTTCGAGGAGCAGGGGAAGTACGGTGCCTACATCTACCGGGCCAAACCGGCCCGGTTTACGCAGAATCGTTTCGAGCGCAACCCGGTCGGGCTGATGGTCGCCTACTACGGCAGCGACCCGCTCATCGAGGAGAACGACTTTGCCGACAACGAGACCGCCGTCGAAGTCGACCGGGCCGCTCAGCCCGAGTTGCGCGGCAACCGGCTGCACGGCAACCGGATCGGGCTGTCCCTGCAGCGCCGGGCGGATCCGCTGGTGACCGGCAACCGCTTTGCCGGCAACGACGTGGCGATCAAACTGGCATTCTCCTCCTATCCGCGCATCACCGGCAACGACTTTGCCGGCAACAGGCTGGCGCTCAAACTGGAATTCCAGTCGACGACCTGGGAGCGTGAGCAGGGGGCGGCGGCGCGGGCCGGCGAGGTGGCTGCCGCCGGTGCCTTCGGCACCGGCCAGGGGGCCAGGACCGTGACCGAGGTGGAGCGGCGGCCTGAGGAACTCGACGGCACCATCGACGCTCGCGGCAACTGGTGGGGGACGGAAGGGACTGCCGAGCTGATGCGGCTCGGTGCAGAGGGGAATCCGGGTTTCATCTTCGACGGCCGGGACCAGCCGACGTTCGTGGAAAAAGGCAAGAACTATCCGCTCGATACGGTACGCTTTGTGCCGTGGAGCGATGCCCCGCATCTCAAGGAGGCCGCCAGATGATCCTGCGCCTGTTCCTGGCTCTCGGCGGCTTGCTGCTGCTGAGCGGTCCCGCCCTGGGCGCCTCCGGCATCCAGGGGCGTGCCGCCTGGCGCGGTGAACTGATCCCCGGCATCGTGGTCCGTGCCTACCGCAGCATCGGTGACATCGCAGCCGGCAGGCTCGTGGCCGAATCCGCCCCGGTCGGTCTCGACGGCACCTACAAGCTTGAGCTTCCCCCCGGCAGCTACTATCTCACGGCCCGTGACGGCAGCGGACCGCTGCGCGCCGGCAATTATTTCTGTTACTACAGCGGAGCCCCGGTCCAGGTGAATGCCGGCAGTTACCGCAACGTCGGTTTCAACCTGGTGCGCGTCCCGAACGAGTCCGTTCCGGAAAAGGCGCCGCGCTCTGGAGTTCGCGGAACCATCAGCTATCAGGACGCGCCGCTGGAGCGTTCCTATCTCTACGTCTACCAGGACGCGGAGAAGGGCTTCAAGGGGCCGGCCTACCTGATCCAGCCGGTGGAGAAGGGGAGCTTCCGGGTCAACCTCCCGCCGGGGAAATACTGGCTGCTGGCGCGCAAGCGCCTGCGCGGCGGCCAGTACGGGCCGATCGAGACCGGAGACTACTTCAACTTCTATCATGGCAACCCGGTGACGATCAGCGCCGGCGAGGTGCGCGAGGTCAGGATCGAGACGATCACCCGCCTGTCGATGCTCGAAGACGATTCCGGCGCCCCCTTTGTCGGTGTGCGCGGCAGCATCGTCGATGCCGCCGGCAAGCCGGTGGCCAGGTTGCATGTGTTCGCCTATCGCAGCCCGGAGATGACCGGGACCCCCGAGTTTTTCTCGGCGCCGACCGGCGCCGACGGCAGGTTCGACCTCTCCCTGCCTGAAGGGGGACCGTTCTACTTGCTGGCCCGCCAGGAATTCGGCGGCCCGGCCGGAGAAGTCGAGCTTTACGGCCGGCATGGCATAGCCGTGCAGGTCGACCCGAAAAAACCGCCGATGGAGGTGACCATCCATGTGGCCCCGAAAAATTAGCCTTATCCTGCTGGTGACCGCGCTGGCCATGCTGCCGCAGGCGGTGGCGGCCAAGACCCTTTCCGGGACGACGCGCTGGTCCGGGACGGTCAATCTCGATGAAGCCGTGACCGTGCCGCGCGGCGCAACCCTAATTGTTACCGCGGGGACCACGGTGGTGCCGAAGAATGCCGATGCCCTGATCAACGTCAGCGGCAAACTGCTGGTCGAGGGGACGGCCGCGGCCCCGGTGGTCTTCAAGGGGAAGGGCGATTGGCGGGGGATCGAGTTTTTCGAAGGGGAGAACGGCAGCCGCATCCGTTTTGCCCGCTTCAGCGGGGCTTCAGCGGCGCTCAGTACCATCGCCACGCCGTTCGCGGTGAGCGACAGTCACTTCGAGAAGTGCGAATTCGCCATCAAACTGGTGCGCGAGGGTTCCCCGACCATCGAAAACAATACCTTTGCCGATAACGGCATCGGTGTTTCCAGCGAGATGAAATCGAACCCGCGCATCCGCGGCAATCGCTTCAACAAGCACAGCAAGTCGGCGATCGTGGCCTCCCATGGCAGCCGCGGCGACATCACCGACAACCAGTTCACCGACAACCAGCAGGGGATCGCACTGATCCAGCGCTACGAAGGGCGGCTGGCCAACAATCAGTTCGTTGGCAACGAGACAGCGGTTTTCTGCAACCAGACGCAGAGCACGCCGGTCATCGACAAAAACCGCTTCGAGAAGAACAAGCTGGCGATCGTCAATTTCTCCTTCTCCTACCCGGTGGTCAGCAATAATCAGTTTCTGAACAACGGCAAGGCGTTGCAGAACGATCAGTACGGATCGCCTGTCGTCGAGAACAATCTTTTTAACGGCAACGCGACGGCGCTTTACAATAACAAGAAGTCCAATCCCAAGGTTCGCCTCAACCAGTTCGACAACAATGAGCTGGCGCTGTTCTGCGATTTTTCCTCCTACCCGGAGGTCAGGCAAAACAACTTCAGTGGCAACAAGATGGGGGTGAAACTCGGCATTTACCAGAGCGCCGACTGGGAGCGCCGTTCCGGATCGCGGGGGATCATGCAGCGTGAGGCCGAGGCCCGTCAGAGCCAGAACCCGCTGCTGGCCAAGGCGCCGACGCAGTTCAACGACATCGTCGACGTCAGTGGCAACTGGTGGGGGAAGGACACGGCCTTGCTGACCGCCGCCGGAGACAAGGGGAACGTCGCGATTTTTCACGACCGTCTCGATCAGCCCGAAGTCAGCTACGAGAAGGAAGGGTTCGGCCCCGGCAAGTTCAAGCTCGACCGGATCCAGTTCGCCCCCTGGCTGAAGGATGCAGTCGCCGGAACCGGGCCGAAGGGAAAGCCGTGAGACGCTGGCCTGGACTGCTCGCCCTCTTGCTGCTGCCGTTTTCTCTGCAGGCAGCGGTGATCGAGGGGAGGGTGGTGCGTGACGACCGCCCGCAGCCCGGGGTCATCGTTCAGGCCTTTGCCGGACTTGACTTCACGGCAAAATCGCTGGCGACCTCCAGCCCGAGCAGCGAAGACGGCCGTTACCGGTTGGAGCTCCCCGCAGGGAGTTATGCGTTGTTCGGCTGGTCGGCCGATCGCAGCCTGTTCGCGTTCTGCGGCCGCAATCCACTGACCGTGCCCGCTTCTGGCGAGCCCCTGTGGGCGGGGCTGCAGGCGGTGGCGGTCGAGGCGCCGCAGCGGGATTCCTATGCCGACCAGTACAGCGCCGGCATCGAGGGGCGCGTGCTGCTTGCCGGCAAGCCGGTGGCCGATGCTCATGTTTACCTGTACCTCGACCCGGGCGAGGATTTGAAGGGGCAGGGGTACCGGATGTCAGCGCCGACCGACGCGGACGGTTACTTTGCCTTTGACGGACTCCCCGAGAGCGGCTACTTTCTGGCGGCGCGCAAGCGCCTCGACGGCCAGCGCGTCGGTCCGGTGCGTGAGGGCGATCTCTACGGCATCTATCCCGGCAACCCGTTCACCGCCCGGTCCGGCGAACTCGCACGGGTCACCGTGCATCTGGCGGCCAAGGTCAAGGAGGCCGTAGAGGCGGAAAGTTTCGGGCGCGGCGGCGGCCCGGAATTGCGCGGTGTCGTGACCGATGCGCAGGGGAAGGGGGTGGCAGGCGTCCATGTCTTCGCCTACACCGATCGGGTCATCGGCCATCAGCGCCCGGCGGCGCTCTCCCCCCCGACCGGACCCGACGGCGCTTTCGTGGTGCGCCTGCCTGCCTCCGACACCTATTATGTCGGGGCGCGCGAGTTGTACGGCGATTCACCGGCGCCGGGGGAGTTGTTCGGCATGTACGACGCGAGTGCCGACCACGGCGTGACGGTAAAGGACGGCGAAGCGCCCGGAGCAATCACCATCGTGGTCGAGCCGATCAGGCTGTGAACCAGACACAAGCCGCAAGGCACCACAAACGACGGTTTGTCCGTCGTGGAGTTATCTGGAACATTCAAGGTTTTTTTCAAAGGATGTTCGCTCATGGTTCGACAAGCTCACCACGAGCGGAGTTTCCAAAGAGTAGACGTTCTAGAGACCGTTCACCCTGAGCCTGTCGAAGGGTGAAAATGATTTTTTTGCGAGAGGTTCTTGCCGAAAGGGGTTTTTATTATGAACGATGCCAATACCAAGGAAATCAAGCTGGAGATTCAGCTTGACGAGGAGATGGCCCAGGGGGTCTACGCCAATCTGGCGGTCGTCAACCACAGCGATACCGAGTTCGTCCTCGATTTCATCTTCGTGCAGCCGCAGGCGCCGCGTGCCAAGGTGCGCAGCCGGGTGATCACCTCACCGAGCCATGCCAAGCGCATGCTGCTGGCCCTGCAGGAGAACGTGGCGCGGTATGAGAAGATGTTCGGGGCGATCGAGCCGGCGATGCAGCGGGTGGATGAAGCTGAGGGGCATTACCACTAACCTTCGGGGGCCCGATGAAAAACCCCCGCCTGCGTTGTTGCCCTTGCCCTCGTCGTTGCGACGTCCCTACGGGTACGCCTCGCTCCTCGGACATCGGGCGCCGAGCACTCGGGCATTTTTGATCGGCTTGGTTTTGGAAGGTAAATAATGCGTTCCGCACTTTTTTTGATCCTCATACCGCTTCTCACCGCCTGCGCGGTCGCCCGGCCGCCGCTGGAACTGGCCGATGCGGTGATCAGCGATCGCCAGGTGTGGTCGGGAGAGGTGCGCATCCGCGGGGTGGTGACGGTGAAAAAGGACGGCCACCTGACGATCCTGCCGGGAACCCGGGTGGTCTTCGAACCGCTCGATCGCGACAAGGACGGCATCGGCGACGGCGAACTGCTCGTCGAAGGCGGGCTGGTGGCGCGCGGCACGGCCGAGGCGCCGATCGTCTTCACCAGTGGCGCGGCTCAGCCGAAAGCCGCCGACTGGAAGTATCTCTATCTCGATTTCGCCCGCGAGGGAGAGCTCGCCCACCTCGTCAGCGAATACGCTTACAGCGGGGTGCAGATCCACTTCTGCAAGGCGACGGTGACCGATTCGGAGTTCCGCTACAACGTCGACGGCCTGCGCTTCTCCACGGTCAACCTGCTGGCGGCGGGGAACCGGATGCATCATAATACCCACGGGGTGCGTTTTGAAGAGCGGCGCAGCCAGGCGCACCTGCATCATAACGACATCCGCGACAACGACATCGGGGTGTTCGTGGTGACCCGCTCGGACGATGCCGCGCGGATCGAATTCAACAACATTGCCGGCAACCGGCAATACAACGTGAAGATGGGGTTGGAACAGCCGGGGGACGTCACCCTGCCGCGCAACTGGTGGGGGAGTGCCGATCCCGAGATCGTCGTCAGGGGTTTTTTCGATGACCGCCAGGACCCTGCCCTTGGCCGGGTCCTGGCCCCGCAAGCTTTGTCCGGACCGGTCGCTCCTGCCGACTGGCTCAAGCATCAAGGAGATGTGCGATGAAAATCCTCAAACTGGTTCTGCTGGCCTTTCTGCTGGCTCCGTTGACGTTGCCGGTTCCGGCTGTGGCCTGCGTCGGCAAGACTATCGTAGTCGGTGCCCTCGACACCCCGCAGCAGCAGTTGCTGGCCAACATGCTCGCCGTCCTGATCGGCGAGCGCACCGGCACAACCGTCAAGGTGGTTCCGGCAGCGACGCATGAAGCCGCTCACCAGGCGCTGCTCAAGGCGGAGCTCGACATGTACGTCGGCTATACCGGGGTTGCCCAGGTCAAGCTGCTCGGTGCGCCACCGCTGGCTGATCAGGCGGCTCTTTACAAGGCGGTCAAGGATCGATTCAACCAGGAGTTGAATCTGGTCTGGCTGGAGCCGTTCGGCTTTGCCGACCCCAGGCTTGCTCCCAGCGGCACGGTGGCCGAAGCCGCCCCGGTGGTGCGCAAGGATACCCTCAAAAAATTTCCGGCCCTGGCCCGTCTGATCAACAAGCTGGGCGGAACCATCAGCCTGGAAACCATGCAGAAACTGGAGGCCGGCGTGAAGGGCGACAACGCCAAGGATGTGGCGCGCAAGTTTTTGAAGGAAAATCGGCTTATTTAGAAGCAGGTTGAGGTTAAGGCTGAGGTTGAGGTTCAAAGGATGATCGCTTATGAGCCAACTTGATCGCCGCACCTTTGTCAAGGCCGCGCTCGCCGCTGCCGCCGTCGGCAGTGTGCCGGTCATCGACCTGCTTGCCGCCCCGGTCATGGCGGCGGAGATGCCAGCGCTGGCGGTGCGCAAGGGCACCGACATCCCCATGCTGGTGCGCGACACCCTAGGCGCTTTGGGCGGAATGGGGAAGTTCGTCAAGGCCGGCCAGACGGTGGTGGTCAAACCGAATATTGGCTGGGACCGCACCGTGGAGTTGGCCGCCAACACCCACCCCGAGGTGGTGCGCGTCCTGGTGGAGTTGTGCCTCGAGGCCGGGGCGAAAAAGGTGCGCCTCTTCGACCGCACCTGCAACGACCCGCGCCGCTGCTACACCCAGAGCGGCATCGCGGCGGCGATTGCCAACGTCAAATCCGACCGCGTCGAACTGGAGCACATGGACCCGCGCGGCTATCGCGAGGTGGCGATCCAGGGGGGGAGGTTTTTCGATCGCTGGGAGTTCTACCAGCCGGCCCTGGAAGCGGATGTCTTCATCAACGTGCCGATTGCCAAGCACCACTCGATCTCGCGCCTGACCCTGGCGATGAAAAACCTGATGGGGGTGATCGGCGGCAGTCGCGGCAAGCTGCACACCGATATCGCCGAGTCTCTGACCGACATCAACAGCGTCCTTCCCTCGACCCTGACGGTGATCGACGCCACCCGCATCCTGGTGGCCAACGGCCCTCAGGGGGGGCGGCCTGAGGACGTCCGGCGTCTCGACACCCTGATCGCCTCCCCCGACATCGTGGCCGCCGATGCCTATGCAGCCACCCTGTTCAGCCTCAAGCCCGAAGAGGTGCCGAGCATTGTCGCCGGCGCCCGCCGCGGCTTGGGGGTCATGGATCTCAAGCGCGTGCGCATGGTGTGAAGAACCTTTCCTGGACATATGCCCGCCGTGCCAGCCAGATTCTCTGCCTGACCGGCTTCCTCTGGCTGTTTGTGCAGACCGAGTATCGCGGGGTCGACAACCTGCCGTACCCGGTCGGCCTGCTCTTCCGTCTCGATCCGCTGGCCGCCCTGGCCGATGCGCTGGCTTCCGGCCCCTTCGGCTGGGGTCTGCTCTGGCCGGCCTTGCTGGTCCTGCTGCTGACCGCCGTCTTCGGCCGCTTCTTCTGCGGCTGGATCTGCCCGCTCGGAGCCACCCTCGACGGTCTTGGCCGCCTGCTCGGCCGCGGCCGCCGGGCGTTCTCCCCCTCCTTGCGGCGGGTCAAGTACTACCTGCTCTTCGCCCTCTCCGCAGCAGCCCTCGGCGGTGTGCAACTGCTCGGCCTTTTCGACCCGCTGGCCATTTTCCTGCGCTCTCTGGCGCTGGCGCTCTACCCGGCCTACAACTACGGGGTCAACCGCACGTTTGACGTCCTCTACGCCGTCGACCTGCCGGTCGTCACCCCGGCCGCGCAGGCCGTCTTCCCCTGGTGGCGCGACCACCTGATGGCGTTTCACCAGCCGTATTTCGCCCTGAGTTTCTTCACTTTGCTGGTGTTTCTCGTCATCGTCCTGCTGGAGAAGTTCGAACACCGCTTCTGGTGCAAGCACCTCTGCCCCCTCGGCGCCCTGCTCGGAGTCTGCTCCCGCCATGCCCTGTTGCAGCGGACCCCGAAAACCCTCTGCGCCGACTGTCAAAAGTGCGACGTTCTCTGCCGTTCCGGGGCGGTGCACGCGGACGGCCACCGGCGCAGCGAGTGCCTTTTGTGCCTGGACTGCACCGGCTTCTGCCCGGAGGAGCGCGTCCGCTTCGGGCTGTACGCGCCGCGGCGCAGCGGTCCCGGTATCGACCTCGAGCGCCGCGGGGTGGTCACGGCCCTGGCCTGCGGCGTTCTCGCCGCCCCGGTCGTGCGCATCGCGCCATCGGCGGAACGCACCAACCCCTACCTGATCCGCCCCCCGGGGGCGGTGGCGGAAGCCGAGTTTCTGGATCGCTGCGTACGCTGCGGCGAGTGCATGAAAGTCTGCATCGGCGGCGCCTTGCATCCCGCCTGGCTGGAGGCGGGCCCGGTGGGGCTGTGGACCCCCCTGCTGGTGGCGCGGGTCGGCTACTGCGAGTACAACTGCACCTTGTGCGGACAGGTCTGCCCCACCGGAGCGATCAAACGCCTGCCCCTGGAGCCGAAGCGCAAGACCGTCATCGGCCGGGCGGTCTTCGACAAGGACCGCTGCCTCCCCTTCGCCAAGGGGGTCGAGTGCCTGGTTTGCGAGGAGCATTGCCCGACCGGCGAGAAGGCCATCGTCTTCGAGGAAAAGGACGTCATCGTTGACGGTGCCGCCCGCCGCCTGAAATTTCCCAAGGTGGTCGACAAACTCTGCATCGGCTGCGGCATCTGCGAAACCAAGTGCCCTCTGGAAGGAGCCAGCGCGATCCGCATCATCAGCGAGGGGGAGAGCCGGCGCGAGCGCAAGGGACTGCCGGCCGGACCGTACGGCTGATGCGTCACACCCTGCCTTGCGTCGCCCTGTTTCTGCTCTCGGCCACAGCTTTTGCCGCCGGAGCAGGTCCGCTCGTTATCGACGATTTCGAGCGGGGACTCTCTCCGGCATGGACGGTCAAATCGTTCAAGGGAGAGACCGCTTACCGGGTCGTCACCGACCATGGCAGCCAGGTCCTGCAGGCCGACAGCCGCGGCAGCGCTTCTGGTCTGGTGCATAAGGTTGACATCAATCCCCGTGAATGGCCGGTCCTCACCTGGCGCTGGAAGGTGGCCGGCACCATCCCGCAGGGCGATGAGAAAAGCAAGGCGGGCGACGATTACGCCGCCCGCATCTACGTCATCTTCCCCCACTGGTTCTTCCCCAAGACGCGCACCCTCAACTACATCTGGGCCAACCGCCTGCCGCAGGGGGAGTTCCTCGCCAACGCCTACTCCGGCAACGCCATGATGATTGCTGTGCGCAGCGGCCCGGAGCAGGCCGGCCAGTGGCTCGGCGAGCGTCGCGACATCGTCGCCGACTATCGCCGGGCCTTCGGCGAGGAGCCGTCGCGCATCGGTGCGATCGCCATCATGACCGACACCGACAACACCGGGGCCCGGGCCTTGGCCTGGTACGATGATCTGGTGTTGCTGGGCAATAATCGAGCGCCCTGATGATGCATTACGACCGCTATTTCAAGCCGGGTCAGAAAGTGGTGCTGCGCCGGGTTGTCGTTCCCCAGGGCGAGGCCGCCTGTCTCGACAGCCTGACCGGCTGGCTGGCTTCGTGTGATGCGGCCGGCTTTGTGATCAGGCCCCAGGATGCGGGGGCGGGTGACGAGATCTTGCCGGGAACGCTCTTCGAGCTTCTGGGCGACATCTACGATTTCGGCATGCGCCTGACGGCAGGCTTCGACAGGGTTCTCGAAGACGGGACGATCCGCCTTTTGCCCGAGGGCGATCTGGAATTCTTCTTCCGGCGCCAGTATCTGCGGGCAGACTGCTCGCTTTGGCTAGGCTATCGGCGCGGGGCTTCCCTGCGCCCCCTGCGCGGTTTCTGGCAGGGCTGGTCGAAAGATCCGGCGGCCGTCAAGGCCGCCGCCCTCCCGCCGTTTGCCCTGCACAAGCTCTCGCTTGGCGCAGGGGGGGTGGGACTTGCCGTTCCCGCCCCGGCCAGCGAGGGGGAGTCATTCCTGCTCTTTCTGGCACTGGACGATGACAAGCCGCTGATATGCGCCGTTGCCGAGGTGGTACGGGTCGAGACTTCGGGTAGCGCCGGGCTGCAGAACGTAGGTCTTCAGTTCCGCAATCTTCTGGAGAATGACCGGCGCAGGATCGAACTGTACGTCAGGCGAATGCTGTGGGTGCAGAAAAGCGAAAGCGAGGTTTCATAGGGACGGGATCGAGGACTCGACCCGGTTGCGGCCGGCGTGCTTGGCCCGGTAAAGGGCGTCGTCAGCCTCACGGATCAGGGTGTCGACGCTGACGATTTCGGAGCCTGGACGGCTGGATACGCCGAGACTGATGGTCAGGCAGAGCGGGTTCATCGAGCCGCCGAGCTTGATGCCGTCAACCGCCTCGCGAATCCGCTCGGCGACCAGCAAGGCGCCGGAAAGGTCGGTTGCGGGGAGGATCACGGCGAACTCCTCGCCGCCGAAGCGGGCGGCGATATCGTAGTCGCGCAACTGGTTGCGCACGACCCCGGCCACGACCTTGAGGACCACATCGCCCTGCTGGTGGCCATAGGTGTCGTTGATCTGCTTGAAATGATCGATGTCGGCCATGATCAGGGAAAGGTTTTGCCCGGTTCGCGTGCTGCGCTGGAACTCCTTCTCGAGGGCGTCCATCAGCGCCCGGCGGTTGGCCAGCGAAGTCAGGGCATCGGTATTGGAAAGCTCCTCGAGCTTGCGGTTCTGCTCCTTGAGGTGGTCCTGCAGCCGCTTGATCTTCAGCTGAACCTTCACCCGGGCGATCAGCTCGTCGGGGTCGAAGGGCTTGATCACGTAATCGCTCGCTCCCCTCTCCAGCCCCTTGACCTTCTGAGTGGACCCCTCGCGACCGGTCAAGAGGATCACCGGGATATCGCGCACCTCCGCCCGGCTCCGGTGCAGGTCGAGAAATTTCAAGCCGTCCATCCCCGGCATTTCCAGGTCGCAAAGGACAACGTCGACCGGTTCCGCGAGCAGCAGCTTGAAGCCCTCGAGGCCGTTTTCCGCTTCGAGATAGCGGCCGAACAGCCGTGCCGGCTGGAGGATGTCGACCACCTGGCGGCGCATGGTCTTGGAGTCGTCGATGATGAGCAGGGTTCTGGGCACGGGGCTGTCTCCACCGCGATAATAAAGCGATTCCGCTGGAAAATGTAAAGGGCTGATTTGTCGCCGCGGGGAAGAGGGGCGGCTGCGCTCCGGCCGTGACCAGGACGGGGAGCTAAGAAGCCGCGGCGGCCACGACCCGGTTGCGGCCGCCGTGTTTGGCCCGGTAGAGGGCATCGTCGGCTTCGCGGATCAACTGGGTGAGCGTCTCGACCTCCCTGTGGGGGATGGCTGCGACACCGAAGCTGGCGGTCAGCTTCAGGTCGGCCAGGCCCCCGTCGAAGGTGAGCTCCTCAATCTGCTGGCGCAACTGCTCGGCAACCCGCACCGCCTCGCCGAGCGATCTCTCCATCAGGACGATGGCGAACTCCTCGCCGCCGTAACGGGCCGCGAAGCCGTCCCCTTCCAGCAGCAGGTCGCCGATCTTGGCCAGAACGGTGTCGCCGGCCTGGTGGCCACGGGTGTCGTTGAGCCGCTTGAAGTGGTCGATATCCAGCATGACCAGAGCGAGTGGCGTCCCTTCGCCGGTGGCGGCCGTAAAGGCTTCCTGGAGCACCTCCAGGAAATGACGGCGATTGGCCAGGCCGGTGAGCGGGTCGGTGCGCGACAGCTGCTCCAGGCGGCGGTTGCTCTCGCGCAGCCGGTCCTGGAGCGACTTGATCTTGAGCTGCACGTTGACGCGGGCGATCAACTCCCCGGCATCGAACGGCTTGGTGACGTAGTCGCAGGCGCCGCGCTCCAGGCCGCGGATCTTCTCTTCGCTGGTTTCATGGCCGGTGAGGATGATGACCGGAATCTCCCGCCAAAGCTCGCTGGCACTGAGCCGGTCGAGGAGACCGAGACCATCGATGCCGGGCATCTCCAGGTCGCACAGCACCAGATCGACCCTTTGTCGCTCCAAAAGGGCGAGGGCCTCCTCCCCGTTTGCCGCGGCCAGGAGGGTAACGTCCAGTTGCGCCTGGCGCAGGGCGTCGAGGATGACTTCCCTGGCGACTGCGGAGTCGTCGATGACGAGGATGACCGGTTGCAGCTGCTCCATGACAAAGCCCCTTTAATCAGAAGCATACGTCATCGCCAGCGGTTAAGCAAAAATATCCGGTGTTTTTTCGCCGGCGCCGGTTAAATCAGGTATACTTGGCAGCAGAGGAGAACTTAGGACAGGAGGCTGTCATGTCATTGGGCAAAACCTGGTACGCGCCGGAAGCTGCGGCCGAACAGTTCGGCATCACCGTCGGCCAGATTCTCGAGTGGGTCACGGAGGGGCTGGTGCGCGCCGAGCAGGAGGGCGAGAAAGTCACCTTGGTCAACATCGATGATGTCCGCCTCGAAGTCCAGGCGATGGTCGACCGCTCCTGAGCGCAGATGGCCGTGCCGACACATTATGATGCGGTGGTGGCCGGCGGCGGCATTGTCGGCTGTGCCACCGCCCTGGCCCTGACCGCGAACCATCCCGGCCTTAAACTCCTGCTGCTCGAAAAAGAAACCCGTCTCGCCGCCCACCAGACCGGGCACAACAGCGGTGTGATCCATGCCGGCCTCTACTACAAGCCCGGCTCGCTGAAGGCCGCCAACTGTACGGCCGGGCGCGAGGCGCTTTACGCCTTTTGCGCCGAGCACGGCATCCCCCATGAAAACTGCGGCAAGGTCGTGATCGCCGTCGACGAGCGAGAATTGCCGGCGTTGGATGAGTTGGAGCGCCGTGGCCGTGCCAACGGCCTGGCCGGCCTGGAGCGGCTCGATGCCGCCCAGGTGAGGGAACGGGAACCCCATGCGGCGGCGCTGGGCGGACTGTTCGTGCCGCAGACGGGAATCGTCGATTACACGCGGGTCACCGAAGTGATGGGAGAGCTGGTGCGGCGTCGTGGAGGAGAAGTCCGTCTCGGTACGCGGCTCGACGCGGCACGGGGAACGCCCGACGGGGTGCGCCTGTCGACCTCCGCCGGCGAGGTGAAAGCCAGCGTCCTGGTCAACTGCACCGGGCTGCATTGCGACCAGGTGGCACGGCGCTGTGGCGTCGAGCCGGGGGTGCGCATCGTGCCGTTCCGCGGCGAGTACTATCTGGTGCGCCCCGAACGGCGCGAACTGGTCAGGAACCTGATCTACCCGGTCCCCGATCCGACCCTGCCGTTCCTCGGCGTCCACTTCACGCGCATGATCGACGGCTCCCTGGAGGCCGGGCCGAACGCGGTGCTGGCTTTCAAGCGCGAAGGCTACCGCTGGCATGATGTCTCGCCGGCAGACCTGTTCGATACCCTGGCCTTCCCCGGTTTCTGGAAGCTGGCCGGGCGCCTGTGGAAGATCGGTGCGGGCGAATATCGCCGCTCCTTCTCCAAGCGGGTTTTTGTCAGCAGCCTGCAGCGGTTGGTTCCGGAGATTGCCATGGCAGACGTGACACGCGGCGGGGCGGGGGTGCGGGCCCAGGCGGTCGATGGCGACGGCAAACTGGTGGATGACTTCCGCATCATCGCCAGCGAGCGGATGGTCCACGTCCTCAACGCGCCGTCGCCGGCGGCCACGGCTTCGCTGAGCATCGGCCGCACCATTGCCGCCGAGGTCGGTCAATTGCTGCAAGGCTAGGTTGTTGCGATAAAGGCCGGCACAGCGGGTGCGGGCCTTTGGAATCAGTAGCGGATTGCAAACTCCCCGGACGCTCCCGGCCCGTCCAGCCACTCCACGGTCAGTTCGTCGACCGCCGCTCGCGGCGGGCCCTGCCGGCACCAGGCGATGGCCCGCTCGACCAACTCCCGTTCCCCCTCGAACAACGCCTGCACGCTGCCGTCGGGCAGGTTGCGCACCCAGCCGCGCAAACCCAGCCCTTCGGCCATTTCCCGCGTCGACTGCCGGTAAAAGACCCCCTGTACCCGCCCCGTCACCCGCACCTGTGCCCGTACCGTCATTCCTGCTCTCCGCGGATCATGGTGAAAAACTGTCGTTCGTCGAGGATTTTCACTCCTAAAGCCCGGGCCTTGTCCAGCTTGCTGCCGGCATTCTCGCCGGCCACCAGGTAGTCGGTCTTCTTGCTGACCGAGCCGGCCGCCCGGCCGCCGAGCTGTTCGACCAGCGCTTCGGCTTCGCTGCGGCCCATGCCGGCGAGCGTGCCGGTGATGACGAAGGTCAGCCCGCTCAAGGCGCCGTCGCGCTGCACAGTCGCTTCGGCGGCAGGACTGACGCCAAGCTCGTCGAGTTTGGCCAGCAGCTGTTGAGTGGCGGGGTCGGCAAAATAATCGGCCAGCGCCTCGGCGACCTTGGGGCCAATCTCGTGGATCTGCTTGAGCTGCTCCATGTCGGTGGCTGCCAGCTCTGCCAGGGAGGGGAAGCGCTTGGCCAGAATCTTGGCCGTATGCACGCCGACGTGGCGGATGCCGAGAGCGAAAAGCAGGCGCGACAGTGGGCGGGTACGGCTGGCGTCGATCGCCTGCAGCAGTTTCCCTGCCAGCACCTCGCCCATGCGCTCCATAGCGAACAGGTCCTCCTGGGTCAGCCGGTAAAGGTCGGCGACATCCTCGATGCGCCCGCGATCAAGGAGCTGCTGGAGCTGCTTCTCGCCGAGCCCCTCGATATCCATGGCGTTGCGACTGACGAAATGCTTCAGGCGCTGCAGCAGCCGCGCCGGGCAGAGCGGGTCGGTGCAGCGCGGCACGACCTCGCCGGGCTGTCTCTTCACCACGCCGCCGCATTCGGGGCAGCTCTCCGGCAACGGCACCGGCTGTTCCGTGCCGCGCCGCTCCTCCGTCAGCACCTTGACCACGTCGGGAATGACGTCGCCGGCCCGCTCGACGATCACCTGGTCGCCGACGCGTACATCGAGCCGGACGATTTCGTCCCAGTTGTGCAGACTCGCCCGGGAGACCATGACGCCGCTGACCTCGACGGGCCTTAAGTGGGCGACGGGGGTGATCGCTCCGGTGCGGCCGACCTGCAAGCCGACGGCTTCGACCACGGTGCGGGCCTGCCGCGGCGGAAATTTGAAGGCCACCGCCCAGCGTGGTGAGCGGCTGACCTCGCCGAGTTCACGCTGCAGGGCCAGGTCGTTGACCTTGGCCACGACACCGTCGATCTCCATCGCCAGGCGGTCGCGCCGTTCCTGTAGCTGCTGGTAGTAGGCGACGACCCCCTCGCTCCCGTGCACCACGGCGGTATCGACCAGATTCACCGGCAGCCCCCATGACTGCAACCTCTCCAGAAGTTGCCGCTGACTGAGCGGGGCCACCCCTTCGAGACGTCCGACTCCGTAGCTGCAGAATTTTAGGGGGCGGGCGGCGGTGACGCCGGCGTCGAGCTGGCGCAGGCTGCCGGCAGCGGCGTTGCGCGGATTGGCGAAGGTCTTCTCGCCGGCGGCCTCCTGGCGGCGGTTGAGCTGGCGGAAGTCGGCCAGTTCCATGAACACCTCGCCACGGACATCGAGCAGGGATGGGCAAGGGGGAACCAGCTGCTGCGGGATGCCGGCGATGGTGCGCAGGTTGTCGAGAATGTTCTCGCCGGTGATGCCGTCGCCACGGGTACTGCCGGCAATGAGCCGGCCGTTCGCGTAGGTCAGCTCGACGGCGAGGCCGTCGAGCTTCGGCTCGCAGGCGTACTCGATGGAGTCGCTGCGGGCCAGGAACGTGGTCCGCAGGCTTTGGTCGAACTCCTCGAACTCGCCGGCATTTTTGACGTTCCTCAGCGAGAGCATCGGCAGGGCATGCGGCACCGGGGCGAACTTTGCCAGCGCTGCGGCCCCGACCTTCTGGCTTGGCGAAGCCTGGTCGATCAGCTCCGGGTGTGCCGCCTCCAGGGCCAGCAGCTCACGGAACAGCGCGTCGTATTCGGCGTCGGAGATCTCCGGGGCATCCTCCTGATAATAGAGGCGATTATGCCGTTCGATCTCGGCGCAGAGTTCGGCGTAACGCTGGAGAGTGAAGAGGTCGGCCATGACAAGCGGACTCCGGTCGCAATTGAGTTGCGCAGATTTTATAGCCTGAATCGGCAAATAAGGAAAGATTTTGGGAACTTCTCCCGCGGGTTCGGCGCAACCCTGACAACTCTTCCTAACGCCTGAAAAATAAGAATATTTTCTAAGTTTTCGGTTGACACGCCGCAAGCTCGGCGATATATTCTGCCCAATTGGTGGTGAATCGTGTAATTTTAGGCCAAAAGGGGCCAAAATGGGTTTTCAGGGTGTCTACTATAACGCGATCGACGCCAAGGGGCGGGTCAGTATCCCGGCGCGCTTCCGGGAGCTCCTTGCGACCGGCGACGATGCCCTGGTGGTCACCCAGGATCGTGGCGGCATCGTCGCCTATCCGGTTGCCGAGTGGGATGCCTTCATGCGCAACTTTGCGGCGCTCCCCTACGACGAGTTCCGTGAAGCCCTCTATTTTGCCACTGTCACTCCCGCGACCCGCTGCACGTTCGACAAGCAGGGGCGCATCCAGATTCCTCAATCCTTGAGGGAAAACTGCCAGCTTGATACCGACGGCGAGCGTGACGCGGTCATCGTCGGTGCCGACCGTTCGATCCAGGTGTGGAACAAGGGGAAGTACGCGGCGATGCTGGCCGAGGCCGAGCAGCGCCTGGCCCAGATGCGTCAGCGCAGGCTGGAACTGGGATTGTAGCCCTTGGCCACCGACTCCTTTCGGCATCTGTCGGTGATGCCCCGGGAGGTGGTGGAACTTCTGGCCCCCCGTCCGGGTGGTCTCTATCTCGACGGCACCCTTGGCGGCGGAGGTCATGCGCGCCTGATTCTGGAGGCAAGTTCGCCGGACGGCCGGTTGATCGGCCTCGATCACGATCCTGCCGCGCTGCAGGCGGCGGGGGCGTTGCTGGCCCCGTTCGGGGCGCGGGTCACCTTGCGGCGCGGCAGCTTCGCCGAGATGGCCGAAGTTGTTGCTGGGCTCGGGGAAAGCCGGCTCGACGGGATTCTGTTGGACCTGGGGGTTTCCTCGCATCAGCTGGATACCCCGGAGCGCGGGTTCTCGTTTCGGGAAGAAGGGCCGCTCGACATGCGCATGGACCCTGCCGGTCCGGAGACGGCCGCCGATCTTCTGGCAACGGCCGAGGCCGGCGAACTCAAGCGGATCTTTCGCGACTACGGCGAGGAGCGCTGGGCTGCCTTGATCGCCAGGGAGATTGTGAGGATGCGCGACCGCGAGCCGTTGACCACCACCCGCCAGCTGGCCGAACTGGTCTCCCGGGTGGTCCCCGGCGGGAGGGTGCCGCAGCGCATTCATCCGGCGACCCGGGTTTTTCAGGCCCTGCGCATCGCGGTCAACCGGGAGTTGGAAGCCCTGCAGGCCGGCCTGGATGCGGCGTTGCGGTTGCTGGGTCCCGGCGGGCGCCTGGCGGTGATCAGCTTCCATTCGCTGGAAGATCGTCTGGTCAAACAGACCCTACGGGCGGCCGCCGGTCCCTGCACCTGCCCGCCGCGGCTGCCGGTCTGTGTCTGCGGTCAAACAGCCCAGGTCAAAGTTCTTACCCCGCGCGGGTTGACCGCCGGCGCGGCTGAAATCGAGGCCAATCCCCGCGCCCGCAGCGCTGTGCTGCGCGGCGCCGAGCGATTGGCCGCCTGAAGGAGGCAAGCATGTCGAATTCATCCATCGCGCTACCCAAAATCAACGGTTTTGCCCTGCGCCGGCCGCGCCTGCTGCCGGTGCTCGGCTTTATCGTACTGCTGAGCATGGTTTCCATCTTCTTTGTCTGGTGCCGGGTGCAGGCAACCAGCCTCAGCTACGAGATTTCCAGCCTCGAGAGCAGCGTACGCAAGGCCAACCAGGAGACCGTGGCCCTGCGCCTGGAAATCGCCACCATGAGCACGCCGCAGCGCCTCGAGCAGGTCGCCGTAAGAGATCTGGGCTTGCGCTTCCCGGCGGCGGCACAGGTTCATACCGTCGACTGAGCGATGAAGAACCTGGAGCGCGGCATCGCCATCCGCATCCGCCTGCTGGGGATTCTGTTCCTGGTCGGGTTTGCCCTGGTGGTGTGGCGCGCCTTCAGTCTCCAGGTGCTGCAACAGCGCAACTGGGTCGAAATGGCTGAACGCCAGCATCAGAAAACCATCCCGCTGATCCCCCAGCGCGGCACCATCTACGATTGCAACGGTGAAGCGCTGGCGATGAGCATGGAAGTCGACTCGATCTTTGCCGAGCCGCGCAAAATGCAGAACCGCGACGAGGCCGCCCGGCTGCTGGCGCCGATTCTCAACCTCCCCGTTTCCACCCTGCACGCCAAATTGGCAACCGACAAGGGGTTCGTCTGGCTGAAGCGCCAGGTTCCGCCGGACCAGAGCCAGCGCGTGCGCAATCTCAAGATCGAATCGGTCGGCGTGGTCAAGGAGCATCAGCGCTTTTATCCGAACTCCACCGTCGGGGCGCAGGTCATCGGCTTTACCGGCCTCGACCCGAACGGGCTCTCGGGGCTGGAGGCCACTTACGACAAGACGCTGCTCGGCCGCGGCGGCTACCTGATAACGGAGCGCGACGCGCTTGGCCGGGGGATCGGCGCCGGGGAGCCGGTGATCGAGGGGGCGACGCGCGGCCACGACCTGCACCTGACCATCGACGAGAACATCCAGTATATCGTCGAAAAAGAGCTGGCGGCCGGGGTCGAGGAGTTCCGCGCGGCCGCCGGTGCCGTGATCGTCATGGAGCCGGACAGCGGCCGGATTCTGGCCATGGCCAACCAGCCGACCTTCAATCCCAACGCCTTTGCCAAGTACCGCCCGGCCGAGTGGCGCAACCGGGCGATTACCGATACCTTCGAGCCCGGTTCGACCATGAAGGTTTTCGTCATGGCTGCAGGCTTGAACGAAAAGGTGGTGACGCCCACCCAGTTGATCAACTGCGAGGGTGGCTCCTGGAAGGTAGGCGGCCGCGTCATTCATGACAGCCATCCGCACGGGGTTTTGACCGCCGAAGATGTTCTCAAGGTCAGCTCCAATATCGGCTCGGCCAAGATCGGCCGGATGTTGCAAAAGGAGCGGCTGAACAAGTATCTTCGTGATTTCGGTTTTGGTCAGAAGGCTGGCATCGAACTCTCCGGAGAAGAGAACGGCATCCTGCGCGACCCGAGCCGCTGGTTCGAGATCGACCTGGCTACCATCTCCTTCGGTCAGGGGGTGAGCGTAACGCCCTTGCAGTTGACCACCGCGACCGCCGCCATCGCCAACGGCGGCTACCTGATGGAACCCTATCTGGTCGAGAAGGAAACCGACAGCGAAGGGCAGGTCATCAAGGAGCGCCAGCCCAAGGTGGTCCGGCAGGTGGTTAGCAGCGAAGTGGCTTCCCGCGTGGCGCGCATGATGGAGAGCGTTACTGCCGATGACGGCGGAACCGGGGGGAAGGCGCGGGTGCCGGGGTTCCGCGTGGCCGGCAAGACCGGGACCGCGCAGAAGGTTGACCCGGTGACCCGCGGTTACTCGGCGGACAAGCGCATCGCTTCTTTCGTTGGCTTCGTGCCGGTGGAGGATCCGCGCCTGGCGATCATGGTGATGATCGACGAGCCGCGCGGCCAGGTGTATGGGGGTCTGGTGGCCGCGCCGGTGTTCGCCAAGATAGCCACCCAGTCCCTGCACTATCTGAAAGTCAAGCCGAGCGAACCGCTTCAGCCCGGCGATTCGCTGCCGTCGACCGAGGAGATCCTTGCCCTGCTCAAGAAGGAGAAGGAGGAGGAGGCCAAGGCCATGGCAGCGGAAGCCAAGAAGACCGAGGCGAAAAAGGCTGACACCAAGGTGGCGGCGAAAGGGCAGGAAGAGGCTGCCGAGAGCGATCCCGGGACGACCCCCGAAGCCGCGGAGGGCGAGGTCTCGTCCGTTCCGGCCGGGCCGCAGATGCCTGACTTCAAGGGGATGAGCTATCGGCAGGTTCTCGATGTCATGCAGGCCAGCGGGCTCAACATCAGCCTGCGCGGCCACGGGCGGGTGGTCGAACAGTCACCGCCGGCCGGTGAACCGGTCCGCTATGGGACGCCGGTTTGGGTGAGGCTCGAACCCCCCGGACAAACCAACGCCGCGACCCAGGGAGTTCCACGCGGATGAACAAGACGTTGCAACAACTGCTGGACGGAATTGAAATCAAGGCGCTGCGCGGGTCGACAGACGTCGTGGTGCGCGGCCTGTGTTACGATTCGCGCCGAGTGCAGCCTGGCGATGTCTTCTTTGCCTGGCGCGGCCGGCAGCAGGATGGCCACCGCTATCTGGCCGATGCGGTCAGGGGCGGAGCCGCTGTGCTGGTGGTTGAGGAGGCTCCGGCCGAGGCGGGGGCGGCAACCGTTGTCGTGGTCGCCGATTCGCGCCGGGCCATGGCGCTGATGGCCCGCACCTTCCACGAGGATCCGTCCCAGGGGCTGGCCGTGGTCGGTGTGACCGGCACCAACGGCAAGACCACCACCACCTACCTGCTCGAAGCGATCCTGCAGGAGGCGAGTCTGGCACCGGCGGTGATCGGCACGGTCAACTACCGTTTCGGCGGCGAAATTCACAATGCGCCGCACACCACCCCCGAGGCAGTCGAACTGCTCGCGACGGTCGCCGGGTTCAGGCATCAGGGGGCCCGTTCGCTGGTCATGGAGGTGTCCTCCCATGCCCTCGACCAGTATCGTGCCGATGGCATCCGCTTCGGGGTGGGCGTCTTCACCAACCTGACCCCTGAGCATCTCGACTACCATGGCGACATGGACAGCTACTTCGCCAGCAAGCTACGGTTGTTTGCCGAACTGCTGCCGCAAAGCGGCGGCCGGCCGGTCGCAAACATCGACGATTCCTACGGGCGGCGCCTGGCGGCCATGCTGCCCAACGTACTGACCTGCGGGCGCAGCCCGGAGGCCCATGTCCGTCCTGAGCAACTGTCCGTGACGCTGCACGGTATTCACGGGACGGTCCACACCCCTGTCGGGACGGTAAGCGTCGCCAGTCGCCTGGTCGGCGATTACAATGTTGAAAATCTGCTTGGCGCCATCGGCGCGGCTGTCGCCCTCAACCTGCCGCCTGCCGTGATCGAGCGTGGGATCGCCGGTGCCGTGGCCGTTCCCGGACGCCTCGAGCCGGTGGAGAATGACCGCGGTGCGGTCTTGCTGGTCGATTACGCCCATACCGGCGATGCCCTCGATCGGGTGTTGCAGGCTCTGCAGGCGCTCAGCCCCAAGCGCATCCTGACCGTGTTCGGCTGCGGAGGCGATCGCGACCCGCGCAAGCGCCCGGTGATGGGGGAAGTCACGGCTCGTCGCTCCGATATCGCCATCGTCACCTCCGACAACCCGCGCACCGAGGACCCCCTGGCGATCATCGACATGATCCGTGGCGGCGTTGCAGCGATTCACCCCCGCGAATGGACCCGCCAGGAAGCGTCTGCAGCGGCCGGGCGCGGCTACGTGGTCATCCCTGACCGGCGCGAGGCGATCCGTTTCGCGGTCGATCTGCTGCGCCCGGGAGACGTGCTGCTGGTGGCCGGGAAGGGGCATGAGGACTACCAGATTCTCGGTACCACCCGGATTCATTTCGACGACCGCGAGGAGTTGCGCGCGGCCCTTGCCGCCGGAGGAACACTGTGAACGCCATGGATGTGCGGACCATTGCCGCGGTGACCGGTGGCCAGATTCTGCACAACGGCGCCGATGTGGTGGTCAGCGGCTATTCCACCGACAGCCGCACCCTGCAGCCGGGCGACCTGTTCGTGCCGCTGCGCGGCGAGCGCTTCGACGGTCACGACTACCTGGCTCAGGCCGTGCGCAACGGGGCCGCGGCCTGCCTCAGCGAAGAGGTGGTGGCCGGGCTGACCATCCCGGTGGTGCAGGTGCGCGATACGCTCAAGGCCCTGGGGGATCTGGCTCAGGCCGTGCGCCAGCGTTTTGCCGGCCCGGTGATCGGAGTGACCGGCACTTCGGGGAAGACCACCACCAAGGAGATGCTGGCGGCAATCCTGGCGCGTACGGGACCCGGCCTGAAATCCGCGGGGAACTTCAACAATCTGATCGGTGTGCCGCTGACCTTGTTTGGCCTGTGCGAGGACCATCGCTGGGCAGTGATCGAGATGGGGATGAGCGCCCGCGGCGAGATTGCGCGCCTGGCACAGGTGGCCGCACCGCAGCTTGGCGTGATCACCAATGTCGGTGCGGGCCATCTGGAGAACCTGGGCGGACTCTCCGGGGTCGCACGGGCCAAAGGGGAGCTGTTCATTGCCCTGCCCCCCGGCGGCACCGCCCTGGTCAACGCTGACGATCCGCAGGTCAGTCAGCTGCCGCTGGCCAACGGGGTGCGGCGGGTGCTGTTCGGCGTCCATCCCGAAGCGCAGGTGCGCGCCAGCGACATCCTTGCCATCGATGGTGGCGTGCGCTTTACCCTGCATCTGCCGGAGACCGCGCTGCCGGTGCAGCTGCCGGTCCCCGGCCGCCACAACGTGCAGAACGCTCTGGCCGCGGCGGCTGCAGCCTGGGTCCTGGAGGTTTCTACCGCCGACATCGCCGCCGGATTGGCGGAGTTTCGCCCGTGCCCCGGGAGGATGGAGCTGTTGCACCTCCCCGGGGAACTGCTGGTCCTTGAGGACAGCTACAATGCCAACCCCCTGTCGATGGGGGCGGCTCTCGACGCACTTGACGATCTTGGCCGGACGGGACGCCGCCTGGCGGTGCTTGGCGATATGCTCGAACTCGGTCCGGCAGCGCGCGATCTGCATCGCGAGGTCGGCACCTTGGTCGCCGAACGGGCCGACTGGCTCTTTACGCTTGGCGAGATGGCGCGCGAGATTGCCGCCGGAGCCGAAGCGGGCGGTCTGCCCCCCGGGCGGATCTTCTGCGCCGCGACCGTCGACGAGTTGGTCGGCCGGTTGCGCGAAGTGCTGCACCCCGGGGACCGGCTTCTGGTCAAGGGGTCGCGCGGCATGCGCATGGAGCGGGTTACCGCATGTTTGCGCGGTGAAGAACCGCCAGCCGGCCACTAGGGGGACGACCGATGCTCTACCACCTGCTCTATCCCCTGCACACCAAGTTTTCGGTGCTGTTCGTTTTCAAGTACATCACCTTCCGGACCATTTATGCCACCATCACCGCCCTGGTCATCAGCTTTCTGCTCGGCCCGTGGATGATTGCCAAACTGCAGGAACTGCAGATGGGGCAGAGCATCCGCAAGCTCGGTCCTGAGTCGCACTTCAAGAAGGAGGGGACACCGACCATGGGGGGGGCGCTGATTCTTACCGCCATTGTCATCCCCACCCTGCTCTGGGCTGATCTGACCAATATTTACGTCTGGCTGACCCTGCTGGTGACGGTCGGTTACGGCATCATCGGCTTCACCGACGACCTGCTCAAGGTCCGCAAGAAGAACAGTGACGGCCTGTCGGCACGGCAGAAGATGTTCTGGCAGATGTTGCTGGCCATGGCTGTCGGCGTGGCGCTCTGCAAGTTTTCGACCTTTCCGACGACGCTGACCGTTCCGTTTTTCAAGACCCTGCGCCCGGATCTCGGCCTGCTCTACATCCCCTTTGCCATGCTGGTGATCGTCGGGGCGAGCAACGCCGTCAACCTGACCGATGGCCTCGATGGCCTGGCCATCGGCCCGGTGATCATCGCCGCCGGCACCTATCTGCTTTTCGCCTATCTGGCCGGGCATGCCAACCTGGCCAACTATCTGCAGATCACCGGGGTCTCCGGAGCCGGGGAGCTGGCGATTCTCTGCGGCGCCATGGTGGGGGCCGGCCTCGGTTTCCTCTGGTTCAACAGTTACCCGGCCCAGGTGTTCATGGGAGATGTCGGCAGCCTGTCCCTCGGCGGGGCGATCGGCACCATCGCCGTCATCACCAAGCAGGAGATCGTGCTGGTCATCGTCGGCGGGATCTTCGTGATGGAGGCCCTGTCGGTCATCGCCCAGGTGACCTCGTTTCGTCTTTACGGCAAGCGCATCTTCCGCATGGCGCCGATCCATCACCACTTCGAGCTCAAGGGGTGGCCGGAACCGAAGATCATCGTGCGCTTCTGGATCATCAGTATCATTCTCGCCCTGATCGGGCTGTCGACCTTGAAACTGCGCTGATGATGACGGACTACCGAAATAAACGGATTGTCGTGGTCGGTGCCGGGCGTTCCGGGATCGGGCTGGCTCGTTACTTCAATGAGCGTGGGGCGCACGTCACTCTCTCCGACCGGCGCCCCCCCGAGCAGCTGGCGGGACTCGAGCCGCTCGTCGCCTTGCAGGTCTGGCTCGATCTTGGCGGTCATACGGAGGCGCTGTTCGGCGCTGCCGACCTGATCGCATTGAGCCCCGGCGTCCCCCTGGAGATACCGGCGATTGCCGGGGCGCTGGCCAAAGGAATCCCGGTTCTCGGCGAGATCGAGATCGCCTGGCGTGAATTGCCCCAGCCGATGGCGGCGATTACCGGGACCAACGGCAAGTCGACGGTGACCACGGTCATGGGCGAAGTCTTCCGTGCCTGGGGGAAACGGACCTTCGTCGGCGGCAACCTCGGGACGCCGCTGATCGAGGCGGTCGGTACCCCCTGGGATTGGCTGGTGGTGGAGCTTTCCTCCTTCCAGCTGGAGACGATCGAACATTTTCGTCCGCGCTGGGCGGTGCTGCTCAACATCACCGAGGATCACCTTGACCGCTATCCCGACATGGCCAGCTATCAGGCGGCCAAGGCCCGGCTGTTCGAGAACCTGGACGCCGGCGACTGGATGGTGCTCAACATCGACGATCCGCGGGTCATGCAGGCGGCCGCGTCATCGCCAGCCGGCTGCGTGCCGTTCAGCGGCAGCCGGCCCCTGCAGGAAGGGATGAGCCTGCAGGGCGACGATCTGGTCTGGCGCTGGAATGGTGCCGAGACGCGCTTTGCCGCCAATGAACTGCGCATCGGCGGCCAGCACAACCTGGAGAACGTCATGGCCGCCCTGATCCCCCCGCTGGTCGAGGGCTGCCCGCCGGAAGTCGCCTGGCGCGCAGCCACCGCCTTCGCCGGCCTTCCGCATCGGATGGAACTGGTGGCCGAGATCGGCGGGGTGCGCTGGTACGACGATTCCAAGGGGACCAATGTCGGCAGCGTGGTCAAAAGCTTGGCCGGCCTCAAGGCTCCGGTCACGCTGATCGCCGGCGGCAAGGACAAGCAAGGCGACCTTGCCCCGTTGAACGCCTTGATCGCCGAACGCGTGCGGGAACTGATCCTCATCGGCGAGGCAGCGCCGCGCATGGCGTCCGCCTTTGCCGGCCTGACCAGCATCCGCCGCGCCCAGAGCATGGACGAGGCGGTGCAGATGGCGGCGCAGCTGACCCCGGCCGGGGGGACGGTGCTGCTCTCGCCCGGCTGTTCGAGTTTCGACATGTTCAAGAGCTACGAGGACCGCGGCCGGGTATTTGCCGCGGCGGTGAAGGCTTTGACCGGATCGGGGGAGGGCAGACATGGAGCTTAGGAAGGGGCACGATCAGTCGCTGCTGCTGATGGCTATCGGCCTGACCTGCCTGGGGATCGTCATGGTTTTCTCCTCATCGTCGATCATGGCGATGCGCGAACACGGGGACAGCCTCTATTTCCTCAAGCGCCAGGGGATCTACGCCCTGGCCGGCTTCAGCCTGATGGCGGTCATGATGCACTTCAACTACCAGCACCTGCGCAAGCTGGCGGTGCCGATCCTGCTACTGTGCATTTTTCTGCTCGTCCTGGTGCTGATTCCGGGGATCGGTGCGCGGATCGGCGGGGCCAAGCGCTGGATCCGCCTGTTCGGTTTCTCCCTGCAACCGGCCGAGTTCGCCAAACTCGGGCTGATCATCTTCATGGCCCACTCCCTGGCGCGCAAGCAGGACAAGATGCGGAGCTTCAAGCTCGGCTTCGTCCCCTACATGGGACTGCTCGCCATTCTCCTCGGCCTGATGCTGATGCAGCCCGACCTGGGGAGCGCCCTGACCCTGGCACTGGTGGCGATGGTCATGATGTTCATTGCCGGCACGCGCCTGGCCTACATCGCCGGCCTGGGCGTGCTCTCCCTGCCGTTCCTCTACTTCCTGGTGATGAACGTCGATTACCGGCGCAAGCGCATCATGGCCTTCCTCAACCCCTGGGAAGATCCCAGCAATACCGGGTTCCAGATCATCCAGAGCTGGATCGCCTTCGGCTCCGGCGGCTCCCTTGGCAACGGCCTCGGCGAGAGCAAGCAGAAGCTGTTCTTCCTTCCCGAGGCTCACACCGATTTCATCTTTGCCGTGGTGGGCGAGGAACTCGGCTTCATCGGGGTCATCATCATTGCCTCGATGTTTCTGCTGCTGGTGCTGCGCGGTTTCCGCGCGGCGATCCACGCACCGGACAACTTCGGCTGCTACCTGGCCTTCGGCATGAGCCTGTTGATCGGAATCGAGGCCTTCGTCAATATGGCCGTGGTCATGGGGCTGGTGCCGACCAAGGGGCTGGCCCTGCCGTTCCTCTCCTACGGCGGCTCAAGCCTGATGGCTTCGCTGATGGCGGTGGGGATTCTCCTCAACGTCTCCAGCAAGACCCCCGGCGAGGTCCGATGAGGCTGCTGCTGGCCGGCGGTGGGACCGGCGGGCATCTTTTCCCGGCGGTAGCGCTGGCCGAACAGCTCAAAAAGGAAGAGCCGCACGCCGAAGTGCTCTTTGTCGGCACCGAGCGCGGCCTGGAGTACCGGCTGCTTCCGCCCCTGGGCTGGCCGCTGCGCACCATCTCCATGAGCGGCTGGGCCGGTTTGGGGGTCGCGGCACGCTGCAAGGCCTTGGCCGGGCTGGCTAGGAGCCTTGGCGAGTCGCGGCGCATTCTCAAGGAGTTCCGCCCCGACGTGGTCGTCGGCGTCGGCGGCTATGCGTCGGTACCGGTGCTGCTGGCCGCCAGGCTGGCCGGGGTGCCCTGCCTGATCCACGAACAGAATGCCTGGCCGGGGCTGGCCAATCGGCTGCTCGGCCGCTGGGCCCGGCGCATCTGCCTGTCGTTCCCCGATGCGGCCCGCGGCTTTCGGGGCGGGCGTACGGTGGTGACCGGCAATCCGGTGCGGTCGGCGATGGAAGCATGCCCGGAACTGCCGGGAGGGGAGACGCTGCTGCTGGTTTTCGGCGGCAGTCATGGCGCCCGGGCGATCAATCGCGCGATGCTGGCTGCCCTGCCGCAACTGGACGCGTGGCGCGGCAGCCTGCAGATTGTCCATCAGACTGGTGCCAGCGAGGTCGACGGCGTGCGCGCCGGCTATCTCCAGGCCGGGTGGAACGACGTCAAGGTGGAGCCGTTTATCGACGACATGGCCGCCGCCTACAGTCGGGCCTGGCTGGTGGTCTGCCGGGCCGGGGCCACGACGCTGGCCGAGTTGAGCGCCTGTGGCCGCCCGGCAGTGCTGATCCCTTATCCGCATGCCGCCAACAATCACCAGGTGGCGAATGCCGCGGCGCTGGCCGCCAAAGGGGCGGCGATCATGATCGAGGAGCGTGACCTCAAACCCGAGGAACTTGGCACCCTGATCGGTGGGTTGCTCGCCGACCGGGCGCGCCTCGCACAAATGGCCGGTACTGCCCGCAGCCTGGCCCGACAGGGTGCCGCGGCGCGACTGCTGGCCGAATGCCGTGCCGTGGCCAAGGTCCCCTGAGGAGGAAGCATGTACGGCAGAATCCGTAAAATTCACTTCGTTGGCATCGGCGGCATCGGCATGAGCGGTATTGCCGAGGTGCTGCTCAATCTCGGCTACCAGGTCTCCGGTTCCGATCTCAAGGAGAGCGATATCACCCGGCGCCTCGCCGCCCTCGGCGGCGAGATCGCCTACGGGCATCGCGCCGAGAATCTGAGCGAGGTCGATGTGGTGGTCACCTCCACCGCGGTGCGTGCCGACAACCCTGAGGTTCTCGAAGCGCATCGCCTGCTGGTGCCGGTCATCCCGCGTGCCGAGATGCTCGCCGAACTGATGCGCATGAAGTACGGGGTGGCCATCGCCGGTACCCACGGCAAGACGACCACCACCAGCATGGTCGCGACCGTCCTCACCCACGGCGGCATCGACCCGACCGTGGTCATCGGCGGTCGCCTCGATCTGTTCGAATCCAACGCCAAACTCGGCCAGGGGAAGTTCCTGGTTGCCGAGGCCGACGAGTCGGACGGCTCGTTTCTCAAGCTGTCGCCGACCATCGCCGTGGTCACCAACATCGATGCCGATCACCTCGACTACTATCGCGATCTCGACCAGATCAAGGAGACCTTCGTCGATTTTATCAATAAGGTGCCATTCTACGGGCTGGCGGTGCTGTGTCTCGACGACCCCAACCTGCAGGCGCTCATCCCGCAGGTCAAAAAGCGCTTCGTCACCTACGGTCTGGCCAACCAGGCCGACTTTTACGCCACCGCCATCGAGCATCGCGCCGACCGCACCGCCTTCACCGTGCACTATCGCGGTGAAGAGCTCGGTCGCGTCGGCTTTCGCATGCCGGGGCGGCACAATGTGCTCAACGCTCTGGCCGCTGTCGCCGTGGGGATGGAGTTGGGACTCGATTTTCCGGCCATTGCCGATGGCTTCAAGGACTTCGGCGGGGTCGGGCGACGTTTTCAGATCAAGGGGGAAATCAACGATATCATGGTGGTCGATGATTACGGCCACCATCCGGCCGAAATCAAGGCCACGCTTTCCGCCGCCCGCAGCGGCTGGCAGAGACGGGTGGTGGTGGTCTTCCAGCCGCACCGCTACAGCCGCACCAAGGCGCTGTTCGATGAATTCGTCACCGCCTTCTATCAGGCCGATCACCTGGTGATCATGGATGTCTATTCCGCCGGCGAGGATCCGATCCCGGGGGTTGCGGCCAGCGATCTGGCCAGGGGGGTCAGCGGCCATGGCCACCGCTCCTGCGTCTATGCGGCTGATCGTGCCGCGGTCCTGAGCCATTTGCACGAGGCGGTCCTGCCGGGCGATCTGGTGATCACCCTCGGGGCCGGCAACGTCTGGCAGGTCGGCGAGGAGTTTCTGGCCGGGCTCAAGGCGCAGGGAGCCAATGGATCCGGCGGTGCTTGAGGAACTGGGCCGGCGCTGCCGCGGCGAATTGCTGCGTGACGAGCCGCTGTGGCGTCACACGACCTGGCAGGTCGGCGGTCCGGCGGCCGCCCTGTTCCGTCCCGCCAATCAGGTCGACCTGGTCAGGGCGGTCCGTCTGCTGGCCACGTCGGGCGTGCCGTGGTTGGTCCTCGGCGGCGGCAGCAACCTTCTGGTGCGCGACGGTGGTTTCGCTGGCGTGGTGCTGGATCTTAAAGGGCTGGCGGACGTGCGCTTCGGGGCCGATGGCCTGGTCGAAGCCGGTGCCGGCGCCCGCCTGAACACTCTGGTCAAGCAGCTGGTCGCGGCCGGGTTGGGTGGCCTTGAGGCCTTGGCCGGCATCCCGGGGACTGTCGGCGGTGCGGTGGTGATGAATGCAGGGGCCGGCGGTCAAAGTCTCGGTCAGGTGGTGACCGAGGTGGAAGTGCTGTCCGGCGAGACCTTCGCCTGGCGTCCGGCGCCGGAACTCGGCTTCGCCTACCGCCACAGTGCCCTGACCGCCAGCGAAGTGGTCACGGCCGTGCGGATGCAGCTGCGGCCGGAAGATCCGGAACTGCTCTCCGCTACCTATGCCGAGGCCCTGGCTCACCGCCGCCAGGCGCACGCGGTGGGTGGCCCGAGCGCGGGGTCGGTGTTCAAGAACCCGCCGGGGCAAAAAGCCTGGGAGCTGATCGACAAAAGCGGCTGGCGCGGGCGCGGCATCGGCGGAGCGCAGGTGGCCGATCGCCATGCCAATTTCATCATCAATGCCGGCGGAGCCATGGCGGCAGACATCGAAGCGCTGATCGAGGCCATTCGTGCCGATGTGCTGCAACAGTCCGGGGTCACGCTGGAAGCGGAAGTCCGGATCGTCGGCGTGCCGGCCGCTAACAAGGGGACACCATCATGAACCAGACAGCGACAGGCAACGGAGCGCGGATCGTCGTCCTCATGGGCGGGCTGTCCGCCGAGCGTGACGTATCGCTGCGTACCGGCAGTGCCGTACTGAAAGCCTTGCAGGAAAGCGGACATGACGCAATCGGTCTCGATGCCGGCACCGATCTGCCGGCACGTCTGATGGAACTGGGGGCGGAGAAGGTTTTCATCTCCCTGCACGGACGCTTCGGGGAGGACGGGACCGTACAGGGGCTTTTGGAACTGCTGCAAATCCCGTATACTGGCAGCGGCGTGCTGGCTTCCAGCGTGGCGATGAACAAGGTGGTCGCCAAGCAACTGCTGTGTCAGCATGGTGTGCCGACCGCAGAGGGTGCCGTCTACCGGGCCGGTAACGATCAGGCGGCCTTCGTTGCCGCGCGGCGCAGCTACCCTCTGGTGGTCAAGCCGGCCCGCGAGGGTTCGACCATCGGGGTCAGCATCGTGCAGGATGCCGCCGGACTGCAGGCCGGGCTCGCCGAGGCCCTGCGGCATGACAGCCTGGTGCTGGTCGAGGAGTTCATTGCCGGCGCCGAGGTGACGGTCGGGGTGCTCGGCGATCAGCCGCTGCCGGTCATTCAGGTTGTCCCCAAAGGGGGCTTCTACGATTACCAGTCGAAGTACACGCCGGGACAGACCGAATACCTGTTGCCGGCGCCGTTGCCGGAAGCGATTCTCTGCCGTCTGCAGCAGGCGGCGGTGGCTGCCTGCCGGGCGCTGGGCTGCCGCGGTGCGGCGCGGGTCGATTTCATGGTCCGCGGCGAAGAGTTGTTCTGCCTTGAAGTCAACACCATCCCGGGGATGACTGAGACCAGCCTGCTGCCCAAAGCCGCTGCGGCAGCCGGCATCAGCTTCCGCGAACTGGTGCTGCGTATTCTTGCTGATGCCGGGTTGAACAAGTAGGCTGCCAAGGGGGCCGGGGATGGTCGACTACAAGCACAACCTCAAAAGGCACAAGCCGCCGAAGGTCAAGGGCAACAAGCGCAAGGAGGAGAATCGTCCGCCGCGCGACTGGCGCAAGCTGCTGTTGCGCCTGCTGCGGGTCAGCCTTTTTGCCGGCGGGGCGACGTTGCTGGTGGCGGCGGTGATGATCGGCCTGCAGTTCCTGCGCGAATCCGACTACTTCACGGTGCGCAACGTGACCGTGCACGCCCAGCAGCGGGTCAGTGCCGAGGAGATTGCGGCGTCCTCGGAGATTCGCAACGGCGTGGGTATCTTCGATCTCGACCTGGCGGAGATCGGCCGCAAGATCGAGGAAAACCCGTGGATCGCCCGGGCCGAAGTGGTCCGCTCCCTCCCCGATGAAGTGGTGATCCGGGTCACAGAACACCAGCCGTGCGCCATCGTGCAACTCGACTACCTCTATTATGTGAACGCCGACGGAGAGGTGTTCAAGCTGCTTGACGCCAGCGACCGTCTTGACCTGCCGATTTTCACCGGCATCGACCGCCAGTACCTGCTTGACCACCCCGACGAGGGGCGCGCCTGGCTGCAGCAGGCCCTGTTGCTGGCCGAAGGCCTGCGCGGGAGGAGCCAGTTCAATCTTGACGACGTTTCGGAAATACGTATCGACCTCGAGACCGGATTGGTGGTACATACCCGTGAACATGGCGTGCCGGTGGTGTTCGGCCGGGATGATTTCGGGCGCAAGCTCGATCAGTTGGAGCGGATTTACGCCGAACTGGAGCCACGCCTGACGGCATTGTACTATATCGACTTGAATGTGCCGGACCGGGTCGTCGTCAAGGTCGATCCGAAATATGCGGCCGGGCGCAACGAAAAGCAGCGAGGAAAGGGATTGTCATGAGCAAGAAGGGTGAGAACCTGATCGTCGGTCTCGATATCGGCACCACCAAGATCTGCGCGATCGTCGGCACCATGACTGAGAGCGGTCTCGACATCGTCGGCATCGGGACCAGCCCCTCCCGTGGCATGCGCAAGGGGGTGGTGATCAACATCGAGGGGACCGTGACCGCGATCCGCAAAGCCATCCAGGAAGCCGAACTGATGGCCGGTTGCGAGATCAACTCGGTCTTCGCCGGGATCGCCGGCGGACACATCGCCGGGATCAACTCGCAGGGGGTGATCGCCATCAAAAGCCGCGAGGTGACCGCCGAGGATGTGCGCCGGGTCATTGATGCCGCCAAGGCGATCGCCATCCCGATGGACCGCGAGGTGATCCACATCCTGCCTCAGGAATTCATCGTCGATGACCAGGACGGTATCCGCGAGCCGCTGGGGATGAATGGTGTCCGGCTGGAAGTACGGGTGCACATCGTCACCGGGGCGGTCGCCAGCGCCCAGAATATCATCAAGAGCTGCCAGAAGGCCGGGGTGGCGGTCGGCGACATCGTCCTCGAGCAATTGGCCTCGGCAGAAGCGGTGTTGACCCAGGACGAGAAGGATCTCGGTGTGGCGCTGATCGATATCGGCGGTGGCACCACCGACATCGCCATCTTCGTCGACGGTGCCATCAAGCACACGTCGGTGCTCTCTCTGGGCGGCAATCACCTGACCAACGACATCGCCGTCGGCCTGCGTACCCCGACCCAGGAGGCCGAGCGGATCAAGCAGAAGTGGGGATGCTGCCTGGCCTCGATGGTCGGCAAGGATGAGACCATCGAAGTGCCGTCGGTTGGCGGCCGCGAGCCGCGCGTTCTGTCACGCCAGCTGCTGGCCGAGATTCTCGAGCCGCGTGTCGAGGAGATCTTCACCCTGGTCAACCGCGAGCTGATCAAGAGCGGCTATGAAAATCGCATCAGCTCCGGGCTGGTGATTACCGGCGGCTCGGCGATCCTGCCGGGGATGCCGGAACTGGCCGAGCAGATCTTCAACCTGCCAGTGCGTCGTGGCACGCCACAGGGGATCGGCGGGCTGGCCGACGTGGTCAACTCACCCATCTATGCCACCGGGGTCGGCCTGGTCAAGTACGGCAGCCGCAACATGCAAAGCAAGAACTTCGCGATCGGCCAGGAGAATGTGTTCGACAAGGTGGTGCGGCGCATGAAGGAGTGGTTCGGGGAGTTTTTCTAGGAAAGGGTTCTTTTCCGCCCTGTCGGTGTCAATCTGCGGGATTTCTTGTGCGGCGTACCAACGGGTACGCCTCCGCGGCATCCCTTGATTTCCTGGCCAGGACGAAAAATCCCTCCTTTCTAATCAGGAACGGGCCCGTGGTGTTGCGCTCCGTGCTGGCCTACCTCGCGAAGTTTTCTGACATCCGGTTGATCTTCCGAATCTTTTTTGTGATCGCTTGAATTTGCTCATATAGCGTCTTGACCTGAAGTCGCCCACAAGATATTGTATCCCCCACGTGTTATTTAGTCTGTCGGAGTGCCAACCGGTTACAGCCAGTCGGGGAGGAAAAGCAGATGTTCGAATTCGATGACAGCAAGGATCAGGTCGCCAAAATCAAGGTCGTCGGAGTTGGCGGCGGGGGGAGCAACGCGGTCAACGCCATGATCGCCGCAGAGGTCGAGGGGGTCGAATTCATTGTTGCCAATACCGATGCGCAGGCGCTCAAGGCCAGCAACGCGCCGATGCGGGTTCAACTCGGCAGCCACCTGACCAAGGGGCTGGGGGCCGGAGCCAACCCGGAGGTCGGCCGCGAGGCCGCCGTGGAAGATCGCGGGCGCCTGGCGGAGCTGCTGCAGGGTGCCGACATGGTGTTTATCGCCGCCGGGCTGGGCGGCGGCACCGGGACCGGTGCCGCGCCGGTGATTGCCGACGTCGCCAAGGAAATCGGGGCGCTCACCGTGGCCATTGCCACCAAGCCCTTCGCCTTCGAGGGGGCCAAGCGTCAGAAGCAGGCCGAGCACGGCGTCAAAGAGTTGAAGAAGGTGGTCGACTCGCTGATCCTTATCCCCAACGACCGGCTCAGCGGTCTGGCCGGAAAAAATCTCGGCATCCTCGATGCCTTCAAGCCGGCCGACGACGTCCTGCGTCAGGCGGTTCAGGGGATTTCCGACCTGATTACCAACCACGGCCTGATCAACGTCGACTTTGCCGACGTGAAGCGAGCCATGAGCGAGCGCGGCATGGGAATGATGGGGATCGGTATGGCCTCCGGCGAGAATCGCGCCGTTGAGGCGGCCCGTCAGGCGATCTGCAGTCCGCTCCTCGAAGATATCGACATCACCGGTGCCAAGGGGGTACTGGTCAACGTAGCCGGCTCTTCGAGCATGACCATGGACGACTTCCAGGAAGTTTCGCGGATCATCCACGAGAAGGTCAACGACGAGGACGCCAACATCTTCATCGGGCTGGTCATCGACGAGTCCCTCGGCGACCGCATCAAGGTTACGGCGATTGCCACCGGCTTCGGCGAGTCCTTCGACAAGCAGCGTCAGGGGGTGCGTGAGCCGGTACGCCCGACTCTGACCACCATCGCCGGGACCGGTCCGGTCAATACCAGCGACGTCGAGGTGCCGACCTTTATCCGCCAGCAGCGCGAAGGCAACCGCACCCGCGCCGCCCGCCCGGGGTTGGCCGAAGAGGGCGATAACTACGAGGTGCCGGCATTCCTGCGCCGCCGGGTCGACTGATCCGGCGCCTCACAGGTGCAGCCAAAACCGACCGGGGACGGACATTGCTTCCGTCCCCGGTTTTTTTATATCTCCGCCAGCAAGCGGCCCGGTCGCGGCCATCTCCCGCCTAATACCACTTCAGCCGCTCCACCTTGATGCCTGCCACCTGCTTTTCGAATGCGTCGAGATCACTCATCCCGTCTTTCCCCCGGTAGTGATAGGGGATCACCTTCCCCGGTCTGAAGGCGTTGACGGCATCAGCCGCCTGCGCAACGGTCATGGTGAAAGGCAGGTTCATGCACAGGAAGGCAATGTCGATATCACGCAGGGCTCGCATTTCGGGGATGTCCTCGGTGTCGCCGGAAATGTAGAGCCGGCGACCGTCCCTGCTGAGCAGATAACCGTTGTCGCGCCCTTTGGGGTGGAAGCTGAGCCGCTCGGCCGTGGTGTTGTAGGCCGGGATGGCTTCGATCACCAGGTCGGCGACCTTGGCTGACTCGCCGTTGCGCAGCGACGTGCCGTAACCGAGTTGCTCGATCACCGTGGGTGCGCCGATAATGCTGGTTTGCGCCGCCCTGACGCTCGCGACCAGTTCCGGGGCGAGATGATCATTGTGGATGTGGGTGATCAGGATCAGGTCAGGCGGGGGGAAGGCGGCGAAATCCGCCGCGGCGCCGACCGGGTCGACGTAGACGGTTGTCGGGCCGGCCTGTAGCACGAAGGTGGCATGCTTGATCGGGGTGTAGGTGAAGACCTCGCCGGCGCCGGCACAGGCGGGGACGAGCAGGGCGAACAGCAACGTCAGCACTAGCGGTCTCATGCTTGGCCTCCTGGGTGGGATGCTCTCGCTGACATTATAGCCGATATGTGCTATGCAGTGCTCATGACCCTGACCTTTGCCGTCTCACCGGAGAAAAATGCCGAACTGCACCGCCAGATGGCGGCGCTGGGCGTGTGCGAGGAGGATCTGGAGGAACGCTTCGTGCGCTCCTCCGGCAAGGGCGGTCAGCACGTCAACAAAAGTTCCACCTGCGTGCAGCTGCGACACCGGCCAAGCGGGATCGAGGTCAAGTGTTCCACCGGCCGGAGCCAGTCGCTGAACCGCTTCTCTGCCCGCCGGCTGCTGTTGGAACGCATCGCCGCGAGCCTTGGACTGCCGACCGGCGCTGACGCGGCGGCGGAGCGTGTGCGTCGTCGTAAGGCGAGTCGCGGCCGCAGGGCGGCGAAGAAATACCTGGCTGCCGATCATGACGCAAACGCCACTTTGGAAGGAGACCGCCCATGAAAGTGATGATCGATCTGTGCATCGTCCCCCTCGGTGTCGGGGTGTCCCTGTCGCCTTATGTCGCCGCGTGCGAAAAGGTGCTGGCCGATGCCGGCCTCAAGACCTCCCTGCACGCTTACGGCACCAACGTCGAAGGGGAGTGGGATGCAGTCTTTGCCGCCGTGAAGCGTTGCCACGAGGTGGTGCACGCGATGGGCGCCCCGCGCGTCACCACCACCATCAAGGCGGGAACCCGCACCGATCGTGCGCAGAGCATGGAGGACAAGGTAAGGAGCGTGAGGGAGAGACTCTGAGCTGATGCCGCTGCCGTGGAAAGCAAACCACCCCTTTACGGCTAGGCGTTCGAAAAAGGTGTTGAAAAACCCTGCTTAAACCAGAAAAACCCCATAAGTCATAACGGCTTATGGGGTTTTTCTTTTGCAAAATATATTTTCCGGGAGAGTTTGTGACAAGAAATGGCGTAAACGCCTAACAAATCTGTTAGATTGAATAGTTACAACTTATGGCGTTACATTTTCGTGTTGAAAATTATCGCGGTGAAAGGCCATTATCGTCAGTGGGGAGGTGGCCCGCATGAGTGAGAACAAGCCAGAAAGGCCGCGTATTTCTAAGCCAGACCGAGGACTTCAGGTCAATTTCTGCAAGAATCCTGTCTGCCGTAATTTCGGTCGCCCGGCCAGTACAGCTAAACAGCCCAAAGGACCAGGGGCGCAGAACCGACCAGAGCGGGACGACTATCTGATTTCGGCACACGGCAAGGATAAGCCGCGGCTTGAATGCCTGTCGTGTGGATGGCAGGCCCCGCTGAAGAGCAACCAAGGCATCAACGAGGAACTGGAGAGATTCAGCGCCTACCTGCAACTGCCACCGTTACCTGCCTGCCCCAATCCCAGACTTGAACCATCGAGCAGCGTACGATATCCCTTTGGCAAACTCGTAGGAGTCCCGCCGGCAGTCAGAAGTCGCGATGTGTAATATTCGACTGGCTACAAGCATGGAAGCACTTGCCGAATAGTAAACGGAATATAATTTAATACCTTACTTGACTGGTTATGATTTGGCGCTAACATGAGCACGTAGGCGGGAAGAGAAGTTTACACGCTACGTCGTTCGATACGGGGTACATGGCAAATGAAACGAGGACTCTTCAGGGCAGGGCGTGCGACATGGGCGACAGGGCGGAGGCCCTGGCCATGCTAGCCGCCAGCCACAGTCAGATGGCCGGGATGCCGCACTTATCAAGGGCCGGGCAACCAGGATGCAACATCCGGTTCGCCCGGCCTTTTTGCGTGCGGTGGCGGCCGGCGCGTTGAGCGCCGCGAGCCCTGCGGCGCCGCGTGCGGGGAGCCCCCGAAACAGCAGCCGCCCGGCAGAACGGGCCGGCAGAGGGGCAAAGGAGGCAACATGCAAGACGCGGACAGCTATCACGCAGCGGGTGACCCCGCTCTGACCAAGACACCCTCTCTCGTCAACCGCTGGCACGGCGCCTGGCGGCGCGTCCGCCACGCCGCCGTCGCCGCCGTCTTCCTGCTGGCCGGGGCGCTGACCGCCCATGCCCAGCCCTACGCCGTGACCAACCTGGGGGTCAACGGCCAGGTGCCGGCAAACGGCATCAACGACCTGGGTCAGGTGGCGGGTTATGCCCATTTCTCTGGTCAAACTCATGCATTTTTCTACGACGGCGCCACAGTCATCGATCTCGGCATCCTTCCACCTGGGACCGATATCAATGGCAACCCCCCTTACTATTCCGAATCTGTCGTTCAGGGCCTCAACAATGCGGGGCAGGTCGCCGGCTACAGCGTCAGCTATTTCAACGCAGCGCCATCGACTAGGATACACGCTTTTTCGTGGACGCAGGGAGGGGGGATGGTCGATCTCGGCACACTCGGCGGCAGTCTTTCCTATGCTTTCGCCATTAACGACGCCGGGCAGGTGGTCGGCTACTCTTCCACCGCCGGCAACAGCGCAGCGCATGCTTTCCTCTGGACCCAGGCGGATGGGATGGTCGACCTCGGCGGCACCCTCGGTGGCAGTTATTCCTATGCCATCAGCATCAACGACGCCGGGCAGGTGGCCGGCAACTCATACAACACCGGCAACAGTTCCTACCGTGCCTTCTCTTGGACATCGGGAGGCGGGTTGGTCGACCTCGGCACCCTCGGTGGTAGCAGCTCCTACGCCTTGAGCATCAACGACGCCGGGCAGGTAGTTGGTTATTCTCTCACCGCCGGCAACAGCGCATGGCATGCCTTTAGCTGGACGCAGGCGGGAGGGATGATCGATCTCGGCACCCTCGCTTTTGGCAACGATATCGATGGAAATCCCCCTAATTATGGCCAATCTGTTGCTCTAAGCATCAACAATGCGGGACAGGTGATCGGCAACAGCGCCAACACTTACAACAACAATCCCTGGATTATTCAACACCCCTTCTCATGGACACAGAGTGGGGGAATGGTCGATCTTGGCAGCTTGAATGCCCCCCCCAATGCCAATTACTCCTATGTTGGCGCCATCAACGACGCGGGACAGGTGGTCGGGGGTTCCTACACGCCCAGTTACATGAATCATGCCTTCCTGTATGAGAACAACTCCCTGTACGACCTCAACAACCTGCTCAGCAACCCGCCCCCCGGGCTGGAGTTGTACGACGCGTTTGCCATCAGCAATAACGGCACGATCGCGGCCCAAGCAAACGTCGGCCTGGTCCTGCTGACAGCCAGCGCCCACGCCCCGTCCCTCGGCCCCATTGCCCTCGACAATGACCCAGTGGCGGTCAACACCGTGGTCACCGCCAGCGCCGGCTTCACCGACGCCGACGCGGCGGACATCCACACGGCGAGCTTCACCT
>Ga0209725_1000038_pt1 | contig 72307 bp, 43 predicted proteins | sample I18A1metaG_FD_184145 | JGI IMG/M metagenome (GOLD analysis project Ga0209725, IMG submission 184145) | Lake sediment bacterial and archeal communities from Gulf of Boni, Indonesia to study Microbial Dark Matter (Phase II) - ​I18A1 metaG... | ecosystem: Environmental > Aquatic > Freshwater > Lake...
GGGCTGACCGTCAGCGGCGAGGGGAGGGAGAGGCGTTCCCCCCTCCAGGGCCCTGAGCCTCTCCAGGATCTCGCCTACCGGCACGACGGGGGAGAGGGACGCCATCTTGACCACGGCCATCTCCAGCAGCAGGCGGCCGAAGGAGGAGTGGGCCATCTCGCCGTCGGTACGGAGCAGGATGGCGAGGCAGCGCTGGATCGTCTGCAGGTCCGTCCGCCCGGCAAGTGCCGCGCTCTCGGCAGCCTCCTTGTCGGACAGGTCGACGATGTCGGCCACGTTCCCCACCGCCTTGAAGAGGAGGAGGGTGCGGAACTGCTCGATCAGCTCGTGGCAGAAATGGCGCATGTTGTAGCCGGACTCGTCCACCTGCCTGACGATGTCGAGCAGCTTTTCCGTGTCGCGGTCGATGACCCCGTGCTGGGCGGCGATAACCAGCTGCCGGTCGACGACACCCAGGATGGCGGTCACATCCTCATCCCCGGCCCGGTTGCCACAGAAGGCGAGCACCTGGTCCAGGGTCGAGAGGGAGTCGCGCATGCTCCCGTCCCCCTTGCGGGCGACCATGGTCAGGGCCTCGTCGGAGATCTCGACCCCCTCCTGCCCCACGATGTAGCGAAGCCGCTCCACCACCCGGGAGAGGGGGATCCGCTTGAAGTCGAAGCGCTGGCAGCGGGAGAGGATGGTTATGGGGACCTTGTGGGGTTCGGTGGTGGCGAAGATGAACTTGACATGGGGGGGGGGCTCTTCCAGGGTCTTCAGCAGGGCATTGAAGGCGCTGGTGGAGAGCATGTGCACTTCGTCGATGATGAAGATCTTGTAGCGGCTGCGGGAGGGGAGATACTTGACGTTGTCCCGCAGCTCCCGGATCTCGTCGACGCCGTTGTTGGAGGCACCGTCGATCTCCTGCACGTCGACGCTGGTCCCCTCGGTTATCTCCCGGCATGCCGGGCACTGGTTGCACGGCTCCGTGGTCGGCCCGTTCTCGCAGTTGAGGGTCTTGGCAAGGATCCGCGCCGAACTGGTCTTGCCGACGCCCCGGGCGCCGGTGAAAAGGAAGGCGTGGGCAACCCGGCCGGTGTCGATGGCATTTTTCAGGGTGAGGGTGACATGCTCCTGGCCGATCAGGTCATGGAATGTCTGCGGGCGCCATTTGCGGGCAAGGACGAGATACGACACGGGTTACCTCTTGAATGCGTGCCGGGTTTTCTGGCTGGAGGAGATGAATGCATTACGGGCAGAGCTGATAGCTGGGCTACCCCGCGGCACACGACGTGAGTTACTGCCGCTGCTTCCTTCCGGACCTGACGGGGTTCATAACCTGCCGTTGCGCGGGACCCAGCTATCAGCTCTGCCCGCAAAAACAGGGTGATTACTGAAAAACGGCGCCGGGGCGCCGTTGTGTGTTACTGGCGGAGAGAGAGGGATTTGAACCCTCGGTACGGTATTAGCGTACACACGATTTCCAATCGTGCTCCTTCAGCCGCTCGGACATCTCTCCGTGAACAGCCAATATAGACGAACGTACCGCGGAAGTAAAGAAATTATTCTTTTGCAACCACGGCCGTTCATGGCTAGTATGGCAAGCGGCGGGTGAGACCTTCCGCAGGAACGGCACCTGCGGCCGGGAAGCGACACGGGTGAGGCACGCATGAACCGTACGGAAAGAAGCTGGATAATCTACGATGTGGCCAACTCGGCCTTTGTCCTGATTGTCGTGACGGCAATCATGCCGATCTTCTTCAAGGAGATCGCCAGCCATGGCATTCCGTCCGCCACCTCCACTGCCTGGTGGGGATACGCCAACTCCCTCTCCTCGGCGATTCTCGTCGTTCTTGCCCCGGTCATGGGGACCTTTGCCGACTACCCGGGGTGGAAGAAGCGCCTCTTCACCATCTTCCTCGTCATGGGGGTGGCCACCACCGCCTGCCTCTACGCCACCCCCCAGGGGGGGTGGTTCTACTGCCTGGCAATCTTCGTCCTTGCCAGGACGGGATGGGCCGGGGCCAACGTTTTCTATGACGCCTTCATCACCGACATCACGGAACCGGAGCGGATGGACAAGGTCTCCACCGCCGGCTACGCCTGGGGATACATCGGCAGCGTCATCCCCTTCCTGGCGGTCATCGGACTGGTCATTGCCCTGAAATCCCCCGGAGAGGGGGGCATTCCGGGGGATGCCGCCCGGATCGGCTTCCTGATCGTCGCCGCATGGTGGTTGCTCTTCTCCCTCCCTCTCCTGAAGAACGTGCGCCAGGTCTACAGCACCCCGCCGACGGCACGGCCGGTACGGGACGCATTCTCCCGGCTCTTCGTCACCCTCGGCCACCTGCAGGGGCACAGGGATGCCTTCCTCTTCCTCCTCGCCTACTTTTTCTTCATCGACGGCGTCGACACGGTCATCACCATGGCCGTCGCCTACGGTGTGGATATCGGGCTGGGGAGCAGCACCCTCATCCTGGCGATCCTGGCGATCCAGATCATCGCCTTCCCCTGCTCCCTCTTCTGGGGGTGGCTGACCGACCGGTTCAGGGTCAAGCCCCTCCTCCAGGCCGGCATCGCCATGTACTGCCTGATAACCCTGCTCGCCTTCCTCCTCCCCTCCTTCCCCACGCTGCAGGCGAAGACGGCCACCTTCTGGCTGCTTTCCGTCCTGGTGGCCAGCACCATGGGGGGGATCCAGGCCCTGAGCCGGAGTTTCTTCGGCCGCCTCATCCCGCCGGACCAGTCCGCGGAGTTTTTCGGCTTCTACAACATCTCCGGCAAATTCGCCACGATCACCGGCCCCTTCCTGGTGGGGATCACCGGCCAGCTGACCGGCCACTCCCGCTACGGAGTGCTCAGCATCCTGGTGCTCTTCATGGTCGGCTCCCTGATCCTCACCCGGGTCGGGGAACCATCCTGACCCCTCGCCGCCGACCCTCCCCCTCCGGCCTTGTCCCCGGCGGGGATAATGGGGTATCATCACCTCCATGAACGACAAGCGCTACAACCAGTTTTCCGAGGAGCTGAAGCGGCTCTTCGGCTGCCGGGTGCACCGGATCTCCGTGGACGCGGGGTTCACCTGCCCCAACCGGGACGGCAGCGTCGCCACGGGGGGCTGCGTCTTCTGCAGCGACCGGGGCTCCGGCTCCTTCGGCATCGCCCGGGGGGAGTCCGTCGCCGCCCAGCTAGAGCTGGGGAAGGAGGTCATGGTCCGCAAGTACAAGGCGAAGAAGTTCCTCGCCTACTTCCAGCCCTACTCCAACACCTATGCCCCGGTGGCGACCCTCCGCTCCCTCTACGACGCCGCCCTGGCGGTCCCCGACATCGTCGGGCTGATCGTCGGCACCCGTCCCGACTGCCTCCCCCCCGAGGTGCTGGAACTCCTTTCCGACTACCACCGCCGCACCTGGTTCTGGCTGGAGCTGGGGCTCCAGTCCCCAGTGGACCGGACCCTGGCCTCCATCGGCCGGGGGCACGACCTGGCCACCTTCCTGGCCGCCGCCCGGCGGGTCAAGGAACTGGGCATCCGCCTCTGCGTCCATGTCATCCTGGGGCTTCCGGGAGAGAGCAGGGAGGAGATGCTCTCCACCCCGGGACTCCTCAACGACCTGGGGGTCGACGGGGTGAAGATCCACCTCCTCCATGTGAACAAAGATACGCGACTGGCAGCACTCTACGAGAGGGGAGAACTGCTCCTGCCGGAGCGGGAGGAGTACGTGGGGCTGGTCTGTGACTTCCTGGAACGGCTGAGGCCGGAGATCTTCATCCAGCGGCTCACCGGGGACGGGGGGAAGGACCTGGTCGCCCCCCAGTGGTCGGCGGCCAAGTTCGAGGTGCTCAACGCCATCGACGCCGAGCTGGAGCGGCGGGGGAGCAGGCAGGGGAGCAGGCTCTGACAGCCCTGCCCCCCACGGAGACGCAAAGGACGCCGGGGACACCCGCACAAACGATATAATATCCCGGGGAAGACGAGAACGCCGGTTCTCCTCCCCCTGCGGGTGTCATTGTTTGCGGTACTCCGCCGTCGGCCAGAAAGGGATGCCGCCCCGGGGGGTGAACTCCCCCTTGACGGTGAGGCTGACGGGGTCGAGGAGCCTGACCAGGTCGTTGCAGATCCGGTTGACGCCGGCCTCGTGGAACTCGCCGAACATCCGGAAGGAGCCGAGGTAGAGCTTGAGGCTCTTGCTCTCCACGCAGAGCCTGTCCGGCTGGTAGTCGATGATGATGGTGGCGAAGTCGGGCTGGCCGGTCATGGGGCAGAGGCAGGTGAACTCCGGGCAGACGATGTGGATCGTCCCCACGGCGCCGCAGGGGTTGCGCTCCGCCAGGGCGAAGGGGCTGGGGAAGGCCTCCAGCAACCCGGGGTCGGGCCGGTCGTAGTGATAGGTGGTCTTCTTCTCACCCAGGGATTTCAGGTTGTCGTGCAGTTCCATAACAGCTCCTTGTATCGCAACCGGTCACGGGTTCAGCAACCGTTGCAGCATCAGTTCATACTCTTCCAGCTTCCGTTCCAGCTTCGCCAGTTCATCCCGGCCATAGACCTCCTCGCCCTTGGCCAGCTCGGCCTTCAGCTCGGCAATGGCCTCCTGGATGGTCGGCTGCCACCCGGGAGAGCGCTCCACCCCGAGGAGCCGCAGGTTCTTGCCGCTCACGCCGCGCCCTCCCCCAGGATCCGGTCGTAGACCCCGCGGACCCCTTCGGTGATCTGTTCGTACTCCTTCATCAGGGCCTCCCCCGGGTGGCGCAACCTGGGATCGTAGCCGAGCCGCCGCGCCAGCACATCCAGGTACTCCTGGGAGCCGCCGAGATCGTTCATGGAGTAGTCGTGGACGATCCGCAGCCTGTTCTCCAGGCGACGGAGGAATTTGTAGCCGGAAAGGAGGATCTCCCCCTCTTCCTCCCCGAGGATACCGGCGCCCCGGATCGCCTTCAGGGCGACCAGGGTGTTGTTGCTCCTGATCTCGGGCATGGTGTGGCCGTGCTTGAGGAGAAGGTACTGGACGATGAACTCCACGTCCACCATCCCCCCCCGGCCGGTCTTGATGTTGTAGCTGCCGTCCTTCTCCCGGGCGATCTCGTTCTCCATCCGCATCCTGAGACGGTGGATCTCGGTCCGGGCCGCCTCGTCGGCGCTGAAGCCGTACACGGAATGGCGGATGATCTCATCGATCCCCTCGGCCAGCCTTTCCCCCCCCAACACGACCCGCGCCTTGGTGAGGGCCTGCCGTTCCCAGATCTGGGCTTCGTCCCGGTGGTACGCCTTGAACGACTCCAGGGAGGTCACCAGGGGCCCCGCGTTCCCCGAGGGGCGCAGCCGGGTATCCAGCTTGTAGACGTACCCCTCCCGGGTCTGGGTGGTGAGGATCATGATGATCTTCTGGCCGAGCTTGGCAAAGTACTCGTGGTTGCTGATCTGCTTGTCACCGTCCGTGTACCCCTGGTGGTCGTAGATGTAGATGATGTCCAGGTCCGAGTGGTAGTTGAGCTCCATCCCCCCCATCTTCCCCATGCCGATGACGGCGAAGCAGGCCTCGTGTGAGCTGCCGTCCGGCTCCCGGTAGAGGGGGCGGCCGAAGCGGGAAAGCTCGCCGCGGGCGATGTCGGCGGCGGCGCCGAGGCAGACATCGGCCAGGTTGGTGAGCTGGGTGGCGATCTCGGTCTGGCCGACCCTGCCGTAGATGTCGTTCATGCCGATCCTCAGGAACTCTTCGTGGCGATAGCGGCGCAGCACATCCAGCTGCTCCTCGAAGTCCTCGGCCCGGGCCAGCATGTCCCCCAGCTCCTGGACCATCACCTCCCGCGCCTTGACGGTCGACGCGGCGGCCCGGGCCACCATGCTGTCAAGCAGCTCAGGGTGGCCGATGAAGATCTTGGAGAGGAATTCGGACATGCCGAAGAGGGAGACGATGAGCTTCAGCACCTCCCGGTTCTCCGCCAGCAGGGCATAGATGGTGGAGCGGGAGCCGACGGCGCAGAGGAACCGCTCCATGTTTGTCATGGCCATGTCCGGGTCGGGGGAGGCGAAGATCTCCTGGAGCAGCGGCGGGCCGATCTTCTCCAGGAGACGCCGGGCCCGCTCGGTGAGGAAGGCCCGGGGGGGCCCGTCGCGCAGCAGGAGGAGGTGGTCATAGGCGATGTCCACCTGCTTGAAGCGCCGCTCCGCCAGCATGTCCTTCAGGAGGTCGGGATCTGCTGCCCGGTCGAAGAAGTGGTAGATCTCGGGCTGGACCTCCTCCTTCAGCTTCTCGTCCCGGGAGAGGAAGAGCTCCCCGTAGACCGCCGAAACCGTGGCACGGTGGCGCTCCAGCTCCTCCCGGAACCTCTCGGCGCCGTCCGGGGAGAGGAAGCCGCACCGCCGGGCAAGGGCATGGAATTCATCGTCCTTCTTCGGCAGGTTGTGGGTCTGGCGCTCCTGCACCACCTGGATGCGGTGCTCCACGGTCCGCAGGAAGCGGTAGGCATCCGCCAGGGCGGCGCAATCCGCCTCCCCCACCAGCCCGGCACCCTGGAGCAGCCTCAGGGAGCGGAGCGAGTTCCGTTCGCGCAGCTCCGGTTTCTTGCCGGCATAGACCAGCTGCAGGGCCTGGACAAAGAACTCGATCTCCCGGATACCTCCCCGGCCGAGCTTGATGTTGTACTCCCCCTCGAGCTCCCTGGCCAGGGATGCGTCGATCTTCTTCTTCATGGCCATCATGTCTTCGATGAGGTTGTAGTCCAGGTACTTGCGGTGGATGAACGGCTCAAGCCGCTTGAGCAGCTCCTCCCCCAGGGGGATGGAGCCGGCCACGGGGCGTGCCTTGAGCATGGCCGCCCGCTCCCATGACTGGCCCCAGAGCTCGTAGTAGACCTCGGCGGAGCGGAGGGAGACCGCCACGTCACCCCCCTTCCCCTCGGGGCGCAGCCCCAGGTCGACCCTGAAGACGAAGCCGTCCTCGGTCACCTGGGAAACCGCCTTGGTGATCATCTCGGCCTGCTTGACGAAGAAGGCGTGGAGGGAAACGGCACCCCGCACCCCGCCGTCACCGTCGGGGACGCCGCGGGTCTCCCCCTTGTCGGAGGAGTAGAAGTAGATCAGGTCGATGTCCGAGGAGAAGTTCAGCTCCCGGCCGCCGAATTTACCCATGCCGAAGACCGTCAACTCGGCCTCTTCGCCGGATTCGGCGATGAGGGGGGTGCCGTGCTCCCCCACCAGGAGGCGGCGGCTCTCCTCGCAGGCCACCTGGAGGGCGGCAGCCGCCAGGGCCGACAACTCGCGGGTCACCTCCTCCAGGGGGGCCAGCCCGCTCAGGTCCCGGGCGGCGATGCGGAGCATCTCCCGGTACTTGAAACGGCGCAGCAGGGGGAAGAGCCCCGGGAAGTCGATGCCGGCCGGAACCCGCTCCCGCAGGGCGGCGAGCATCTCCGCCTCGTTCCGGGTCCGGTCGATGGCCCGTTCGACGAAGATCTCGGCAAAGGAGCCGGGGTCGCGACAGATGATATTGGTGAGAAAGGGGGAGGAGCCGAGCAGGACAAGGAGCTGGGCCATCCGCCGACCGTCGCTGCAGAGGGGGACGAACTGCTCCGCCGGGATCACGGAGGTGATCCGTTCCAGGTTGTTGAGGGCCATGTCGGGCATGGCGGTCTCCAGGGCCGTCTCCAGGATGGCGGCAAGCGCCGGAGGGGGAAAATGGTCCGCCAGCAGCCGGATGTTGGTGGCCGAGCGGGGGGGGTAGGCAAAGCCGATCCCGGCGAGGAACTCCACCAGGGCCCGCTCGTTGTCCCCCTCCAGGTCCGGGACGAGGACGGCCTCCAGGGCCGCTCTGGTGTCGATCACCGGGTTCATTGTCCCACCAGCGCCTTCAGGCCGCTCTCGTAGTCACCCCGGACGAATCCCTTCTCCGTGATGATGGCGGTTATGTATTTTGCCGGTGTGACGTCGAAGGCCGGATTGCGCACCGTCACCCCCTCGGGGGCGATGGTGCGTCCAGCCAGGTGGGTGATTTCATGGGAGTGGCGCTCCTCGATGGGGATCTCGTCGCCGCTCGTCAGGGAAAGGTCGAGGGTCGACAGGGGGGCGGCGACGTAGAAGGGGATCCGGTTCTCCCGGGCCAGGACCGCCACGCTGTAGGTGCCGATCTTGTTGGCCGTATCGCCGTTGGCGGCAATTCGGTCGGCCCCCACCACCACGCAGTCGATCTCCCCCTTCTTCATGAACCAGCCGGCCATGTTGTCGGAGATGAGGGTCACGGGGATGCTGTCCTTCATGAGTTCCCACGCGGTGAGTCGTGCCCCCTGCAGCCACGGGCGGGTCTCGTCGGCAAAGACCCTGATGTTCTTCCCGGCCTCGTGGGCCGCACGGATCACCCCGAGGGCGGTGCCGTAGCCTGCCGTGGCCAGGCCGCCGGCATTGCAATGGGTCAGGACCGTCGCCCCCTCCCTGATCAGGGGGGCACCGTGGCTGCCGATCGCCCGGCAGATCCGCTGATCCTCCTGCTCGATGCTGATCGCCTCCGCCTTGAGGATGGCCCGTATGGATGCCAGGTCCTTGTCGCTGTTGGCATGGGCAACCCGTTTCATCCGCTCGATCCCCCAGAAGAGGTTGACCGCCGTCGGCCTGGTCCGGGCCAGCACGTCGCAGACGTTGTCCAGCTGGCGGAAGAACGACTCATGGGTGTCGGCGATGATGTCGCGGGCGCCGAGGGCAACCCCCATGGCCGCTGCCACGCCGATGGCCGGCGCACCACGGATGATCATGCCGCGGATGGCTTCCGCCACCCCCTGGAAGTCGGTGTACTCGTTGTAGATCTCCTCTCCGGGGAGCCGGGTCTGGTCGATCATGATCACCTTGTCATCGCGCCACTCGATTGTCCGGAACGACATGGATAGGTCCTCTGTGGGGGAAAGTATCTCCGGTGGGGAGTAAAGACGAAATAGTAGCAAATATGGGGGGATTAGTGAAACCAGTTTTTCTGGGTGGGCGGGAGGAGATACCCGTCCACCCATGAATGAACACCGGCCTCCGGGGAGGAGAACCGGCAGAGGCGGAATCGTGAGAAGGAAACGCGGCATTGTGGCCTCACAACTTCCCGAATGATGGTAGAATACAGGTACCGATTACCCCCTTGACCACGAGGAGCCCACGTGGAGCTGACTTTTTCGATTCTGGCCGTCGTGGCCACGACCGGCCTCATCGTCGCTGCCCACCTGCTGCTGGCGCTCCGCTGCGGGGCAGACCGCGTGGCCGAACTCGTCATTGTCACGGGAACGTTTGCGTGCGCCCAGATCGTCATGAGCGAGATCATCCTCGGCAGCATGGGTGCGCTCTACCCCGGTCTCCTCACCATCCTGAACTCTGTCGTTGCCCTCGCCATCATCGCTGCCTCTTCCCGCAACCCGTCCACACCCCGGTCGCTCCTAAGGAGAGGTGCCCGCCGGATCACCGTGGTGGCCGGGACAATCCGGGATGTCACCTCATGGCACCATGCCGCCCTCGCCTTTCTGGCTCTGTGCACCCTCCTCTGGGTTGCAGCCGCGGTCGCCTGCCTGCCGCCGCGGGGCGTTGACGACCTGACCTACCACCTTCCGCCGGTATTCGAGTACATCGCCACGCACCGCATCACCCTGCTGCCGGTCGAACTCAGGCTCCAGTTCGCCTACCCGCAGAACGCCGAGCTCCTCTTTCTCTGGCCGACCATATTCCTGCACAGCCAGCAGTTCGTCGACGGGGCAAACATTGTCTTTCTCCTCTTCTCCCTCGTCATCGTCTACGGGCTTGCCCGTGAAACGGGCAGACGCGTCGAGGAGGCCCTATTCATCGCCCTCCTCTTCTTTTTCACCCCCGTGCTCCTCATCCAGAGCGGCTCGAACTATATTGACCTGATCGTGGCGACCTTTTTCCTGGCGGCCCTCTACTGCACCCTGCGCTTCCTCCGGACGGCCCACCCCCTGTCCGCCCACGGGGCGGCCACCGCCATCGGTCTGGCATGCGGCATGAAGTACACCATGCCCTTTCTCCTCCTGCCGCTCTTTCTCGTCATGCTCCCCCCCCTCTCCAGGCTGCCGAAACGGCACCTGGCAGCCGTTGCCGCCTCGATCCTCTCCCTTGGCGGGTGGTGGTACCTCCGCAACGCCCTTCAGCTGGGGAATCCGCTCTACCCCATGAATTTCCACGCAGACGGCATGGGGTTCATGGCCGGCAAGGGGGAGTTCAACCTCCTGGGCTCACTGTTCAACGGGAAAAAATGGGCCTGGCTCTACCTGCGGGATATCGGTATCGGCACCCATGACGGGGGGTTCGGCCTGCTCTTCTGGGGGTTCGGCACCATCTCCTTGATCGTGGTAGTGACCAGGTCTCTCCTTTCACGACCCGGGACAGAGAAGCGTATGCTCCTCATCTGGCTGCAGACCATCCCGATGATCGCCATTCTCCTGCTGGTGCCGGAGAATGAGTTCCCGTTTGCCCCCCGCTTTTCCGTCCCTGCCGTCGCCATAGGCCTGCTGGCCTTCGGGGAACTCCTCTCCCTGATCACGGCCACCCGTCATCGGGCACTGCTGCACCTTGCCTGCACCATCTTTGCGCTCCATTCGGTCATCCTGCTGGCTGACGCGAAATCTCCGACCTACCGGCTGGACAGGGTCTTCTCCGACCGACGCCATGGCATCGAATCCTCCGAATTCGCCTATTACCAGGATTCGTACGCGGCATTGGGCAGGTGGAGCCATGCGTGGGAACCACTGGACCTCCTGACCCGCAACGCGCGTGAAGGGGCTGCCTGTTACATCGCCGCCCCCAAAGGCCTCTTCCTGACCGCCCCCCTTTACGGAACCCGCCTGCAGAACAGGGTCTGGAACTTCGACCCTGCCCCGGCACGATCTCCCGACGCCTTCGTGTACTACCAGGGCGGGAATGGCGAGGTCAGCTACCTCGGCAGCAAGGTCACCCTGGATGAAGTGGTCGCACATCCCGGCTATCTGCTGGTGTCCCAGTCGCCGGAGCCCGGGGCCTTCCTGTTCGTCAACAGGTCACTCCTTCAGGACCGACGAGCCCATGACGACCTGGCAGCCTTTTACCAGAGGGGATGGCCTGACGGGATAGCTGCGGCCAGGGTCGTGCCTTCCTGCCTTGAAGACGGCCTCCCCGTCATCGCATCGGGCAGTGCCGGCTACGGTCTCATGGCACAGAAACTCTCCGGAAAGCTGCATAATGACGTCATACTCGCTCCGCCGGGGTGGGAGCGACGGGTTGCGGAAGCACGAAACTTCTCGGCATGCTACAGCATAGCTGCCCCTTTGGCTGGCTACGATGCCAGGGCCCTGCCCTGTCCCGGTATCCGGATATTCAAGAACACCAGGAAAACGAAACGTTACGGAGAGATCTGATGCGCACGACTCCCCCCGGCAGTACACCGGAAAAACAGGGGACCGGCAGGGGCCGGGCAGGGGATTTTATCCTCCTGGCCCTTCTGCTCTCCTCGGCCGCGGTTCACTATACCGCCGTCCGGGAGGTCTATCTCGACGCCTTCAGGGCGATGGCCCTCGCGGTCCGCACGGCACTCTTCCCGTGAGGCCGGCCGGAAACGGGACGGTATGATAAATCCATTGAATTTGGCCGGCAGTGATAGTACGTTGTAAGTTCATACATTTAATGAGAATCTGCCCCGGGTCCCTCGCCTGACGGCAGGTCCGGACATGAAATGGGCAGAGCCGCCGTCGTCATCACATACTGCATCTTTTTCCTTTCCGGGGCAGCGGCCTTGGTCTACGAAATCGTCTGGAGCCGCTACCTGAGCCTCGTTTTCGGCGGCTCGCACCTGGCGGTGACCACCGTGCTCGCGGTGTTCATGGCCGGACTTGCCCTGGGCAGCTACGTCATCGGCAGACGCATCGACGGCTGCAGGCGCCTGCTCCGCCTCTTCGGCCTGCTCGAACTGGGTGTGGGAGCATCGGCCCTCCTCTTTGCCGGGCTCATGCAGATCTACCCACCGGTCTACATCACGCTGGCCCAACTGGCACCCGATTCCCCCCTCTATCTCTCCCTGGTACGCATCCTCTTTGCCCTGGTCGCCCTTATCGTCCCCACTACCCTCATGGGAGGGACCCTGCCGGTGCTGACCGCGTTCACCTCCCGACTGTTGCACGGTACGGGGATCCGCCTCTCCTTCCTCTACGGCTGCAATACCCTCGGCGCGGTCTGCGGCGCAGCCGCAACCGGCTTTATCATGCTCCGGACCCTCTCCATGGGGAGAACTGCGGCTGTCGCCATTGCCATCAACCTGACAACGGGGATTGCGGCCATCCTGCTCCAGAGGTTCCTCACCTCCCATGGTGGCGACGTGGAGACAGCCGGCGACGAAGCGCCCGCAGTGCCATCCTCTCCGGCGGAGCCCCTCCCCCTTCGCCTGGTCATCTGGGGAGTCGGGCTGAGCGGCTTCTGCGCCATGGCCTACGAAGTGCTCTGGAACCGTGTCCTGAGTATCGCCATCGGCGCCAGTGCCTACGGGTTCACCCTGCTCCTGATGGCCTTTCTCGGCGGCATCGGCATGGGGAGTTCCTTCTTCGGCGGCGTCTGCCGTTTTGCCGGCAGACGCCGTGGGGGGAACAGCGACACGGTAGGTTCCATCACCGCCTTCGGCGCCGTACAGATACTGATTGGGGGAACCGCACTCCTTGCCTCCACCCAATTCGGCAGGATTCCCGCCTACGTCTCATTCCTGCACGACTATGCCTCCCGCATGGCCCCCGACGGTGACCAGTTTCCTCTCATCCAACTGGCCAATTTCATCCTGGTATTCTCCTTCATGTTCATACCGGCATTTTTCATGGGGGTCGCCTTCCCCCTTGCCGGGGCAATCCACTGCCGCTACCGGGAAAGGGTCGGGTCAGCCGTGGGGGAACTCCTCTCCGTCAACACCTGCGGCGCCATTCTCGGTGCAGGTGTCAGCGGCTATCTGCTCATCTACCTGTTCGGCATCCAGCGCTCCCTGCAGATCATCATCCTGCTCAACATGGGATACGGCCTGCTGGTCATCGCCGCCCGCAAGGGGGGCCGCACGGCCGCCCTCCTCACTGGTGCCGCCCTGGCCGCACTCCTGCTGGTACCGATCGCCGCCCCCGGCGCATGGAGGCTGTGGGAGCCCAAACTCTTCGCCATTTACCAGTCCAACAAACCAGGGGAGTACGGAACGGCCGAAGATGTCCGGGAGATGCTGGCCAACATGGATGTACGCTACTATGCCGAAGGGACACACTCCATCGTCAGCTCGGTACAATCAGCCGACACCCTGTTTTTCATCACCAACGGCCGGGTTGAGGCATCCAACGACCGCCAGGACATGCAGTGCCAGTATGTGCTCGGCCACCTCCCCATGCTCCTGCACAGGCATCCCCGCAGCGTCTTCGTCCTCGGCACGGGCAGCGGCATGACCCTGGGAGCCACCTCCGTACACCCGGAAGTGGAGCGGATCACCCTGGCGGAGATCGAACCGGGCGTTCTCGGGGTCGCCCGTACGTTCGGCATCGACAATCATTACATACTGAACAGGCCCGATCCCCGCCTGAAAATCGTCTTCAACGACGGTCGCAATCACCTGCTCACCACCAGGGAGAGATACGACGTCATAACCGCCGATCCGGTCCACCCCTGGTTCAGCGGTTCCGGGTACCTCTACTCCACCGAGTACTTCCGGTTGGCGGCGCAGCGGCTCAATCCCGGGGGTATCGTCTGCCAGTGGCTCCCCCTCTACGAACTGACCGGGGAGAACCTCCGCTCCGTGGTCCGAACGATCCGGGAGAACTTTGCCTACGCCATGATCTGGGTAACCCACTACGATGCCGAGATCGTTGCCAGTAACTCGCCCATCATTATCGACGAGGCTGACCTGGCACGGCGCATAGCCAGCCAGCAGGTCCTGGACGACCTCCGTGAAATCGGCATGGGGAGCGCGGAAAACTTCCTCAGCTTCTTCGTCATGGGAACAGAAGGGACAACGGCATACAGCAGGGGGGGTAAGATCAATACCGATGACAATCTCTACCTGGAGTTCTCCGCCCCCCGGAGCCTCGGCAGGGAATACCTGAGGGGAGCCAACCTGGCGGAACTGCTCGGCTACCGTGAGAGCCTCCTCCCCTATCTGCGCAGACCATCAGCACCGGCAGAGGCAGCTCGCCAGGCAGCGCGCTGGACGGCGAACCACCGGGCGGCCCTCCTCGACGACCGGGCCCATGTCCTCGAAGTCCAGGGGGAGCACATGAGCTATGAATTCGTCGACATTGCCCGTGAACTGGAAAACAGGTACCCCCGGTACGCACCCTGGAGAGCCATCAGGGATGAAGCGGAAGGCAAAGGGGGGGTACCGGAGCTGCTCCGGTCAACGGATCTGCCCCTGCTGGACGAACATGAGTCACCGGTCACCGCGCGGATCGCCGCAATCCTCGTGCGCAGGGACAACCGGCAGTCGCGTCTGTTTTTCGTCGACGATACCTCCCGCACCGTTTTCGGCAAGTTCCGGATACGGCGGGGTACTGACAAAGGGTACATCGCCAACATGGCCACCAGCATCATCCGCCAAGCAGACGAGATCTATGCCGAGGAAAAATCCGCCGCCCGTACTGCGGGAAAGACACTTCCGTCCCTGTTAGCCGTTTTCCCCAGGATCAAAACGGCCGTGGAAGCACGGCTCGACAACGAATGACGGCCGACCGGACAGACCATGCAGTCCTAACACCTTCTTCGGCAAAGCAGAAACACCCGCTCCCCTCCGAAGAGGACCGTCTCCCCCACTAGTCGAATCATTGCGGGGATTGCCAGACGCCGTAGCGAGGTGCTGTAAGAGAGTGTACCGGGGTGTCACCGCGGATGCAGACAACGACAGGGAAATCGCCGCGACAACGGCAACCGGCTCCGCCTGAGATACCCGCCCACGTTCCCCACGGGAGCCCTCCAACGACAAGCTGATCGTGTTGGCACATCATAAAAAAAGACGGGGTCACGATGTGACCCCGTCTTTTTTTACCCGCGGCGTGCGTTCGATCAGCAGGGATGAACAACCGCACTACCTACAACCTTCGGAGTTACGTAGCTCTTTTTCATCGTCGGAACCTCCTTTTGTAATGTACCTCATAACTATAACAGATTTTTTGATCGTGGGGCGCCCGAAGGCGCCCCGATTGTTTTTACCAGCGGGACTTCTTGTTCCAGATCTGGGTCGCCGGGTTCCACGTGGCACCACCGGCGTTGGTGGCGTTGTGGCAGTTGGAGCCGTAGGCATTTGCCACTGCTGTCGGCTGGACCGTACCGCCTGCGCCGTTGGTCTGGAACCACCAGCCACCGGAGTTCTGGGCGGAGCCGGGGGTACCGGAGTAACGGGAACCGCCGCCCGGGAAGCGCCCGCCGCCGCGGGCCGAGCTGGCGATGGACTGGTTGATGTTACCGAAGGTGTTGGTGGTCGCCGTGGCAGTACTGATCTGGTTCGTGCTCCCCGTTGCGAACTGGCCGGCGTGGCGGGCATCCAGGCAGTTGGTCACCAGGAGCCGCGGCAGACGGGAGACGTGCGGCGCATGGCACTTGGAGCAGGTGTAGGCATGGAGCTTGTTGGCACTGTTGGTGCCGTTGGTCGATGCCCAGCCGGCTACCGACTGGTGGACGCGCTCCTTGCTCATCCACGCTGCCGAGGTGGTATTGGTAGCCGAACCGGTCAGCGCCTGCTGGGTGTGGCACTCGAGACAGATACCGGCAAAGGCGGTCGGCGTGGTCTCGGTGTGCAGGGTCAGGGCCGAGCTCAGGGTGTTGAAGGCGCGGAACCTCTGGGACCGCAGGTTCGACTTTCCAGTCGCGGTCGCCGCACCACCGCTCTTGATCAGGGCCGCTGCCGTCGGGATAAAGGTGTTCTGATCGATGTGGTAGCCCGGAATGGCGCCCATGTTGTTCATGCCGGTGTAGTTGGAGCCGCCGCCGCGCTTGACGATCTTGTCCGCCTTGTCTTCGCGGTACGGTGAGGTGATCCAGGTACCCTTGAGGAGCGGTACGCCGTGATCCCGGTCAGCGCCGAGGGCGTTGGAGACACCGTGGGGATCGTGGCACGGCGTGCAGAGGCCGTTGATCTCGCCGGTATGGCCAGCCTGAGCGCCATTGACGGAGGAGCCGTAGTGACCCCCCATCGGCTTGCGGAGGTCCTTGATGCCGCCGACTGCACCGCCAGCCTTGTAAGGTGAACGTTTGGCCGGGTACACGGTGTAGTTGTCGAAGTACGGCGTGCTCCAGTAACCGACGATGGCCTTGGTGGAGCTGTAGGTAGCAATGATGGACCAGGGCCTGCTGATGTTGATTTTCCTGGTGTCGGTGTTGTGGCAGTCGTTGCAGAGTGCGGCACCGGCATTGAAGAGAGCCGAGGTGGTTGCCGTCGTACTGTAATTCTTGTAGGAGATGGTACGTGCTGTCGGGGTGTAATCGACAGAGTAGCCACCCAGGAGATTCTTGGTGGTCTTGAGCAGACCGCCTTTGTAGCGACCGGTGGCGCTGGAGTAGGAGCTGGTGATGCCGGTAGCCTCAGAGCCGTGGGAGTTGTGGCAGTCGAAGCAGAAGACGTTCCGACGAGTGGACTTGTTATTGGTGTAGTCGGCACCGTTGCCGTCGTCACCGGCACCGTTGGCAGCTTCCGACCAGCCCTGCATCTGGTTGTTGACCGCATTACCGTGGGCGGAGAGGGCCTTGGTCACCCGGAACTTCTGGTTGGTACCGAACCGGGAGACCCCACCGGTTGCGGTGGAGTAAGAGTAATAGCTCCACTGGACGGTACGGGTACTGGAGTACCGGGACTGGATACTGGTCTTGGCCTTGGCCGTCGCAAGCCGCGCCTCCGGTGAGTAGCGGTGGGTACTGTACTTGCCGAACGGTGTAATTGCCTGGTTGGCCGTATTATGACAGCTCAGGCAGTGCAAGTTGAGCTTGGCAACCTGGTCCCTGCTCCCGTTGGCGGTGTAGGAGATGTAGGTGGTCCCCATGGTTGCCGTCGTAGGCCTGGTTGTGCCGTTCCAGACAACCAGGCTGACGCCGGCCGTGGAACTCTTGCCATGGTAGGAGGCGTTGATCGTGCCGTCAGAATTTGCCTCCCAGTGGCATTTGAAGCACGCGACATTGTCAAGCGTTTCCGATCCCTGGATGTGGTGGGACTGGGACGCAAACTGGCCGACGACCGCCGCACGGACACCCTGAACGCTGGCGTGGCAGCTGACGCAGGTACCCCCTTCGACAACGCCGTTGATGTGCAACGACTTGTTGTTGAAGATTGTGGCGTAGGTCGTCGCACTGGTATTCAGGTTGGTGTGGCAGTTGGAACCGCAATTTGTTCCGATCGGGAACGCGGTGAGTGTGGAGAGCCCGGCATGGGAGCCGGTCCCGGGATTCGGCGGCATAGCGTGGCACTGCTTGCAGTCAGCCATTACCAATGTGCCAGTCCCACCGGTACCGGTCAGGTAGCTGGAGTTATTCCACACGGGGGCCATGGCAGCACCGGTGTTAGTCGTCCCGGTATGGCAGTAGGTATTGTTGCAGGTTATCAGGCCACCGGCCCGTGAAACTGCTGCCGATGTATGGCTGGCATCAGTGGCATGGCCGCTGAACGTCACCGTCGCGGTCGTATAGTTGAGGTGCGACGCCTGGTTTACCGTGGTCACGGTTACGTGGCACTCGACGCAGCGGACCTTGTCGGCTATCCCCATGGTTCCCTTCAGGTGCTCCTGGTGCATGCCGCCGCGGGCGGTTACGCCGGTCGTACGGTTGGTGTCCATGTTGCCGGTCCCCGGGGCAAGAGTGGCCGAGGTATACCCAACAAGCGAGGAAGCAGACTGGGAACCGTGGCAGCGGAAACACTGGATAGCCGGAACTACCGCACCCCATGCCGGCGATTTCTGGCCGTGGCAGACGGAGGTACTGCAGGACAAGGTACCGGAAGCATAGGTGGCTGCGGTGCCGGACTTGGCCGTGTTGAATGCCACTGTCACGTTTGCGCGTGTTTTTGCGATACCGGAGTAGTTGCCGTGGGACGCATGGCCAGCCCCGGCATTGTTGTGACAATCATCGCACACATAGGACTGGGCCGTGTGGGCCGTGTGGCTGCCCGACCAGTTCGGGAAGGCCGTGGCAGCGCCGTTAGGCTGGGCACTGGTGGCTGAGGAGCCATGGCAGTCATAGCAGGACGACGTACTGGAGGGGGTCTTCAGCCCGCCGACACCATTGTACTTGTGGCACCCCTGACAGTCCGGCGCAGTCCCCCTGGCGACCGGATAGGTCGTATTGCTGCCGTTGGTATGACACCCCGTACAGCCGGACCAGGGGGTCTTCCCGGCAACGGAGTAATGCTTGTAGCCTGCATAGCCGAAGACGTGACCACCGGAAGCGTTGACCTGGCCGTTGATGTGCAGGGTCTTGTTGATGATCTGGCCGCTGGCATTGACAACCTGGTTGTGGCATCCGGAACAGGAGGTGGTCGGCGCCTTGCCGCTGTGTGTTCCGGCCGATGAGCCGGCGGTCGGCGGATTGCCGTGGCAGCGGCTGCAGGCATTAGCCGGGTCGGAGTAGTTGACCATGGCCGAGTAGTTCCAGTACGGCTTCCGGTAAGTACCGGAGGTATCCCCGGTCTTGAGGCGGCTGCCGTGGCAGTAGACACTGGAGCAGGTCGCCGCCTTGACAGCGGTGCCGTTCGTGTAGCCGGCGAAGGTCGCAAGTCTCGTCGGCAGCGAGGGGGCGGTAACGCCGATGGTAATGGTCGCCGATGATGCCTGGCTGAAGGTCAGGGTCTGTGAGTTATAGCGCTGCGTCGCCATGTGGGTGCCGTCGAAGGGGCTGGACGGCACGGTGTGGCACTCGTTGCACTTGATCGCTCTCATGTATACCGATGACAGGTGCTTGAAGTGGGAACCGACGCGAAGGTCGTTGCTGCTGACATTCTGGTCGGTACTGGTCCCGGTGACTCCACTTGCCTTGTAGCCTGGAGCAAAGAACTTTCTGTTTGCAGCGGTGTTCGCCAGTGCGGAAGACGTGGTAGCGGAACCATGGCAATGGACGCAGGTGTTGTCGTTGTTGATGGTTGTCGCCGACCAGGCGCCGCGCGACTTGCCGCCGTGGCAGGAGACGTTGTTGCAGCTCTTGGTGTTGCCGGAGGAACCGACCTCGGTGCTCTTGTAGGAGGTGTAGGTCCCGTAGGGAATACCGGTGAAGGTCACGTCACGCACACCGTTGACATGGTGCTGGACCCCGGTGAAGTTCTTCAGGGTAGCCGCATCGGTAGCGGTCTTGGCATGGCAGATCTGGCAGTTCATGTTGGCTGCCGGATATTTCAGGTGCTGGGAGTGGCTGGTGGAGAGGGTGAAGTTGCCGACACTCCGTGCAGGTGCGCCGTTGGCCGAGGCCCGGCCGGCATGACAGCCGAGACAGGATTCCGTCCCCCCCCACTTTGACGAGCTGTACTGCAGTTGCCCCATGCCGGTGGCACGACCGGTGCTGTGGCAGTAGATATTGGAACAGTTGCCGAACGACGGCGAGTTGGTGTTGGCGATCTTCTTGCCGGCCGAATAGCGGTTGCCCGGCAGGCTGCTGCCGGTGATGTTCTTGTAACCGCTCTGGTGACTGTTGGTATAGCCGCTGCTGGGATGGCACGCGGTGCAGGCGAGGAGGTACTGCCTCTTGCTCCCCGTCGAATAACCCGAGTGCCGCGCATGGGAACCGGTGAACCGCCCGGTAGGGACGTTGCGGCCCGTGCCGTCCTTGACCGTCGGGCTGAAATGGCAACCCGACACGCCGGCGCTGCAACTGATGGCCGCAGCCGACGCGTCAGGCGGCAGGACCATGACAGCGGCAAGCAGGGGCAGCACCACGAGAACACCGAGGAAACTGAGCGTTGTCGTGATGTGATGGTGATTGTTGTGTTTATTTTTACTAGTTATTCCCATGCACTGCTCCTGATATATGAATATATGCGATTTATCTGTTTCTAGCGTGCCATCCTCACAAGATAACCGGCACCTAGCTCTCCCTGACGGGTAACGGTCCGATGGTGCCGCATAATGACCCTTGCGAGAAGAAGAGCATCAATATGACAAGCTCCGCGCCCCACCGGCCCGGGTGACGGTACCGCCTTTTCCGCCGGTGTGGGAGGTACAGACACCCCAGTTGGTGGTCGGGTTGGTGTAGCAGCTGATGGCGGACGAGGCTGCCGTCCAGTTCGTGACGGTGTACCCGTTGTTGTTCATCCCCGGCATGAACCGGTAGGTTGACTGGGAACCGCCCCCGCCCTGGGTGTAGGTGTTGTTCCCCCCGTGGATGCCGCCCCAGCCGGTGCCGCCGACGTTGTGGCAGGAAGCGCAGCTCATGCCGGTGATGTTACCGTCAGTTTTGCCGCCGGCACGGGCGGCGATGCCGATTGCACCGGCAGTATCGACGAAATCACCAGAATTGCCGCCGGTATGGGCGTTGGTGCTGTAGGTCGATGTGTGGCACTTGAGGCAGACATAGGTACTGATGGTATGGAGCGTGTCCGCCCCGGAGCTGTTCTGCAGCATGTATTCGTTGTTGGCCGTGCCGTGGCCGTTCAGGTAGTGGCAGTCGTGGCAGTGGAGCCGCGAGTTGTCGTCCACGTTGCCCCCCTGGAGGATCGCGACCGTGTTGAAGGGCAGACCACCGGCAGCCGTGTACTTGGCCGCCTTGACCGCATGGTGGGAGTAGTTGGTGGTGGTGAACTGGGCGTCAACATCAAGGACACGCGTCCGGGCAACCTGGTCGTAGCTGTTGGTCAGGCTATCGGCGAACGGCGTCAGGGCCTCTGCTGCGGAGGGTGCCGTCCCGCCCGTGTACTTGAGCGTCGTACCGTTCCAGGCGATCTGTGCAGACCCCAATGAGTCGTGGCATCTGAAACAGAAGGTGTCGATATTGGTGTAATCCGTGGCTGTTTTTGTATTCGGAATGGACCAGTAGTTGGTGCCGGCCGTACCGCCGTTCGCTGCGGTTGACACGGCGTCAACGTTCCGCAGGTCGACGGCACTGTTCTTGTGGAGTGTCGTCGTGCCGCCCGTGGAGGGGTTACCCTCGGCGTGGCAGATGATGCAGTGCCACTTGGTCAGGGTACCGCTGGTGATGTGGTGCGAATTGGTGGTCGCCGAGCCGCCCAGTTCGCCGGTCACGGCTCGCCGCGCCCCGAGGGCTGCCCCGTGGCAGGAGATGCAGTCCATCGTCGTCACGCTCCAGACCGCGGTGCCGTGGCAGCCGGCGACGTTGGAGCAGGTCTGGGTCGCAGCGACATAGGTGAACGAGCCGCTGACGTTGACCGTGGTGCGGGTCTTGGCCGTGCGGTTACTGTTGCCATGGTTGGTGTTGCCGGTGCCACCGGTGGCGTGGCACTGGTTACAGGTCATCCCCCCCCTGGTGACGTGGGCCGGGTGGGCACCGGACCAGTTGGGGAAGGTGGTGCCGGCGTTGGGGTTACCGTCAGTGGCGCTGGCACCGTGGCAGTCGTAGCAGGAGGAGGTGGCAACGGTCCTCAGCAGGCCGACAGTATGGCAGGCCTTGCAGGCCGGGGCCGTGCCGGCGGCCACCGGGTAGGTGCCGGCGTTGGTGTAGTCGTGGCAGGAGCAGTTAGCCGACGGGTTGGTCGCCCCGGTCGCCACGCTGTGGGTCGCGCCCGGGTAGGGGAAGGCATGGCCGCTGGTGGCTTCGACCTGCCCGTTGATATGGAGGGCCTTGTTGATGATCACCCCGGACGAGTTGACGACCGACGCATGGCAGGTACTGCAGGAGGTTGTGGGGGTCTTACCGCTGTGCTGAGAAGACACGCTGGTCGGCGGATTGCCGTGGCAGCGGCCGCAGGCGTTGGTCTTATCGGTGTAGTTGATCATGGCCGAGTAGTTCCAGTACGGCCTGGTGTAGGTACCGCCGGCAGCACCGTTTTTCAGCCGGTTGCCGTGGCAGTAGACGCTGGAACAGGAGGCCGACTTGATGGCAGTCCCGTTGGTGTACCCTGCGAATGCGGCGAGCTGGGCCGGAGTTGACCCGGCAGCAACACCGATCAGAATCCTCGCCGACGATGACTGGCTGAAGTCAAGGGTCCCCGAGTTGTAACGCAGCGTGTTCAGCGTGTGATTCGTATCAGCAGAGAAAGGAGTTGACGGGACCTTGTGGCACTCGTTGCACTTGATGTTTCTCATGTAGGCGCTGGAGAGATGCTTGAAGTGAGAACCGACGCGCAGGTCGTTGCTGGCGACATTCTGGTCCGTACTGGTTCCGACCGTGCCGGTCTTCTTGTACCCCGGGGCGAAGAAGCGGAGATTATAACGAGATGTCCCTGTCACCTGGGTTGCCGCAGACGTACCGGCAGTGCCGTGACAGTGGGAACATTGATGGTCAGTGTTGATTGTGGTTGCCGACCAGGCGCTGCGCGTCCGGCCGCCGTGGCAGGAGGTGTTGGTGCAGATCCTGGTGTTGGCGATGGATCCGGCTTCGGTGCTCTTGTACGACGTATAGGAGGCATAGGCGAGATTGGTGAAGGTGACGTCTCGGACACCGTTCACATGATGATTCACCCCGGTGAAGTTTTTCAGGGTTGTGGCATCGGTTGCTGTCTTTGCGTGGCAGATCTGGCAATTGATGTCGGTGTACGAATATTTAAGGTGCTGGGAATGGGTTGTCGTCAGGGTAAAATTCCCCACGCTGCGGGCGGGGAGGTTTGAGCCATTCCTGCCGCCATGGCAGCCGAGGCAGGATTCCGTCCCCCCCCACCGTGCCGAGCTGTACTGCAGTTGCCCCATGCCGGTGGCTCGACCGGTGCTGTGGCAGTAGATGTTCGAACAGTTGCCGAATGCCGGCGTGTTGGTATTGGCGATCTTCTTGCCGCCAGAGTAGCGGTTGCCCGGAAGGCTGCTGCCGGTGATGTTCTTGAAACCGCTCTGGTGGTTGTTGGTATAGCCGCTGCTGGGATGGCACGCGGTGCAGGCGAGGAGGTACTGCCTCTTGCTCCCCGTCGAATAGCCCGAGTGCCGCGCATGGGAACCGGTGAACCGCCCGGTAGGGACGTTGCGTCCCGTGCCGTCCTTGACCGTCGGGTTAAAATGGCAACCCGACACGCCGGAGCTGCAACTGATGGCAGATGCCGACGCATCGGGTGGCATAATTAACACAGGGGCAAACAGGAGCAGCAGCAACAGAAAACTCAATAAATCAATGCGTGTCGTGATGTGATAGTCATTACGGTGCGTTGCATTCATGATGTTCCCCATTGTGCTGCTCCTGTTTATAAGGTTATGCATGTCCTACTGGGTGCTGACGTACGGTTTCACTTAGTACCAGTTCGGCGTTGTAGCGTAGTGGCACATCAGGTTCGAACAGGTGATGTTGACGCCCGTTGTGCCGCTGGCGACCGGGTTCGAGCCGCCGAAAAGCAGGCTCATGCTGTTGGCGGTGCCCGCACCCATGGTGTAGGTCGTGCCACCGGCGCCGAAGGTGATCTGCTTGGAGCCGTCGTTGTGCTGCGACAGGGTGTTGGTGTGGCAGGTGCCGCAGACTGCAACGTTTTCAGCAGAGGAACCGAATGTCTGGCCGGTTACCGCAAGCGCACCGTACCCGAGACGGTTCTTGATGAAGGTGATGTGCTTGTAGTGCGCCAGGTCGGTACCAGTCGTGTTAAGCCAGGGATTGGTACCGGTGACATCGTACTTGTGGCAGCCGTTGCAGTCGGATGTGACTTCGACGGCACCGTTCATGTGCAGAGCCTTGTTGATGACCTTACCCGTTGCATCGACGACCATGGCGTGGCACTGTACGCAGGAGGTGGTTGCCGTCTTGCCGCTGTGGGCGGTTGCAGTTGTTCCGGTGGTCGGCGGGTTACCGTGGCAGCGGGCGCACTCGGCTGTACCGGGGGTGCCGGTGGTAAGGTTGGCGTTCCACGACGGACTCTTGTCAGTACCAGAGGTGTCATTCTTCGGCATCTTGGAGCCGTGGCAGAAGGTCGTGGTACAGGTCGCCGCTGCCACCGCAGTACCGGCGGTAAATGCCGTGGTCGTGGTGTTCTTGATGGCCGTGGATGCCTGGGCAAAAGTCAGTGTCTGGCTGTTGTAGCGCGGCACTGCCATGTGGGTCCCTTCGAACGGGGTCGAGGGCACGCTGTGGCACTCGTTGCACTTGAGCTTCGGCATGTAGACCGACGAGAGGTGGACGAAGTGGGCGCCTACCCGGATGTCGGTGCTGACGGAAATCTGATCGGTGCTGGTACCGGTCCCGCCCCAGCCGGGAGCCGCATTGTACTTGTCCGCACGGAGGGACGTCTGGCCGTCGACACCATGGCAGTGGACGCAGGTGTGGTTGTTGTTCGTGGTGGTTGCCGACCAGGGGCCACGGGACTTGCCCCCGTGACATGATATGTTGTTACAGGTCTTGGTGTTGCCGGATGAGCCGACTTCCGTGCTCTTGTAGGAGGTGTAGGTGCCATAGGCGACACCGGTAAAGGTGACGTCCCGTACGCCGTTGGCATGGCGCACAACCCCGGTGTAGCTCTTCAGGGTGGCGGCATCGGTGGCGGTCTTGGAGTGGCAGATCTGGCAGTTCATGCTGGCTGCCGCATATTTCAGGTGCTGGGAGTGGGAGGTTGTCAGGGTAAAGTTGCCGATACTGCGTGCCGGTGCGCCAGTAGCGGAGACACGACCGGCATGGCAGCCGCGGCACCCTTCCGTGCCGCCCCAGCGGACGGAACTGTACTGGACCATCCCCATGCCGGTGGCACGGCCGGTACTGTGACAGTAGATGTTGCCGCAGTTACCGAAGGCCGGGCTGTTGGTATTGGTGATCTTTTTCCCTGCCGAGTAGCGGTTGCCGGGGAGGCTGGCGCCGGTTATGTTCTTGAAACCGCTCTGGTGGGCGTTGGTGTAGCCGGTGCTCGGGTGGCACTTGGTACAGGCATACTGGTACTCACGCTTTGCCGACGAGGTCGAATAGCCTGAGTGACGGGCATGGGTACCGAGGAAGCGACCGGCAGGTGTGTTCCGGGCGGTCCCGTCCTTGACCATGTTATTGTTGAAGTGACATCCGGAAAGACCGTTGCTACAGCTGATCGTCGCTGATACTGCTTCATGGGGCAGTGTCAGAGCGATGAGTGGCAGCAGCAGTGCCAGCAGGCCTACAATGCATCGTCTTCGTTTCTCTCTCAGAGCATCTTTGTGCATCTCGTTTCCCTCCCAATTTATTAGACTACACTAATACCAGTTTGGCGTCGTGAAGTAGTGACAGGACAGGTTCGAGCAGGACTTGGCTCCCGTGCTGAACGAGGGGTTCGTGCTGCCGAAGAGCAGGCTCATGCTACCGCTGTAGCCAGCACCCATCGTGTTCGTGGTCCCGCCGGTGCCGAAAGTGATCTGGCGAGAGCCGTTGTCGTGTTCGGACAGGGTGTTCGTATGACAGGTACCGCAGACGGCTGCCGGCTCGCCGCTGCCGAAGGTCTGCCCTGTCGGGGTCAGTGTGGCGATGCTCAGCCGCGACTTGATGAAGGCGATGTGCTTGATGTGAGCTCCCGTCCCGGAACCGCCGGTAAGCGCCGGAGTCCAGGTGGTGCCGCCACCGGTCAGGTCATAGGCGTGACAGCCGTCGCAATTGGAGACGTAGTTGATGGTGCCGTTGATGTGGAGTGCCTTGTTGGCAAAGGCATTCCCCACATTGGTCGCACTGTTGCTCAGGTTCGAGTGGCAGGAGCCGCATGTACCATAGATTGTCGATATGGCGGCGGTATCACTCAGTGCAGCCGGGTGGCCGGTGTAACCTGACGGCGGCATGGCGTGGCACTTGGTGCAGGCAGCGACGGTGGTGCCGGTCTCCTTCACCATGCCGGTGGCGTTCCAGAATGGTGCGATCGTTGTGCCTGAGTTGTATTTGCCGGTATGGCAGTTGGTGTTGCTGCACTGCATGATGCCACTGGTACGGGACACCGTCGGCGTATGGCTGTTGGCAGTCGCCCGGCCATTGAAGGTCAGGGTGGCGGTGGAGTAGTTCCAGTGATTGCCGGCGCGGATGCTTGTGACGGCCACGTGACATTCGCCGCACTTGACCGGTGCGGAAATGGCATTGGAAACCAGGTGGCGCTGGTGGGCGCCGACACGGGGGTCGGTCGCCGCTTTCTTGGTCATGGACGTGTCGGTACCGTCGGAGCCATAGCCCGGCGCGACCTGCGGTGAGGAGAAGGTCGTGAACGCCGTTGACCTTGAACCATGGCATTTCTGGCATTGGTGAGCGGTGGTGGCTGTACCCCAGACCGGCGCACCCTGACCATGGCAGACAATCTGGCTGCAGGTTGTCTGGTACCCCACGGTGCTGACCGTTGCCTTGGTACCGATGAAGGCCCTGGACTTGTCGAAGTAGACATTTATCCCGCCATTCAGGTGGGTGGTACCTGCCGAGTAATCAACGAACTTGTTGGCAATAGTGGAGTTGGCTGTCCTTCTATGACAGTAGGAGCAGCCGGTCGTGTCGGCAAGACCGGACATATGACCCGGGTGGAGGTTTGCGGTAGCCGTATTGGCGCCGCCGTTTGCATAATCGGGTGTGCCCGCGACGTTGCTGCGGCCGTGGCAGAAGTTGCAGGTCGACGTGTTGGTGGTACCACCCCACGCCTTCTGACCGGTCATGTTGACATAGACAAATGCACCGGCGTTGCCGTTTGAATGGCAGTAGACATTGGAGCAGACCTTGGTCGTCCGGTTGTAGTTGGTCGGGCCACCGTGAACGCTGGAGTAATCCACGTAGCCATTCACATGGTAGAACTTGTTCAGGATCGTCACGTTGTCGGCAGCGATCGTCTTCATGTGGCAATCCTGGCAGTTCTGCCCGTTACCGAGGCCGAGGCTGGCATTGACGGACGGGTTCATGTGGCGGTCGTGGCGGGCGGAGAGGGATGATGTTCCCGTTTCTTTCTTGCCGTCGTGGCAATAGAGGCAGTTGCTTCCGGTTGTCGGCGCCGTCGTCCAGGTAAGGGTGGTGACCAGCGGTGCGCCCTGGCGGCCGTTGGAGTGGCAGTAACTGGTGTTGCAGGAGCCGGCCGTGTACTTGAAGCCGTTGTCCGTCGCCCCCTGGGCCGCGCCGTAGGCGTACTTCCCGCGCCGGTTGGTGGAGAGGCCGAAGAAGACCCGGGCATATGCGGTAGAACTATATGGCTTGAGGCTGTGCTTCGTGGAATCCGCATCGTGACAGTGCTTGCAGTTGAAGCGGTACTTCTTGTTGTTGCTGTAATCCGTCAGCGTTTCATTGTAGGTTGTCGGCAAGGTCGAGTAGTTGTAGTGGGTGGCATGGCGTCCCGACCAGCTTGGGTTCGCCGTCCGGTCGGCACTCGCACTGTGACAGGCGTTGCAGGCAAGCGGGCCGCTGCTCCCCCATGCCGGCGATGGTTTGGTGCCGTGGCAGAAAGTCGCGGAACAGGTCCCGTATCCGGCTGCGGAGCCCGCTACGCGGTTGTTGTTGCTATACGTACCGCCGACATAGGAGGTAAAGTTCACGTAGATGATGTTGTCGGCATGGTTGAGACTGCCACTCCCGCCGTCCTGGTGGCAGTAGCCGCAGGAGAGAGCCATGTTTGTAGCACCGGTATTCGCGTGCTTCACGTGGCTTCCGGTTGCAGCTGCATCGGTTGCCATGTTCTTGTGGCAGCTGCCGCAGTCGAGCGTACCGTTGGCACCCCATTTGACTGTTACGTAGGATGTCGGAGCGCCGACACCGTTGGTGCCCTGAACGTTACTGTGACAGTACACGTTGCTGCAGTTGCGGTAATCCGTGCCGTTGTTCCTCGGGGCAAGACCAACGATCCTGCCCGAGGAGATGCCGTCATAGGCTGCGTTCGCGCCCATGACAGGGTTGTCGTGGTCAAGATACCAACTGACTGCCCCGTCTACGTGGGACATGTCAGCCACGGATTTGTGGCAGACAGTGCAGGCAATGCCCGGGCCACCACCCGTTGCGAGGGCATGCTTGGTATGTGAGCCGCCGGAAGGTACACTGGAAATGTCTGCTCCGTGACAGCTGCCGCACGCTGCATCGGCAGGACCTCCCTCCCAGTTCGGCGCCGGGTTGCCACCACCACCGAGAGCCGGAAGCGTTAACGTTCCGCCACCGTGGCAGTAGAGGTTGGAGCAGACGTTGGCTCCGGTCGTCACCTTCTGGATGGACGTACCTGCATTCGTCGCAAGCCACTTGGGATGGGTGTCGCTATTCGAGTAACCGGCGAACGTTCCGGAGATGACAGTTCCATTGAGGCCGTTGAAACCTATTTCAAGCTGCCCCGAGCCATCCTTCGTCATCAGCGGGTTGTAGTTGTAATGGCAGGTTTGGCAATTCTTGCCGATATTCGCATTGAGAACGTGAGCACTATGGGCACCGGCTGTGCCGAGCCGGAGCGCTCCCTGTGCCGGTGTTGCCAAGCCATCGTGATCGCCGACGATGTTGTTGATCGGCGGATAGCCATGGCATTTGGTGCAGTCGCCGTCAATTTCACCGTTGACGTGCAACGACTTTTTCTTGAAGCCGTAGCCGTCATCAGTCAGGTGCGTGTGGCAACTCTTGCAATTTGCCAATGTCTGGCCGTAGTGGATATAGTTTGAATCCGGCGCGGGTGGCGGCAGAGCGTGACACTTGGTGCAGTCGCTGGCACCAGTGCCGGTCAGATACGGCACATTCCACTTAGGAACCTGGCGCTGAATACTGGGGGAGATCCCGACGTAGGGGCCGGTCGAATTGTTGGAGTTCATGCCCGCGCCATGGCACCATACGGCACTACAGGTCTGGGTTGCCGCATTGTAGGTCGGCGTTGTGTAATAGCTGAACTTAACCATGCCGGTGTTGGCAATGGAACTGACATTGCTGAAGGGTACTTCTGCGGGTAGCGGCGTATCTATGTGGCCTGCGGAAAACGGCCCGTTTGGCATGGAATGACACTGCCTGCAGCTAAACCCTATGGCATAGGAGGTATAGCGGGCAAATGAAGCCTTTCGGGGGGAGTTCAGGTTTTGCAGGTGAATGTCGTGAACACCTACGGCAGACGAGTAGACGCTGAGAGTGCCGTCAGGACCCTGGGTGCCGTAGAAACCGCGGGGAGAGGTAGCGGAACCGTGACACTTGTCGCAGAGCTCCAAACCGGACGAGCTTGTTCCCCAGGCACGGGTGTACCTGCCGTGACAATTACTGGTGCTGCACGTACCGAAACCGGTTCCGACTGGAACCGCGGTCCCAAGTGAATAGACAGTGTTCTGACCCAGGCCGACAAACTGAAAGTCTATAATTCCGTTGGCATGATTACGAGGAGAGGTTGTACCACCGTTGTCGTGACAGACGTGACAGTCGAACGCTATCACGACATTTTCATGGCTGGGGTGTGAACCGGACGTATTGGGGTCTGGGTGGCAGGAACCGCAAGTCGCGGTGGTCGGGTCCCCCCATTTAGCTACACTGTAGCTGCTCGGCCCGCCGGTGCCATTGCCATCCTTGCCCTGGACGTCACTGTGGCAGTACAGGTTGTTGCATGTAGCGTAATTAATCGAGGCTGTCGGGGCAGGAGCGCCCGTGCTATTTGCGGGGGATCCGTTATATGTTGCACCAGGGTATGCGGACAAATCCCACTGAACCTGACCGTTGATGTGGTTGACGCCGGTGAAATTGGCAAATGCACCATGGCACTTGCTGCAGGCGATGCCGAGACCGGGCCCGAAATTGGCCGCATGTTTTGTGTGGCTGCCGGATGCGGGCGGAGCTTCACCACTGGCGTTGTGGCAAGTACCACAGGCAGCCTGGCCGGTACCGACCCAGATCGGGGTGGTTATAGATCCGCTGTTACCGGGCCAATTCCCGTGGCAGTAGGTACTGCAGGAAGCATTATAATCACCTGTCTGTACAATAGTTGTTCCAGGCCCGGCAGACCAGACATATGGACTGCTGAGGAATTGTGTACCGTAGAACGTACCAGCTTGTATGCTCTGGTTCGGGTTGAATCCACTGAATGTATCTTTACTTATGGTAAAGCCCATTTCCAGGATTCTGTCCCCGAGCCACCCAGTGGTCAGAAGTCCGTGATTTGTGGTGTTGTGACATGCTCCACACGTCATCTTGCCATTATTGTGAGTAAGGTGTGCCCCGTAATTCAGCGGAGCATTTCCAAGCGCATTAGTAACTTTATCATGAACCATCGTCTGCAAATTGACCGGGAAATAACCGGAGACCTTATTCCCGTGACAGTCACCACAAACTCCGGTGATGGAGCGGAATGCCGTATTATGTGTATGACACTGAATACAGTCCCTTGAATTGTGATGGTCCGTAGTATACGCCGTATTTGAGTCAGGACCGGTCACTCCCTGACCATTTCCGTAATTCAAATCAGCCTTGGTCGCACTGTACTGGTGCTGTGTAGTTCGGTGGTGACATACAGAGCAGACGTTAGTGGAAATATTCCTGCCCACGGAGCGCAGATCATTACCAAAAACTCCATTCTGATCAGAGATTGTTGAGGAGACTTTGGTAAAGACAACGTTCCTTCTCCCGATTGGTGTAGATATGACATTGAAGACACCCTTGATATTCGTGGTGCTGTTGGAGTGACAGGTCGCGCAAGTATACGTCTGCCCCCATTGGCCGTATTTATCCAGCCCCATATTGGCTGCATTATGCACAATCGGCGGCATATCATTAAGTATGCCCGTGACCTGAGCCGTTTTGATTGCAGCTCCGTGTGTATCTCCAGACGTGCTTACCAGAACGGCAAACTTGTACTGTTCGAGCTGAGCTGCTTGGGGCTTGCCGGTAATGATGATGTCTTTGGAAGCGCCAACCGGCGTGCCTGTTCCCGACGAACCGGTACCAACCGTCACTGTTTCAGGAACAACTTTGTCAAAGTGCGTACTGTTGCCAACTTCATCGACTAACGAAAGGTTAAAGGTTGTGTCTGGGCACGGCCCTTGATCTTTGTTCGTGATTGTGAAGGTAAATGGCGTACTGTTCGTGGACTTGATCAACTGGGTGGATGGTGTCAGGGCGATGGTCGGGGGTATGTTACAAATCATAGTGACTTGGGAGTTTGCGAATGCACCGAAACCGTCACTCACGTTCCCCTGTGCATCCAAAGCACAAACGCGGTAATAGTAACGTGTCCCCGTCGTGTCAATAAGTCCTTTATCGGTGACCTTGCGATTTACATAGTCAATACTGACCCCTGCGACACTGGCCAAGTCAACTCCGTCAGTACACCTGACAGATGGATATGATCCGTCGGGCAGGCTTCTGCGAATCAGATACGGGGTAGCAGGATGAAGTGTTCCGCTATGCGCATCACTTGCCTCATCCCAATCGAGATCGATCTCGCCACCATTTGTTCCGGATTTTGCATTTACATACGTTGGCCCAATAGGCGTTTCCATATCGATGATAAGAGTTTGGCTGGTATTATCATTGGGGGATAATTTGCTGCTAGCATTATGGGAAAGGGCGGTTACCGTACCTCCAAATGCGTAGTAACCGGTGATGGTGCCGGATGTATCGGTAACAGACGGGGTGATTGAGTCGGCGGTCGAAATGCGAACATAATAGGTTTTCAGCGTCGAAGTGACGGTCAATCCGCTCGTGGGTATATTCCAGACGTCCCCCGCAGTCGCACCAGTAGCACTCCCGTACACGATATTTGCTTCGTCAACTATCTCCATCAACTTGATTTTGGAGAGTGTCCCACCTGTACCTCCGGAAATGTACGTCGGCGTCATGGTAACAGTGACGATGGAAATTGAGTCGTTATCAGTAGCCAGTGAACTGTTATGCACCAGGGTAAAGGCATCAAGCCTGGTTGGAGCACTCGATTTCCAAAGACGGACAGCAGGCGGCTCGATCCCTGTGCCAAGGGTTACCGTCGGATAGATGTAGATTGACGCACTCAGTGCCGACGTATCGGTCAGTGAAATTGCGGCAGGTGTTATGGCGGTGATAGTGCCGGTGAGGACGTTCCCTGTCGAGGCCGTTGCGCCGGGAGCGATGTCGTATGTGACGATGTAATTCTGGGTCGCAGTGGAGACGGATTCATTTATCGTGAAGTTTACCGCCCCGCCAGTTGCCGAAGCACTCCCTACAAGAACATCGCTTCCCTCCCAGGCAACAAGGTTTGCCCCAACCTTGCGCCAGATCTTGATTAAGGAAATGTTAGTGCTCGTAGTGTTGGCGTTTGCCGTGAAGGTAATGCCGGTAACTGTCGTTGCTGCATCCGCAGTCATGGCGAAGGCGTCAACCACTATGTTATTTGAATTGGCACCATCATTAACCCAGACTGATTTGTTGCCTGCCACCGACGAACCGTTGGAAACCGTGATACCCTGGATCGGTTTGATGGTGATGGCAGCGGTGGAGTTCAGGGTTGTTGCCGAAGAGGTATGCTGGGTGGCCGTGGCCGTGTTTACGTTGGAGGTGGTGGCAAAAGTCGTTCTCAGGGCACCAATTATCCTGTTACTGGCAGCAGTACTGATCTGGGTCCAGATGTGGCCTGTCGTACCAATGGTTATGGTTCCCGCATTGGCTTTCGACGTCCCGGTCCTGACCGTATTCAGAATGGATATACCCAGCTGTCCGCTGTTGACAACCGACGTGAACGGTCCGACAACGGTACTGGCCGTTGTATTGTTGCTGGACCGTACCGGACTGGATACCGGGCTCGTCTGATCAACACCGGTGTAAACTGCTGCATTCACAATACAGTAGCGCGAAGTTCCGCCACTGATGCTGATCGCAATCGTTTTGCCCGTGTCAGCTGTGGCCGACGTGCCGATCGGGAGATAGAAGAGATATGAGTGCTGCTGAGTAGCGGTGGCGCTGTATCCGACGGCGGGAGTCATGCTTACACCACCGTAGGATACCGTCGGCTGTGCCTGGGCCACGGCTGTGGTCGAAGAGGAGATCCCCACCACCAGCAGTCGGTTGTTGCCAGCTACTGCGTTGTAGGTGATGGCAGCCGAAGGGTAGGCGGCATTGGCGTATATCGGGGTAGTCGGCCAGTTCTGGGATGTCGTGCCGATCGCGGCCTCGGAATCATGGGGTGAGAGCGTGACTCCACACGAAACAAGCGCTCCTAGAAAAAGTAACCCGCCTGTTCTCCGAAGCGAGTTAATTTTTTGCACTACCGTAGCCACTATCTTAACCATGACGGCCTCCCAACAAAATTACCGCAGTGTGAATGTGTATGAGTCCAGCTGCCCCGGGCACTCTCGCACGACTAGCCAAATCTCTGTGCCTTGACCCGGTGGAATTTCTTGTCGAATTTCATCGTGAAAATTATGTCGCGCAGCTTTTTCAGGTTAGCCATGAATTCCAGCAGTGGAGCCGATTCACCAGCATACAGGCGGTCGATGGTTTCCTGAAATGCTCCGTAGACCTTGAAGTAAACTCTACCGTCAGCTCCCATGTAGGGGGCGTATTCGGTATGCGGCTCATAGGTAAGCAGCGCCGCAAGGATATGGCTTTCTATTATCTGCGGCTCCGGGAAGCTCATGTTCTTGCACCAGGTTGAAGCCATGCAAGCCTCCTTTGAACTAATTTATAAGCAATGTGCAATTAAATTAATTTTAGGACTTTATGAGTCGAGCAAGAAATGTGCCTGTTCTTCAGGCAACCGCACCTTGTTCAGCCGGTAATTTCCGGTTAAAATTCAGCCCTATTGAAATCACTTACGAAACGAGATTAGAGAGCTGTGAATTTATTTATTAATGATAATTATTAATTCACTTTTACTCCATAAAATGCTGTTAATTTTAATTTTACAATCTGGTCATAAGCCGCGATTTCACTTCGACAGGGGAAAAGACAGCCAGATGACAGGATTTCCCCTTCCCCCCACCACCATCGCTCTCTTTCCGTCGTATGCTACCAACCTGCTGCCGGTTAGGATCTTAACCATGTAATAAAGCTTGTTTCTCTGAAGTGCGCGGTGAGACTTGGAGTTAAGTGTGAGTACTGACGGGTGTGTCTGGTTCTGTCGTTTTTTCACTTAAAACGTGAGATGTCAGTGGATGATAGTTCTGCAGCTGAGGAAGGGAATGGGGAATGAGTTCTCTGAAAAGAAAAAAGGGGCTGCGGCTTATGCCGCAACCCCCCTAATTTTTTGGTCGGGGCGAGAAGATTCGAACTTCCGACCCCCTGCTCCCGAAGCAGGTGCGCTACCAGGCTGCGCTACGCCCCGACTGATCTGACAGATATAGCACGCAACACCCTCACGTGCAAGACATTTTTAGTCCCTGATCACTGCACGGGATAAGTCCTGCATCCTCCGGTGTCTTCCCTGCCGTTGCCAGATTGGCACCGTACAGAGAGGTGCCACTGCTGGATTATTGTTGCGCACCTGCCAACCCCCTTGAGTAATCGGTTCGTTTCGTCTATTTTGTAAGAGGCGTGTCCTTCATTAATTTTACGTGGAGTTATAACCGTGCAGCGTAAAGCTATCGCTCTCTTCTCCGGCGGCCTCGATTCCACCCTTGCCATCAGGCTGATGCAGGTTCAGGGAATCGATGTCAGGGCCATTCATTTCACCTCCCCCTTCTTCGGCGTTTCCCCCGATTCGGACAGCGGCAAGTATGATGCCCGACGTGGAGCCGAACTGCTCAATGTCACACTCACCATCTGCAACCTCGACGAAGAGTATCTTGAAATGCTGCGCAATCCCCGGCATGGTTACGGTAAAGCAGTGAACCCCTGCATAGACTGCCATGCCTATTTTCTCAGGAAAGCCAGGGAATTGATGGTGGAAACCGGTGCCGATTTCGTCATCACCGGCGAAGTTCTCGGCCAGCGCCCCATGAGCCAGCGCCGCGACGCCCTGCGGGTTGTGGAGGTCGATTGCGGGTTGGAGGGCCTCCTGCTCCGCCCCCTCTCGGCCAGATTTCTCCCCCCCACGAAACCTGAACTTGAAGGATGGATAGACCGGGAAAAACTCCCTGCCATCAAGGGGCGTTCCCGGAAGGAGCAGATACGTCTCGCCGCCGAACTGGGGGTGCAGGAGTACCCGAACCCTGCAGGAGGGTGCCTCCTGACGGAGGTCTCCTACGCCTCGAAGGTAAGGGACATCTTCTCCCACGCCGAAAAACTGGATGCGCGCGACTTTCGACTGCTGCGGGTCGGGAGACACTTCCGCCTGGCCCCTTCGGTCCGGTTGATCGTCGGCAGGGATGAGGAGGAGAATAACCTGCTGTTTCAGTACGCCATGGAGGGGGAAATCATCATCCGTTGGGAGGATGGTGGAAGCCCATACGGACTGCTCATCGGTCAGGCCGACGAGGCCGCCCTTGATACGGCCGGAAGGATTCTCCTCAGATACACGAAGGCGGCCAGAAATGAACCGGCGCGTTTGAAGGTGATTGCCGGCGGGGAGAGGGAGTTCAGCTGCAATAACTCTTTTTTACCGGAAGATGTGGAACCCTACAGGATATAGAGAGGTTACCGCCCCGATGCCCCGTTGGTTCCGACCGGCTCGGCGCCTTCCTTGCTGTTAGGAGCGGGTGTATCCGTGGCCTGGCCTGGAGTTGCCTGCTCCTTTTTTTCTCCCTCCGGAGGCTGCTCCCCACTCCCCGTTCTGCCTGCCACACTGCTCTGGTTGGCGAAGGTATCCTCTTTCCTGATACTTTCATCGACCTTGCGCTGCAATCCGTTGATATTCGGAACTGCGGCGATGGCCGCAGCATATTCCTCACCACTCAGCACATTTTTATTTCGTAGCAGCTTCAGGATCACGTCGGAGCGTTTCAGCACCTTGTCCAGGTTTCGGTACGGGTTGTACGCCACCCGCGGACCGGGGAGCATGGCAATGAGGAACGCGGATTCCCGGGGGGTAAGCTCATCCGTCGTCTTGCCGAAGTAATAACGGGAAGCGTGTCCCACTCCGTACACCATTGGCCCCAGTTCGACCACGTTCAGGTAGAGTTCAAGGATTCTTCCCTTGGTCAGCTCCTGTTCCATGCGCAGGGCAAGATAGAGCTCCTTCAGCTTCCTGGTGACCGTTTTTTCCCGGGAGAGGTAAATATTCTTTGCCAGCTGCTGGGTCAGCGTCGACGCGCCCCGAGCAAATGACTTCTTTTCCAGGTCATGGCGTATGGCATTTTTGATCGCCTTGACATCCACCCCTTCGTGCCGGTAAAAATTGGCATCCTCAGCCAGGACCACTGCCCACTTCATCTCGGCGGGAATGTTCCCCCCCGGTGTCCAGTACCTGTTTTTCGGACCAAGCAGAAAGTTGTGGTATGCTCCCTGCCAGTCCTTGATCTGGATAGTCATCGTCGTTTTTCTGTTTTTGAGATCCGCTATGGGGGGGAGAAGGAAGAGGGAAACAGCAATGTATCCGATGTAGGCTGCCAGAAGCAGGATACCGAAGCCAAGGTACTTTTTCATCTACTGAAACCATCGTCGATACTGTCGCTGCCCGCAACACAGACGCCGTTGCGACCGAGCTCCTTGGCACGGTACATGGCCGTGTCAGCCGCGATAACCAGCTCATTGGACGTTGTCGCATCTTCAGGATAGGTCGCCACGCCGAAACTTCCGGTTATCTTCAGGTTCATCCCACTATTGGCGCTAAAAACCTCTGACTCGATGGCCTTGTGCAGCTTGCGGGCAAAACTGAGAGCCCCCCCCTTGTCGGTCTGGGGGAGAAGGACGACAAATTCGTCGCCACCGTACCTGGCACCCTTGTCGGCGCTGCGAATGTGTGTTCTAACGAGAGCCCCTACTTCCGCAAGGAGAGCACTGCCGACGAGATGACCATGGGTATCGTTGACATTCTTGAACCTGTCCAGATCAAAGAACACCAGCGACACCTGCGTTGAGTAACGCTTGGCCCGTTCAACCTCGTAGGCCACCTGATCAAATATGTACTTGGCATTGAACAGGCCGGTAAGGTCATCGGTTATCACCATCAGTTTGATCCTGGCGATAGCCCGCTCGTTGGAGATGGCAATACCCGCGAAATCGGCAATGGTCGTCAACACCTGCATATCGAACTGGTTGAATTCCCTCTCTTCAAGGCTGTTGATCAGTTCGATCACCCCGAACACCTTGTTTTGGCATTTCAAGGGGACGCAGGCAAGGGACCGTGTCCTGAACGAGAACGACTTGTCGATTTCCATGGCAAAACGCTCATCGCGACTGACATCCGGGATGATGACCGCCTCGCCGTGCTCTGCTACCCACCCGGCCACACCGTGTCCGCGCGGCACCTTGACTCCTTTGAGTTTTTCGGCAATTTCCGAGACGACGACCGCGAACTCCAGCTCTCCGGTCTCTTCATCACGGAGCAGCAGGGACCATGCCTTCGGATTGAGCAGCCGGCTCACCTGCAGCATGATCTGCTCAAGTATCTCACCGATGTCGCGGGGAGATGCCAGCGTCCTAGCGATCTCCATCAGCGTATCCATGGTGGCATGATGCCGCGGGTCGCTCTGCAGCTCGCGGCTTGTCCTGTCATTCATCTCAATCACCGATAACCGATGTACTCGCAGCCATCCTTGCAGCGACGTTGATGGCGGCCGTCATGCTGGCAGCAGAGGCACAGCCCCGGCCAGCAATCCCGTATGCCGTTCCGTGATCGACAGATGTCCTGATCAGCGGAAGTCCCAGCGTGATGTTGACTCCATCGTCGAAATGGAGGAGCTTCAACGGTATGAGTCCCTGGTCGTGGTACATGCAGACGACCGCATCATAGTCTCCCTGTGCCGCGAAATGAAAGAGCGTATCTGCCGACAGCGGTCCATGAGCATCTATCCCCAGAGCACGTGCCTTTTCAATGGCAGGTAAGATGATTGCTGCTTCTTCGCTACCGAACAAGCCCCCTTCTCCGCAGTGCGGATTGAGGGAAAGGACGGCAATTTTCGGGTCACGCTTGAAATAACGGGCAATGTCCTTGTGCGTTATTCGAATGGTTGCAAGCACCTTCTCGACCGTGATGAGGGACGGAACAGCGGCAAGGGCTTCATGAATGGTGACGAGCGTCACACGCAACTTGTCGCCGGCGAGCATCATAACGAACTCCTCCGTGCCGGTCAACTCCGCAAGGAGTTCCGTGTGCCCCGGATAGTGGTAACCCGCCCTGTTGAGGACCTCTTTGCTGATGGGGGCCGTTGCCATGGCGGCAACACTCCCGGACAAGCAGAGGTGTGCAGCGGTGGTAATATAGTCGTGGACCGCCCTCCCCGTGGCAAGGGTGGGCTGACCGTACTGCATGTCCACAGCGTCCAGCGAACCGGTCTGCAGGAGATACACCCCCCTTGCACATCCTGCTCCAGGCCAGGTATCCGGTTGCACCGGGATGATCGGCATGTCCACACCCGTCAGCGCTACCGCCCGAGCCATGACCGCACCGTCACCAACGATAACGGGGACACTGGACTCCCACACCGATTCGTCCGCAAGCGAACGGGCGATTATTTCCGGGCCGATGCCGCACGGATCGCCCATGGTCACCGCTATGACAGGCCTGCTCATCGTTCAGACTCCCCGTGATTGACTGTCCAAGAACTTACTGGCAGATCAGTCTTCCCGTTGACAATGCGTTGCGCCAGTAGCCGGATAAAAAAAAAGCGGCCCGAAAGCCGCTTGTGAAGGAAGGTGATAATACTACTTTACTGACTTGCCGGCAACCTGCATCCTGATGATTGCCCGCTCAAGAGCGGCCTCGTAGATTTTAAACTGCTTATCTTCCGGTGTCAGTTTCTTCAGCATCTCCTCGGCACGTCCCATGGCAGCCTTTGCCCGCTCCAGGTCTATCTCGTCGGCACGCTCGGCGGTCTGCACGAGTACGGTGGTGCGGTCATCCTCCACCTCAAGGAAACCCCAGTTCACAGCCATGTTGTGGATCACTCCATCCTGCTTGTAGCTGAACTCGCCGATCTTCAGGGAGGAGAGCATCGGAGCATGGCCGGGGAGAACTCCGAATTCACCAAGGGATCCGCTCGCGGTAATCTCGTCCACCTCTTCGGAGAGGACTTTCTTGTAGGGTGTAACCAGTTCTAGTTTGAGTTTTTCAGCCATATATAACCTCTAGGCTAAGGGCTAAGGGATAAAGTCCGGGCAATTCCAGAACCTTTAGCCCTTAGCCTCGCGCCATTAGCCAGATTTTTTAAACAGCCAGCTTCTTGGCCTTTTCGATGACTTCTTCGATGGTACCGACCATGTAGAATGCCTGCTCGGGGAGGTCGTCATACTTGCCGGCAACGATTTCCTGAAAGCCCTTGATGGTGTCCTTCAGCTCAACGTACACGCCCGGAGTGCCGGTAAAGGCCTCGGCAACGTGGAACGGCTGGGAGAGGAAGCGCTGGATCTTCCTGGCGCGGGAAACGACCAGCTTGTCTTCCTCGGAAAGCTCGTCCATGCCGAGAATGGCGATGATGTCCTGAAGGTCCTTGTAGCGCTGCAGAACGTACTGCACGGAACGGGCAACTGCGTAGTGCTCTTCGCCGACGACCTGGGGATCGAGAATCCTGGAGGTGGAGTCGAGGGGGTCAACTGCCGGGTAGATGCCGAGCTCGGCGATCTGCCGGGAGAGAACGGTGGTGGCGTCCAGGTGGGCGAAGGCGGTAGCCGGAGCCGGATCGGTAAGGTCGTCGGCGGGGACGTAAATAGCCTGAACCGAGGTAATGGAACCCTTGGTAGTGGAGGTAATACGCTCCTGAAGTTCACCCATCTCGGTGGACAGTGTCGGCTGATAACCAACGGCTGAAGGAATACGGCCGAGAAGAGCGGAAACCTCGGAACCTGCCTGGGTAAAACGGAAGATGTTGTCGATGAAGAGCAGAACGTCCTGACCTTCTTCGTCACGGAAGTATTCGGCAACGGTGAGGGCCGAGAGGGCAACACGGGCACGGGCCCCCGGCGGCTCGTTCATCTGGCCGTAAATCAGGGCAGCCTTGTCGATAACACCCGAATCCTTCATCTCGTGCCAGAGGTCGTTCCCTTCACGGGTACGCTCGCCGACGCCTGCGAATACGGAGAAACCGCCGTGCTGCTTGGCGATATTGTTGATGAGTTCCATGATGAGAACGGTCTTGCCAACGCCGGCGCCACCAAACAGACCGATCTTACCACCACGGGCATAGGGAGCGAGAAGGTCAACGACCTTGATTCCGGTGGTGAAAGACTCGACCTTGGTTGACTGGTCCTGGAAGGAAGGGGCCGAACGGTGGATCGGATACTCCTTCTCATGGCCGATTGGGCCCATTTCGTCAATCGCTTCGCCGACGACGTTCATGATGCGGCCGAGGGTCTTGCGACCGACAGGCATGACGATCTGCTTGCCGGTATCCAGAACCTGCTGACCGCGAACAAGGCCGTCTGTACCGTCCATGGCGATGGTACGTACCGAATTCTCGCCCAGATGCTGGGCAACTTCGAGAACCAGGTTGAACTCGCGCTCGTCGATGGCCGGATTGGTGACCTTCAGGGCGTTGTAAATCGGGGGGAGTTTCCCCGGCTCGAACTCGACGTCGACAACTGCGCCGATTACCTGGGTGATCTTTCCAAAATTCTGACTCATGCTGTCCTTCCTCCTGTGACCGTAGGCCACCTATTAATTAATGGATCGTATCCTTATTAACCTTTTACCGACTCGGCCCCGGAGATGATCTCCATCAGCTCCTTGGTGATCGCAGCCTGACGAGCCCGGTTGTAGATGAGAGTCAGCTTGCCGATCATCTCGGTGGCATTTTTCGAGGCGCTGTCCATGGCCGTCATACGTGCACCATGTTCACCGGCAACCGACTCCAGAAGCGTCTTGAAGATCTGCACTTCGATATGCTTGGGGAGCAGTTCGGCAAGGAGTTCACCCTGGCCCGGTTCGTAGATGTATTCGCGCGGCACCGTTTCCTCTGCTTCCGATGCAGGCGGAGTCACCGGCAGGAGCTGAGTAAAGGTGATCTCTTGGGACATGACGCTGCGGAACTCGTTGTACAGGACATGAACTTCATCGTACTCTTCGGCCAGATAGCCTTCGATGATTTCCTGTGCGAGGACGACCGCGGTCTGGAACGTCAGATTCGACTGGATATTGGCGTGATTCTTCCAGACACCGTGGCGATTTTTGAGGAAATCATACCCTTTGCGGCCAAGGGTCATGATTTTCAACTCTGCGTAATCGGATTTGCGCTCCTTGACAAAGCGGTCTGCTGCTTTACACAGGTTGGCATTGAACCCGCCGCACAGTCCACGGTCTGAGGTCACCACCACCAAAAGAGCCTTGCTGGCCCCTTCGCGCCGCTGAAGAAGCGGGCTGCAGTCGGCAGGGACACTGGCAGCCAGACGCCCGAGCACTTCCGCCAGTTTTGTCGCGTAAGGGCGGGCGGCAACCACGTTTTCCTGAGCGCGGCGGAGCTTGGCAGCCGAAACCATTTTCATGGCTTTCGTGATCTGGCGCGTGTTTTTGACCGAGCTGATACGCTTTTTAATACTCTTGAGACTTGGCATAACGAAAATCCGTCCTTGATTTAGGCTGTGAACTCTTTCTTGAACTCGTTCAGAGCTGCAGTGATTTTCGCCTTAAGCTCGTCGTCGATGGCCTTCTTGTTGGCCAGTTCCACCAACAGGTCGCTCTTACGGCTGTCGAAGAAGGTGAGCAGTTCGGACTCGTAACGTTTCAGGACGTTAACCGGATACTCATCGACAAAGCCGTTGTTGGCGGCGAAGATTACCAGGACCTGCTTTTCATTGGAAAGCGGCTGATACTGTGCCTGCTTGAGGATCTCAACAAGTCGCTCGCCCCGGGCAAGCTGCATCTGTGTTGCCTTGTCCAGATCGGATCCGAACTGGGCGAATGCCGCCATCTCACGGTACTGGGCGAGGTTGAGTCGCAGCGTACCGGCAACCTGCTTCATCGACTTGGTCTGGGCGGAGCCACCGACCCTGGATACCGAGATACCGACGTTGATCGCCGGACGGACACCGGAGTAGAAGAGGTCGGATTCGAGGAAGATCTGACCATCGGTAATGGAGATGACGTTGGTCGGAATGTAGGCGGAAACGTCGCCGGCCTGGGTCTCGATGATCGGCAGGGCAGTCAGCGAACCGGCGCCAAGCGCGTCGGAAACCTTGCAGGCACGCTCGAGGAGACGGCTGTGGAGGTAGAAAACGTCACCCGGGTATGCCTCACGTCCTGGCGGACGGCGGAGGAGCAGGGAGAGTTGCCTGTAGGCGACGGCCTGCTTGGAAAGGTCGTCGTAGATGATCAAAGCGTGCTTGCCGCTGTCGCGGAAGAACTCGCCCATGGTAACACCGGTATAGGGGGCGATGAACTGGAGCGGTGCCGACTCGGAAGCGGTGGCGGCAACGACGATGGTGTAATCCATGGCGCCATGCTCCTGGAGCTTGGAAACAACCTGAGCGACGGTGGAACGCTTCTGGCCGATGGCGACATAGATACAGACCACGTCACCGCCCTTCTGGTTGATGACGGTGTCGATGGCAACGGCGGTCTTTCCGGTCTGACGGTCGCCGATGATGAGCTCACGCTGGCCGCGCCCGATTGGAACCATGGAGTCGATCGCCTTGAGACCGGTCTGCATCGGCTCATGCACCGATTTCCGGGCAACGATGCCGGGGGCCTTGATCTCGACCTTGCTGTAGGTATCGGTGTTGATCGGGCCCTTGCCATCGATCGGCTGACCGATAGCGTCGACGACACGACCGATGAGGGCCGGGCCTACCGGAACCTCGACGATCCTGCCAGTCCGCTTGACGCTGGAGCCTTCCTTGATGTTCTCGTTGTCCTCACCGAGAATGGCGGCGCCGACGTTGTCTTCCTCAAGGTTGAGCACCATGCCGGATATACCACCCGGGAACTCGAGCAGCTCGCCTGCCATGGCTTTGTCCAGACCGTGGATACGGGCAATACCGTCACCAACGGAGATGATGGTACCGGTTTCGGAAACTTCGACTTCCTTTCCGTATCCCTTGATCTGCTTCTTGATTATTTCACTGATTTCTTCGGCTCTGATTTCCATAGGATCATCTCACCCCTTCTGTAATATATCTTCAATTCGTACTAACTGTGTCTTCACGCTACCATCCAGAACCTTGTCGCCGATCCTGGTAACAATGCCACCGATAAGTGAGGGCTCAACCTCGACCTGCAGAATGATCTTTTTCCCCGTGCTCTTCTCCAGAGCCGCCTTGATTTCAGCCACCCGACCCTCGTCGAGGGGGAGGGCGGTGGTGACGACCGGGCGAAGCACGCCAGACAGCTCGTCTGCCAGGACACTGTAGCAGGAGATGATCTGGGCAAGACACCCCACACGGTTTCTCTCCTGGAGGAGAAGGAGGAAATTGCGGATGGTCTCGGAGAGCTGCAGCTTGTCGGCGACTTCGCGAAGTGCCTCAAGCTTGGCTTCGATACCGTATGCGGGATTGGACAGGAGCGAGCCGAGTTCGGGACAGTCGGCAAACAACTTCTCTATCCTCGCCAGCTCACCATGAAACTTCTCCACGGCACTCTCTTCGGCAGCAATCTGGACGAGTGCCTTGGCGTAACGACGTGCTATAGCGTTCGCGCTCAATGTAATTCCACCACCTTGGTAAGATATTCTCCAACCAGCCGATCCTGATCATCAGCGCGAACCGCGCCCTTGAGGGTCTGCTCGGCCAGCTGCACCGCAAGACGTGCAGCCTCTTCGCGCAGTTCGGACCTGGCCCTGACGATCTCCTGATCGGCCATCATCTGTGCCTGCGACTTGATTCTTTCACCAGCCGCCTGGGCTTCTGCAACAATGCGCGTCTTTTCGGCAAGGCCTTCCTCACGGATGGCCTTCTGCAACTCCTCGGCTTCCTTGTTGGCCTGGGCCAGCTTGGCATTGTACTCGGCAAACTTCTTCTCGGCGGCAACCTTGAGCTCGTCAGCTTCGCGCAGGGCTTTATCGATCCCCGCCTGGCGGTCTGCCAGGGCCTTCTTCATGTCAGCTTTCTTCACTGCCCAGACCATGACAATGACGAGGGCGGCAAAGTCCACACAGCGCCACATGAAATCCTTCCACTGGGCTGCACCACCATGGCCTCCGCCATGGGCCTCGCCGCCGGCTTCACTGGCGAAGCCGAAGCCGGCCAACAGAATCAGCAGGATGACCTGTGCACCTGCAACGACTACCGGCTTGCGTATAACTTCCATACAGCGCTTCATATTACAAGCTCCTTCCGAGAACCTTTTCACATATATCGACGGACAGCGCCTTGGCCTGCTCCTGGAGGAGCACCCTGGCGTCGGCTGACTCCTTGGCTACCCTGGTCTTGATGGCGGCAAGGGTTTCAGATGCTTCCTTGCGGGCAGCTTCCAGTATGGCAGCCTCCTCAACCTGGGCCTCCTTGACCAAGACCCCCCGCTCGTCGGCAGCACCCGACTTCATGGCCTTGAGGCGTGCCTCGTATTCTGCCATCTTCCCCTGCACGTCCCGATCAACATCCTCTGCGCGACCTTTTGCTTCTGCGATGCGACCCTGACGCTCGGCAAGGACCTTCCTGATCGGCTTGTAGAGGAAGACATTCAGTATGAACATCAGGACCAGAAAGTTGACCAGCTGAATCAGTATCGCCAGATCTATGTTAATCACGCTGCCACCTCTTGTTTTTCGGGATTGTATACTGCATACACGAAGGACGGGCATGCTCATACCCGGACCATAAACACGTGATTGCTACCACATGCCTGTTTACATTGTCAAGCAATTTCCTTTTGATTAGCGGCATTTAAGCTCTACGGCACCTAGGTTCAACAGCCGCCAACACTCCCACCATCCGGGTCATTCGCGGAGGACCGGGAGAATGTCCTCTCCTTCAGATTCCCAGCAGCTCCACGATGCGCGCCAGCTCCTCCCGGCCGCTGTAGCTGATCTCGATCTTCCCCCCCCGGCTACCAGCCTTGATGTCGACCTTCGCCTGGAACCGCCGCTTCAGCTGCTCCACGAGGTCAACCAGCTCCCGCTCCGGCTTCTTCACCCCTTTCTGCGGCACGGGATTCTTCAGTTTCTTCACGAGGGCCTCGGCACTGCGGACACTGAGGTGCCTTTTCAGGATGTCTTCTCTGGCCTTGCGGATAAGTTCCGGCTCCTCGAGGGCAAGGAGTGCCCGGGCATGTCCCATGGTCAGGCGCTCGGCAATAATGTCCCTCTGGACGTCTTCCGGCAGCTTCAGGAGTCGCAGGGAATTGGCCACGGTAGAACGGTCCTTGCCGACCCGCTTTGCCATCTCTTCCTGGGACAGCCCGATGGTCTCCATGAGGGAACGGTAGGCGTGGGCCTCCTCCACCGCGTTCAGGTCTTCACGCTGGATATTCTCGATCAGGGCCATTTCAAGGGCGACGTTGTCATTCACATTCTGAATGACAACCGGCACCTCGCGCAGCTCGGCCTTCTGGGCGGCACGCCAGCGGCGCTCGCCGGCTATGATCTCGTAGTGCGCCCCCTTTTCGATCACGACGATGGGCTGGATGATCCCCTGCACCCGGATGGAGGCCGCCAACTCCTCCAGCTTGTCGGCATCAAAGGTCTTGCGAGGCTGTGCCCTGTTCGGTTTTATATTTTCGATGGGGCAGATGAAATAGTTCCCCTGCGCCTTGTCATCAGCCTTGAGCAGCGCTCCGATCCCCTTGCCGAGCCCCGTTTTCTTAACCATTCACCCCTCCACGCGCCATGAGCTCGCCGGCCAGATCCAGATAGGCACTCGCCCCACGGGACGCGATATCATACAGGATGATCGGTCTTCCGTGGCTCGGCGCCTCCGAGAGCCTGACGTTTCTGGGAATTATCGTCTTGAACACCTGTTCACCAAAGTGGGTGCGCACCTCTTCTTCTACCTGCCGGGACAGGTTGTTCCTTCCGTCGTACATGGTCAGGACAATACCGTCCATCCTCAGCCCCGTATTCAAGCCCTTCTGGACCAGTTTGATGGTCCGGGTAATCTGGGACAACCCCTCGAGGGCATAGAATTCGCACTGCAGAGGAACCAGAACGCTGTCAGCCGCCGACATGGCGTTAACGGTCAACAGGCCGAGGGAGGGGGGACAATCGATTAGAATGAAATCGTACCGATCCCGCAGAGGGTGAAGGATTTTTTTCAGCTGCCATTCCCGCTCCGGCATCTCGATGAGTTCCAGTTCGGCGCCTGCCAGATCGGGCGTGGCCGGGAGGATCGTCAGTGTTTTCAGCTCGGTGGCCTGCATGATGGCATCGGGGTCAACACTGTTTATCATGGCATCATAGATGCTTCTGCGTAACTGGCTCTTGTCGATACCGACCCCGCTCGTGGCATTTCCCTGGGGGTCCATGTCCACCAGCAGCACTTTCTTTTCGGCGGCTGCCAAGGAGGCGGCAAGATTGACCGCCGTCGTGGTCTTTCCCACCCCCCCCTTCTGATTGGCTATGCAGATGATACGTGCCATGGTTGTACCTTTTTTCCTGGCATTCTACCCAACCCGTGGGAGGGAATGAAAACTACCATACTTCCACGGCAGAGAAAAGATTTTTCCAAAATCAGCGGGTTACTACCCATGCCGGAGCACTGGGTAACGTGGAGGGAGTCCGCCGCCATAACGGCGGTCGCGCGAGAAAAATAAAAGGCCATGGAAAATCCATGGCCTTCGAGTGGTTATCGGTTGAGACGGACTATCTGGCCGGGGTGAAATCGACCAGGCCGAAACCGTATCTGCTGTGCTGTGATGCGTGGGTATTGGGGTAGAGGGTGAACAGCCACCCCCTGAAAACTTCCTGGCCGTTCTCGGTGATGTGGACCTGCACAGCCGGGTTTTTCGGTGAATTTGAACTGGAGGTCAGGGTAGTCCCCTCCATGATGAAGTGGGGGAGGAAGTTCTCTACCGTGATAACAAGGTTGGTCCCATTGACCTTCATCGTCTTGCCGATGTCAATGGTTACGTAGCCCTCCCGGTTGGTCTCCTTGTCCAGAATGCTCAGCTTGACCGATTTCCATTTACCCTTCACTGCAGCGGGAACCGCGACCTCAGCCTGTTTTCTGATCGTGGAATCCTGGGCAGCGGGCGGAGTGGCTGGCAGCTTGGCAGGTTCTTCCTTTTTGCTGCAGCCTGAAAGGACTCCAAGCGAACAGACAATACCCGCCGTTATAAAAATTGCCAGCTGCCGTACCATCAAACTCCCCGGGGGTAATGTGCCATAAAATGGCGGAGAGAGAGGGATTCGAACCCTCGATACCGGTTTCCCAGTATACTCGCTTAGCAGGCGAGCGCCTTCGACCTACTCGGCCATCTCTCCGTTTCTGCCCAAGCTTCAGATTCATGGTTAGAAGGTTCGGCTCCTGTGCCGAAACCAAGGGGACATGAAACTCCAAGCTCTCTGTATATATGGCGGAAGAGGTAGGATTCGAACCCACGGAACTTTCGTTCAACGGTTTTCAAGACCGCCGCCTTCAACCACTCGGCCACTCTTCCAACACTTATCTTCTTCCGGCTATCCAGCCTGGCCGATCTTTGCCATGTCCCCCATGTAGGGGCGCAGGACATCAGGAATCAGCACCGAACCGTCCGCCTGCTGACAGTTTTCCAGAATCGCCACCAGGGTCCTGCCGACGGCCAGACCTGACCCGTTCAGGGTATGAACAAATTCGGGCTTTGACTTTTCCTCTTCCCGGAATCTTATGCCGGCACGTCGGGCCTGAAAGTCACCGAAATTGCTGCAGGACGATATTTCCCGGTACGTATTCTGACCGGGAAGCCAGACTTCGATGTCAAAGGTCCGTCTGGCGGAAAAACCGATGTCCCCAGTGCAGAGCTCCACAACCCGGTAAGGCAGGTCAAGCAGCCGCAGAACCTCTTCCGCATTGTCGAGCAGGGATTCCAACTCCCCATCCGAATGGGCGGGGTGAACAAATTTCACCAGCTCAACCTTGTTGAACTGGTGCTGGCGGATCAACCCCCGTGTGTCCTTGCCGTAGGAACCGGCCTCCCTCCTGAAGCAGGGTGTATAGGCCGTATAGGCCAGGGGCAGATCTTTCCCCCGGAGGATCTCTCCCCGGTGGATATTGGTTACCGGAACCTCGGCAGTCGGTATCAGGAAATAATCAACCCCTTCCATATGAAAGAGGTCGTCTTCAAACTTGGGCAATTGACCGGTTCCGGTCATACTTTCCCTGTTTACCATAAAGGGCGGGAGCATTTCAATATAATTGTGCCGGCCGGTATGGAGATCCAGCATAAAGTTGATCAGGGCACGCTCAAGCCTGGCCCCGGCACCCTTGTAGAGGGTAAAGCGGGCACCGGTGAGCTTGGCGCCCCGCTCGAAATCCAGGATGTCCAGGGCCTCGCCGATCTCCCAGTGGGGTTTCGGGGTGAAACCATACGAAGGGATATCACCCCACCTCTTCACCTCCCGGTTGTCAGCCTCCGTCGCCCCCACCGGAGTCTGGACGGACGGGACGTTCGGGACCGTCAGGAGGAACGCGGCAAGCTGCTCCTCCAGGAGGCGGAGCTCCTCGTCGAGTGCCTTTATGTTCTGGGAAACTTCCCGCATCTCGGCTATCTGGCCCTGCACCTGGCTCTTGTCCTTGACCCTGCTGATCTCGTCGGAAACCCTGTTGCGGAGCGCCTTGAGAGTCTCCGTCTCCTGCAGCAGCCCGCGCCGCCGCCCGTCCAGCTCGCGGAAGCCGGAGAGATCCACGCCGCTGCCGCGGGTCTTGAGACGGGCCTCAACCTCCTCCAGATTCTCGCGGATGTACCGTATGTCAAGCATGGCAAATTCCTTTGCAAATGAGAGAATAAGGTTTTATCTTTAGCACTTGCCCGAGGCATAGTCAACATCCTGACCACCATTGGCCCCCTTTATGCGCAGAGTGATTCCTTTTATCCTTCTCCTTGTTTTCCCCGCCTCGGCACCGGCGGAACCGGTGGTCATCAATGCGGTCGGCGACATCATGCTTGCAGGCTCGGGGACCGCTCTCTTCAAACGCACCGGCTACGACTACCCGTTTCTGGCCACCACCTCCCTGCTGCGGCGGGGAGATATCACCATCGGCAACCTGGAATCTCCCCTCACAAACTCCGGCGAAGAGTTCACCGGGAAGAAATTCCGTTTCAAGAGTGCCCCCGCGTCGGCTGCAGCCCTGCAGCGGGCCGGCTTTACCCATCTCTCCCTTGCCAACAACCATATCCTCGATTTCGGTGCCAAAGGCCTGCGGGAGACCATTGCCACCCTGGACGGCGCCGGCATCTCCCATGCGGGCGCCGGCACCGACCTCGGCAACGCCCGACAGGCGAGCATCGTCACCGTCAGGGGGAAAAGAATCGCCCTCCTTGCCTATTCCCTCACCTACCCGGCCGAGTTCTATGCCGGCACTGACAGGGCCGGCACGGCTCCCGGGTACGAGGCCTATTATCGTACCGATATCGCACGGGCACGACAGTCGGCCGACTACGTCGTCGTATCGTTTCACTGGGGAACGGAGTGTGACGACTTCCCCAGGGGATACCAGAAGAACACGGCTCACCGGGCGATCGATGCCGGAGCCGATGTGGTTCTCGGTCACCACCCCCACGTCCTGCAGGGGATCGAGTACTACAAGCACGGCGTTGTGTTCTACAGCCTCGGCAATTTCGCCTTTGCCAGCCGGAGCAGGAAAGCGGACAGGAGCATGATCGCCCGCATAACGCTCGACAACGGCATCAGCGCCGTGGAGGTGATCCCGCTGAACGTGCTGTACAGCGACGTCAGGTATCAGCCGCGCCCGCTCGACGGTGCCGGAGGAGAGGATGTCGCCAGACACCTTGCCCGCCTCTCCGCCGACATGGGAACGTCATTTTCGCAGGGTACCGCCAGCTACCTGGTGGAGAGGCGCAAACAGGAGATCGCCCTGCAGTAACGGGAGGGGGAGGATATGCACCGGCTGTTTGTGGCCATCGAGCTACCGGACACGCTCAAGGAGGAAGTTTTCGCCATCAGGAACGATCTTCCCGGAGGCCGCTGGGTGAGCCCGGACCAGTTGCACCTCACCCTGCGCTTCATCGGCGAAGTTGACGAACAGACCCTGCTGGCTGTCAAGAAGGGATTGTCAACCGTTCGCGGGGCACCCTTCCAGCTGGCTGTTGCCGGCATAGGACACTTCCCCCCCGCGAAGTCCCCGCGAATCCTCTGGGCAGGGGTTCATGCCGACAGCACCCTCCTCCTCGTGCAAAGGGGGGTGGAGAGCGCCCTGCAGCATGCCGGCATTCCGGGAGAAACGCGCCCCTTTGCCCCCCACATAACCATAGCCAGGCTCAAGGGGACCCCACTCAGCCTCGTCAGGGAGTTCGAACAACTCCACGGCTCATTTGCCCCCTCCCCGTTTCAGGTCGCCGCCTTCCACCTCTTCGAGAGCATCTTCTCCGGGAACTCGGTTTCCCACGTGAAACTTGCCGAATACCCCCTCAGCCGAATGGGCGGCTAACGTCGTCTCCTGTTGTCGCCGTCCTGTTTCACCTGCCGGGTTTTCATCCCTTCTCCGCTACACTACCCCACTGCTTCCCTCTCGTCGGCAGCTCGTTTCTGCCCCGTGCAGCATCTCCTTCCTTTAATGTTGGCATCCCTTGATAGGGCCTGCTTTTTGCATAATAAACATCTAATTATTTTCAGCTAAACAACGTTTTTCATACAGTGCACAACAGATCGTTACTCACGGCAGGTGGCCAGCATGAACCCCATAAAGACAGCTTCACTGATTGCACTCTCCTTGTCAGCCGGTCTCATCCTTTATGCCGGGGACAGTTCCGGAGCCCCACTCAACTGCTATGACTGCCACGGGACGGGCAGCACCAAGGATATCAGGCCGGTCGACTCGTCATACCGCAACATCAGCACGGGAGGGTTCATCGGCAACCATCGGTCACACGTTGCCTTCGGCTCCGCAGGTGAGCGCTGCGCCACCTGCCATCCCGGGAGCGCAACGTACGACTCTGCCCACCGGGACGGCATGATCTCCCTCTCCCCTCACCTGAACGTTTCCCCCCAGGTCACCACGTACAACAACAGGACAACAGCCTGGCAGCAGACTGCCACACCACTCCCGGGGAACTGCACCAACGTCAACTGCCACTTTGAGAGCCAGACTCCCCGGTGGGGGGATGACCGCTCACTCATGACCTGCACCTCGTGCCACAACACTCCGCCATTAGACGGGAGCCACGGGAAAAAACATGGCGACTACTTCGGGACAGCGACGGACAGCTGCAGCAGATGCCACCGGAACCACCTTGCCGAAGACAATACGTTTGCCCACGCATCAGGTGCCGGCAAGCGGGGCATCGCGGTCCAGTTCCTTACCCCGCCGAACTCGGGCGGCACCTACAGCGGCGGCACCAACGATTACCCAGCCTATCTGCCAAGCATGAATCCTGCCCGCAACGGCAGCTGCGTCGATACCTACTGCCACAGCGACGGCCGGGGCAACCCGCCGGTCAAACCGCTCACCTGGTCAGACACGAAAACAACCGACTGCTTCACCTGTCACCGCGGGAAAACCACGGACAGCACCCCCGGCAACTGTGTCGGCTTCGGGATCTGGAGCGCTTCACGGGGATACTGCACCCCGGACCTGACCATGGCCTCCAACGGTCACCACCGCCTGGTCGGCCCCCAGTGGATACGGAAGTACCCCTGTTATTACTGCCATTACGAAACGGTCGACAGCACGGGGGGGCTGAGTGACAGGACCAAGCACGTCAATGGCGTCAAGAACGTCGTGATCCATCCGGACTGGAGCCTGAACAACCGCCCCCCTGCCGGCTACGACCCGGAAACCAAGGTCTGCAGCAACATTTACTGCCACAGCGACGGCACCACCGACCCCGAACAGGTCCGCCCCTTTGCCTGGACCGAACCGAAAACTGAGTGCAACACCTGCCACGGCCACCCGGTCGGCAGCTGCTCGAACAGTGGCTGCCACGACGGCAGGATCGACACGGTCACCGGCAAGGTCTGGACGGTGAAAACCGACTGGGCTCCGGAGAACCGGTGGATGGGAGCCATGCCCATGTTCCCGAACCAGGGGCCGGGCACCCCCCGGGCCAATTCCCACGCCCGGCACGCCCAGACCAGCTTCACCTGTGACATCTGCCATGCGGAGACCATCGTCAACGGCACCTGCACCTCCTGCCACGCGACGGGGATCCCACCCGGCAGCATGGGAGAGGTCTCCCACCTGAACGGCAGCAACCATGTGAACAAGAGAAAGGATGTCGCCTTCAAGGAGCCCGGGGCAAGTTACAACACCGCATCGAAAACCTGCTCGGGCACAGGGAGCGGCTGCCATACCGGCGGGACCGATCCCGTCTGGGGCGGCTCGGTCAACAGCGCCATCACCTGTCTCGGCTGTCACCGGACAACCGCGGCGGATCTTGACAACTTCGCGGCATTCGATGGCCAGAGAGCGAAGATAAACCAGCTTGAGTGGGAGACAACCGGCCATGGCCGCTATTCGACCTCCGGGCGCTATCCCGTCTCGGGCAACCCGGCAGCCAACTTCCCGGGCAATCCCTGCTGGTACTGCCATGACAACAGCATCCTCCACAATGACGCGCGCAACCCCTATCGCCTGCAGATGCACCACCAGTACGAGCGGCGTTTCGAGAAGGAGTGCGTCTACTGTCACATGGAGCGGACCGACGCCGAATGCATCGGCTGCCACGTCAACCAGGCCGAATCCCTGGCACCCCAGGCCACCGCAAGCGGCATTGTCTTCAAGCTGCCGGGCGGGGGGACTGAGACCAGGTACCCGACCCACACGGCCACCTCGACCTGCGTCGGCTGTCACGACACGGACGACGGCCTCTTCACGGGCGGCAACCACAAGGGACACAATGTCAACGCGGGGGTCTGGACGGCCGAGCAGAAGAGCGACGTCAAGAACCAGTACATCATGATGGGTGTCTGTCTCCAGTGCCACGACGATGACAGCGGCGGCCAGTGCACCGAGTGCCACACCGCCCCGCCGGACAATCCGAGGAAATACTCCCTCGGATTCGATCCCGGCACCGGTTTCATCAAGCCCAAGAAGGCACGGGCAACCTCGGCCCACTTCGGCTACAAGCACTACCGGGCATTCATGGTATCGGGGGGGTGGACGAAGGACTTGAGCGGCAGGGTTACCGGCACCTGGAAGGGGGGTAAGTTCTGCTGGGACTGCCACGACCCCCACGGCGACAGCAACATCTACATGATCCAGAGGAAGGTGGCCACCACAACGGACGGCACGTTCGGCATTCCCAAGACCCGGGCCGACGTCACCTTCGTGGACAAGCAGTCCGGCACCAGCTATGCGCGCAAGACCGCCCCCTTCGACGGCATCTGCAACGTCTGCCACTCCCCGGACAGCAAGCACTACACCAGCAGCTCGGGGGACGGCCACAACTATACCCGCATCTGCACCTCCTGCCACGAGCACCGCTTTGCCGACAGCCACGCCAACCAACAGGCCTGCAACAGCTGCCACAACAGCAACAAGCCGATACCCAAGCATACCGCCTTCGGCCTCCCCCGGGACTGCACCAAGTGCCATGCCGGCACCATCGGCAAGCGGATGGACATCATGGGGCAGATGAAGGCCAACTCCCACCACGTCCAGGGGGTGGACGTCACCAACAAGCACTGCTATGCCTGCCACTGGGAGTCGACACCCGAAGGGCTGATCGACACCCGTTACCACACCGGCTACAACTACAAGAACTACTCCTCCGTCAAGAACGACTATGTGGACCTGGTCCTCTGGGAGCCGGGCAGGCGCCCGGCGACCTATCGTGCCTACTCGACCCCGGAGGGGAAAGCCACCGTCACCCGCTTCCTGGCCGTCGGCATCGGTACCGCCGGCGAGCGGACCGAGGTCGGCAAGATAACCCCCCACTGCATCTCCTGCCACAGCGACCAGAACAACGACAGCGAGCCGTTCGGAGACTACCGGACCCCGCGGCAGTACGCCTGGGACTACCAGAGCATCGCCTCCCGCTATGGCCAGGACACGACCCGGCCATGGGGCAAGTACAACTCCACCACCTACCCCACTGCCAACCGGAAGGACACCCTGACCAAGGCATTCTCCGCCCACGGGAATGCAGTCGCCAACCAGGGGGGGTGGAGTGCGGCATCGGGTTACGACGGCGCCATCGATATAACGCGGGGCGGCGAAGGGACCCGGAACGTGCAGTGCTTCGACTGCCACAACTCCCACGGCTCCAAGGTCGTCGGCTCCACCACCAGCTACACCACGTTCAACGGAACCAACAACGGCGGCAACCTGAAGGAGACCAAGCAGAACATCGGCGGGTACACCTTCGATTACAAGGCCTCGGCCGGGACGTCGGGGGTAAACCCCTACGGCGCGGGTGCCGGCCAGTGCTTCGACTGCCACAACTCCGAAACAACGGGCACCTCGACCCCCAACGGCAAGACACCATGGGGGTACAAGTCCACCTTCGGAGCAACGGCGCCGGTCATGGGATACAAGGACACCTCCCGCTTCGGCCAGGGGACCAAAGGCTCCACTGCCCGCTTTACCGAACGGGATATCATGAAGACCATCGTGGGGGGACACCTGAACGCGTCACAACCGGCGGGAGCCCTCCCCCACCTTGCCAAGGAAACGGGTACCGCCACCGGTGGCGACACGGCGTCCCTGGTCGACAGCGCCAAAACCTGGACCGTCGATACCTGGAAGAACCGGTACCTGCTCATGACCGGCGGCCTTAACAGCGGCCAGATCAGAAAAATCCTCGCCAACGGTGCAACGGGGCTGACGGTCGAGCCGTTTACCAGTGCCGTTGCCAGCGGGGATACCTATCAGGTCATACCCTATGCAGCGACGGTGAACGGACTCTGCACGCCGTGCCACGACCCCCATGGGGTAACCCCTGCCCTGGGGGAGAGACAGCCCTATGCCCTGCCCCTTCTCAAAGGGACCTGGATGACCTCCCCCTACAAGGAGGATGCACCGCCTCCCGTCCCCACCGGCAACCGTGTCGGCTCGGTCTACACGGGAACCGGCGATTACAACGGCAAACCCCGCTCTTGGGGCGCCAACACCCAGACATACAGCTGGTACAACAACGTCCCGTCACCAACGGCACCGAGCAACAGGATCTACCTGGACCGCAACACGTTCGGCGGCGCCCGCATCAACGAAAAGGCCGACCAGTTTGCCGGACTCTGCACGAACTGCCATACGAAAGAGAACCTCACCGACGGCGTGAACAGAAACAACGGTGCCACGGGATTCAAGACCGTCGACCGTATCCACGAATCGGTCAAGGAGTGGGGGGTAAACAGCGAACACTCCTTCACCTGCTCCAAGTGCCACCAGCCCCACAATTCGGGCCTGCCCCGCCTGATGCAGACCAACTGCCTGGACTTCAAGCACCGGGGGGGGATCGTCTCCGGCGGGCAACCATGGGCGGCGGACAAACAGCAGCCAGCCAGTGCACATGGCAATGGCTGGGAACACCGCGGCTTCCCCATCGGGGGCATGAACTATGCGCGGACCAATACCAACAACTTCGAGGCGACCACTGCCTGTCACGTGGGGAGATTCACCCCGACCTACGACTCCAGGACCCCGCCGGCACAATGGCCGGACGGCAATCTGTGGAACAACGTGACCCCGTGGTAAGACAATGAAACCTTTCAGCCGGAGATGCCAGATGAACCAGGAGCTTATTCCTATGACAGAACAATCCGCCGCCACTACGGAGGGGATCTTCCCGCAACGCAGTGGACGATGGGTCACCCTGGCCGCAGCCGTCGTCATGTCCCTCGGCCTTGCCGCCTCCGCATTCGGCAAGGGGGGAGACTACGTCACCCCGTTCCCCATCACCGACCCTCTGCCGGCACGGCAGGAGGCAAAGTCCATGGCCGTTGACCCGGCTGGCAACATCATTGTCGCGGGCTATACCAACAGCGGGGGGATGAACAACGATTACCTGGTGACCAAGTTCAAGGCCGACGGCAGCGGCGTAGCCTGGCGGGCGACCTTCGACAAGAGCGGCGGTGATGACCAGGCGACGGCAGTCGCCGTGGACAGACAGGGGAACATCATCGTCACCGGTACGGTCTGGAACGCCGCCAGCACGGATATCCACACGATCAAGTACGCGGCCGACGGTACCCTCCTCTGGCAGCACACCTTCAGCGGCGCGGCCGGCGGCAGCGACATCGCCACCTCCCTGGCCGTTGACGGGGACGACAATATTTACGTCGCCGGCTACTCCGCCAACTCCTCGGGGAATGACGACTTCCTCATCCTGAAGTATCCCGCCGCCGGCACCGCGCCGGTCTGGACGGAGATCTACAACTCCCCCTACAACAGCAACGACAGGATCATGGCGATTGCCGCCGGCACCAGCGGGATTGCGGTCACCGGCGCCTCCTCGAAGGGGGGGATGGATTTCGACATCCTGACCCGCTCCTACACGACGGAAGGAGCTCTGGTCTGGGAACAGCGCAAGGCCTCGACCGGCAGCGGCGACGACCGGGGCATGGCGGTCAGGACAGACCCCAGCGGCAACGTCATCGTGTCCGGCTACCTGTCCAACGGCAGCAACAGCGACATCTACATCGCCAAGTATGGGGCGGCGGCCCCCGGCACCCTCGCCTGGGAAACGACCTATAACGGCGGCAGCAACGACGAGCCCCGGGCACTGCGGGTCGACGGCAGCGGCGACATCTTCGTCACCGGCTACACCTACACCTACAGCGGCAACGAGGATTTCTACACCGCCCGCTACCGGGGAACGGACGGCACGAAGCTCTGGTCCGCCATCTACAACAGCGGCGCCGACTTCACCGACATACCGGTCGACCTGGTGGTGAAGGAGGGGGACACCGGCGGGGTCTTCGTAGTCGGCTACACCGTGACGAGCAGCAACGAGAACATAACGACCCTGAAATACCGGAAGAGCAACGGCACCCTCCTCTGGCAGCAGAGCTTCAACGGCGCGGCCAACAGGAACGACCGGCCGGTCGGCATCGGTCTGGCACCGTCGGGGAATGTCTGCGTGGCCGGTTGGACCGATACCGCGGCAAACCTGTTCGATACCCTTGCCATCAGCTACGACCATGGCCCCCTCGATCCCCCGACGGGACTGGTCGCTACCGCCACGTCGAACAGCACCATCACCCTGGCCTGGGAGGACAACTCGACCAACGAATCCGGCTTCACCATCGAACGCAAACTGGGTGAGGCGGGCGCCTATGCCCAGATCGCAACGGTTGCCGCCGATGTCACGGCCTATAGTGACGCCTCCCTCACCCCCAACAGCTACTACTACTACCGGGTACGGGCCTCCAACACCCCCGACGGCGACTCTGCCTACAGCAACGAAAGCCATGCCCTGACGAAAGTGATCACCTACGATCCCCCCTCGTGGGTCTACCAGTACAACGGCGCGGACAACAGGGAAGACGAGGCGGTCGGCATCACCACCGGCAGCGATGACCATCCCGTGGTCACCGGCTACAGCGACCTGACCGAGGAGGGGGTGGCAGGAGCCTACTCCTTCGACTACCTGACCATCAAACTGAACCGGACCGACAAGTCGGTCACGTGGAAAGCCCGTTACGACAGCGGGGATGGCGGCACCGACATGGCGGCAGGGCTGGTGCTGGACAACAACGGCGATGCGGTGGTCACCGGCACGGCCTATCTTTCGGGCGGCTCCGACAAGAGCGATGACCTCTACACCATCAAGTACAGCTCCGCATCCCATACCGACCCGGCGGCCAATCCCCCCATGGCGTGGAGCGACCAGTACGGGACCCAGGCGGGCATCGACCAGGCGACCGCCATCCAGGCGTCCCGGGACGGGGCCAACAATATCGTCGTTATCGGCCACGGCATCAACGCCACCCTGGACGAAGACATGTTCATCATCAAGTACCGCCCCGACGGTACCAGACCGTGGGCGCCGATCGTCTACGCTGGTCCGGCCCAGGGCAACGACTACCCGTCCGCGGTGGCCTTCGATACGGCGGGAGATATCTTTATCACCGGCTCCACGGAAAACGCCGCCGGCGACTTCGACATCTACACCGCCAAATATTCCGGCGCCACCGGGGCGCTCGTCTGGTCCGACATCTATGCCGGGGCGGGCAACGGGGACGACCACGGTCTCGCCCTGGCCATCGACAGGAAGGGTGACCTCTACGTGACCGGATATGCCGTTAACGCCGGCGGTAACGAAGAGTGGCTGACCCTCAAGTATGCCGGCGCCGACAGTGTCCCCACGCGGGAGCTCTGGCGCGCCGTCCATAACGGTCCCGCGGCCCCGGTCAACGGCAATGACCGGGGGACAGGGGTCGCCCTGGACCCCATCGACGGTGCGGTGATCGTGGCGGGCACCTCCTATGTCACTGCCACTGACAGCGACTTCCATCTCATCAGGTACAACGCGGCCGACGGCGCGGTCATCTGGGAAAGGAACTTCGACAGGCCGGGCCGCTACGACTACGTGACGGGGATGGCCGTCGACTCCTCCGGCTACATCTACCTCACCGGCAACAGCCGGAGCGGTCCCGACACCGACCCCGCCTATGACGACACGTCGGACATCCTCTCCCTGATCTACGATTTCGAGGGGACATTCCTCTCCGCCAGCGTATACGACGGCGGCAGACAGGACGAAGCCAGGGCGATCGCCGCCAACTACCGGGGGGAGGCGTTCAGCGCCGGGGTTACCCTCAATGCCTCCAACCCCGATTACCTCGTGGTGAAGCAGAAGAACGACTACATCCTGGTACCGGCACCCTTAACCCTGGTGCCCCCCCCGGATTATCAGACGATGACCATCTCCTGGCGGGCCAACACCCCCGGAACCCAGTTCCAGGTCGACCGCACCCCTGCCCCGGTGCTCCCCACGAGTGTCTGGACTCCCGTCACCACGGCCCCGGCGGGGATGACGAGTTTCACAGACACGGGGCTCGCCACGAACACCGGCTACTGCTACCGGATCTACGCCTTCTCCGGAAGCCTCAACTCCCGTACCATCGAACAGTGCGCCACGACGACTCTCCCCGCCCCGATCCTCGCTCCGCCCGTGGTCGACTCCACGACCCAGATATCCCTCTCCTGGAGCCAGATCGCCGGCAACAGCGGCTACCGGATCGAGCGCAAGACCGGCAGCGGGGGGAGCTGGGCCGAACTGGCGGTAAAGGGGAGCGATGTGACCTCCCACACCGATTCCGGCCTCAGTGCCGGGACGACCTACTACTACCGCGTCAGCAGCATCAGCCCCTCAGGCTACTCCCTGCCGAGCAACGAGCAGTCGGCCCCGACCAGGCCCGTCGCCCCGACCCTGAACACGCCGACCAGCATAACCAACACCCAGATGGCCCTGGGGTGGAACAGCGTCACCGGAGCAACCGGCTATACCCTCCAGTTCAAGATCTGGGGGGGGTCATACGCCGATGCCCCCGGGTGCGTCAACGTTGCCGCCACGAGCTGTACCGCCACCGGCCTGGCGGCCCCCAACAGCTACAGCTTCAGGGTCAAGGCCGTCAACAGCGGCGGTGATTCTTCCTGGAGCAACGAAACCAGCGGCACGGCAGCACTGGCCGTCCCGACCCTTGCTGCCCCGACCGCCATAACCACCACCGCCATGACCCTCTCCTGGACAAACCCCGTGGTCCCCGGTGCCAACGTGACCTCCTACACCCTCGAATACCGGGAAGGGGCCGGCGGCACCTTCGGCCCCTCGGGCTGCCCGCTGAATACCAATCTCAGTTGCACCGTATCCGGCCTGACACCGAACAGGACCTACTATTTCCACGTCAAGGCAACCAATGCCGCCGGCGACTCCGCCTGGAGCACCGAGCAGAGCGGCACGACGCCGCTCCCCGCCCCGACCTTCACCGGTGCGGCGGGAGTAACGACAAGCCAGATCGACCTCTCCTGGGCAGCCGTGCCCGAAGCGACGGGGTATACAATCCAGCAGGCCGCCTGCAGCGACAGCACCACCCCCTCCACCTGCCGGGGAACGAGCGGCAGCTACGGGGGGTGGAGTGACAAGGCGACCGGCGTGACAACAACCACCTACTCTGCCACCGGCCTCTCCGCGGGGAGCAATTACCGCTACCAGGTCATCGCCAAGGCGGGCACCAACTCCTCGGCGGCCAGCAGCATACTGCACGCCTGGACCAACCTGACCCCGCCGACGTTGACCGTCACCCCGGCCAGCAGCACTTCCCTGACCCTGAACTGGGATCCCCAGCCCGGGGAAACCAACTACACCGCCGAAGTCAGCACCACCGGCATCGCCGGCACGTACACCCCCATTCCTGCGGCAACGGGCCTGGCGGCAAACACCATCACCTATACCCATACCGGCCTGGCCCTCGACACCGTATACTGCTACAAGGTCAAGGCCTACAGCACCGAAGCCATCCCGCCACCGCCCGTCTACAGCCCCCCGGTCTGCAAGACCACCCCGCCGAGCGAGCCGGTCATTACCCTGACGACCACCGAGCTCGACTCTTCGTACACGGTGCTCCAGGATGTTTCGAAATACTGGGGCCTGGCTGATTATTTCATCGGCCAGCCGGTGGTGATCACCTCCGGAGGGAACACGTATACCCGCAGGATTGCCGGCAGCGTCAACAGCGCCGTGTATGCCTCCCCGGCCTTCGCCACCGAGACGATCAACCAGGGTGACAGCTACGTGATCCTGCAGACCGTATCGGGCAAGGCCACCGGTAACGACAGCGGCGTCCTGAACAGCCTCCTGGACAGCGAAAAGAACTGGTCGCTGAACGAATGGCTCAACTTTAAGATCAGGATCCTCAACAGCGTCAATGCCACCAATATCGGGCAGGAGCGGACGATTGGGCTGAACGGCTCCATCAACCCCTATACGACGGCAAACTTCAACGCCGCGATCGTCGCCGGGGACACCTACCAGATAGCCTCCTACTTCGGCACGGCAACCGCAGCCGGCAGCACCACCCAGCTGGTACATAGCGGCAATTCCTGGGGGGCCAACACCTGGTCCGGCTACTACCTTATGATGACATCGGGTGCCAACAACGGCCATGCCCGAAGAATCACCGCCAAGACGACCACAACCCTCACCACCGACCCCTTCCCGTACCCCACTGCGTCGGGTGACACCTACCTGATCGCGCCACCGGCCAGGGCGGCAAATTATTTCGGCACGGCCACCGGCGCAGGCTCCAGCACGACCCAGCTGGTGGATACGGTCCATGTCTGGCAGACCAGTTACGTCGGCTCCTACCTGGTGATGACCTCCGGCAGCAACGTCAACAACGTCCGGCTCATTACCGCGGGATTCGACAGTGGCGGCAAGCTGACCGTTGCCCCCCCCTTCGAAAGCGCCATCGTCCCCGGGGATTCCTACGTGATAGCCTCGGCAGCGCAGATCGTCGCCTACGCCGGAACCGCAGCCGGCAGCCCCGGCACCAGCACAACGGAGCTGGTGGACACGGCGAACAGCTGGCTGACCGACTGGAGCCAGGGGTACTACCTGCAGATGACCTCAGGGAGCAACAACGGCCAGTCGCGGCTGATCACCGGAAAGAGCGCCTCGACGATTACCGTTTCGACCCCCTTCGGCTCTACGATCAATGCCACCGACAGCTACATGATCGTGCCGGTGGATGCCGTGAGCGGCAGCGGCAAGATCTCGGCGGCAATATCCCCCGGCAGCGCCTCCCAGGGTTCGGCCCGGTTGAGGCTGACCAGCAACGCGGTCGAGTTCACCTCGACAGCACCGGGGTATGCCAACAATTACAACTACGAACTCCTCAGCCTGAAAAACCTGTCACCCCTTGCCGGGAACTTCGACACCCAGTTCGACTACTCGGTCAGCAGCGGCCTGATCCCGGCGGACTCTTCCCTGGCCTACCTCTATCTCGCCAGCACCTATGCCGCCTCCCGGATCGACTTCCAGTCCCCCCCGGGCAAGAGCTACCAGAGTCAGGTCGTCCGCGGCAGGATCCCCCTCCAGGACACCGGCAGGTCAACCGCCTGGTCGGCAACCGTGAACACCCTCTACGACACCAGGACCATGGCCGGTTCGGCAACGAGCTGGAAGGGGTGGTGGGCCACTGACCAGTGGAAGGACTATTACCTGCAGATGACCTCCGGCCCCAACAACCAGCTGGTGCGCAAGATAACCGGCAACACGGCGGGGAGCATCACCCTGGAAAGCCCGTTCCCCAACGACCCGGCGGCTTCGGCGGGGACAGCGGCCGCAAGCGGCAACTCGGCGACGAAGCTGGTCGACTCCGTCGCGACCGGCTGGAGTATCAACAAGTGGCAGAACTACTACCTGCACATGGCCAGCGGGGCTAATGCCGGCCAGACACGCAGGATCACCGCCAGCGACGCCAGCAGCATGACCGTCGAGGGGACCGGATTCACCTCCCCCATCGGCAGTGGTGATGCCTACCGCATCTTCGCCCCCACCGGCGATTCGTACCGGATCAACGTCATTGCCGGCACCGCCGCCGTCAACGGCTCGACCCAGGACGGCAAAACCAGCACCAATGCCCTTCTGGTCGACTCATCGGACACCATCGGGAGCTCCCTGCCGGCGAAAAACTGGAGCACGAACCAGTGGCAGGGCTTCCACCTCTACCTGTCGAGCGGACGGAACATCGGCCAGTTCAGGACGATCACCGGCAACACCGCCAACAGCATCAGCGTCGACCCCCCCTTCCCCTACCAGATCGCCAGTGGCGACAGCTACACCATTTTCGACCCGAGAGCCGCGGCCCAGGCAACAGAGGCCTACTGGGTAACCTTGTATGATCCGGTGGCCACGGTCAACGATACGCGCATCTTCCCGACCAGTGAGCCCGCGGGGAAAATCCGCTCTGCCCGGAGCGGGGCTACCCTCTCGTTCTACACCGCCCCTGCCGCGGGGGGGTGGCAGCTGAGGCGCCAGCTCGACCTCTCTGCCGGCGACCTGTTCACCCCGAGCTCCTACTGGATCTACCAACTGGGGAGGCTCCCCCATACCGCCGGCACCACCGTCACGACGGGGATCAGCAATGCCCAGTTCACCGTGCCGTCAGGAACCGGTGTCACCGCCAACTCCTCCTACTGGAACCCGGAAGTCGGCCACAACTTCCGCCGCCTGACCCTGGGGGGCAACCCGGTTGAGGTCTCCTGGGACAGGCTCGCCACTGCCCTTCTCTACGAGGTCGAACGCTGCCAGTCCAGCAACAACGACAATCCCACCGTCCGCACCGTCAACACGGGCACCTGTACGACCTTTACCATGAACCAGCCGACCGACGGCAGCACCAGGATGGTCGCCGGTGATGCCAACAACGGCCTGGTCTCCGGCTACACCTATCGCTTCCGGGTCCGGGCCAAGTACAACGCCACCGACTACACCGCCTGGAGCAACGAGCAGTGGCTCACGATCACCCCGCCGGCACCGGTACTGGTCGCACCTGCCGCAGGCACCGCCAGCACGAGCCAGCTGACCCCCACCTGGAACAATGTCGCCGGAGACAACGGCTACAAGCTCTACTGGAAGGTCCGGGGGGGGGCGAGCTGCAGCGACGACAGCTGGAGCGGTCCCCTTGTCCTGGGGATGAACACCACGACCTATAACCACCTCAGCCTCACCCCCGGCACGTACTACTGTTACAAGGTTGCCGCCACGGGCCCCTCCGGGCCGCCGGTGACACCGGACTCCGCCTCCAGCAACATCGTCTCCCAGACGACGAAACCGTCAGCACCGGGGGTCATAACCTTCAGCGGCATCACCACCTCGTCCATCACCCTCTCCTGGCCCCAGGTAACCGGCAATACCGGTTACCAGATCGACCGCAGCCTCGACAACTCCACCTGGACGAACGGGGTGGGGAGCGTCGGCCAGGATGTCACCACCTACACGAGCACCGGGCTCTCTCCGGGGACGCTCTACTACTTCAGGGTCAGCGCCAACTCGGCAGCGGGATTCTCGGCCACCAGCGCCGTCCAGTCCACCACCACGACCGCCGCGGCACCCGTCATCACGGCAGGGGCCACCGGGGCGACCCAGGCCACCCTCTCCTGGCCCCTGGTAAAAGGCGCCAGCAGCTACAAGATCGAGCGGAGCACCGGGGGGGGCGGCTACAGCCAGATCGATGACGTTGCACTCCCGTACAGCCAGCAGTACTGCGGCTCGACCTACCCGACCGTTGCCTGTCCCACGCTCACCCCGGTTACCGCTGGCTACGCGGACAACGGACTCACCCCGAACACGACCTACTGCTACCAGATGCGCGCATGGAACAGCACCGGTGGCAATTCCGCCTACAGCGCCCAGCAGTGCGTCACGACGCCGCTCATGGTGACCAGCCAGAACCTGATCGTCACCCCCCTCAATGCCTTCGTCGTACGGCTTGACTGGACCCCTGCGGCATGTACGCCCGGCCCCTGCTCCCCCCCGGAAGGCTTCGCCATCGAGCGGATGATCCGGGACGGGGTGTGGGTCCAGATAGCCACCGTCGGTGCGGCAACGACAAGCTTCACCGACAGGAGAGGGATCGACCCCATGAAACCGTACCGCTACCGGCTCCGCTCCTTCAGCGGGCAGAGCTGGTCCCTCTCTGCCGAGGGGATGGCATACACCCCCCCCTACAAGAGCGGGGACAATGTGGGCCCCTGACCCCCAAAGCAAACGGCCGGTTTTGCGTCATGGCAAAACCGGCCGTTTGCTTCTTCCGGAAGGGCTCCCTGGGTTCACTCGCCGTCAGGCAGTTCCAGGGGGATCTTCTGGAGCCGCTTGTAGTAGAAACTCTGCCCGTAGAGGGCGGCCACGGGGTTGTGCCCCAGCACCCGGTCCTTGCAGATCAGCGTCGTGACCGGCGCCTTCGAATACTTGGTGAAGAGCATGTCGTGGCCGACGCAGAGGCCGACGATGATGTTCATGTCTGTCCCCGCACGGTTGCAGAGCTCTGCCTGGGCAACCGGGTTGCAGGCCGGCTCGAAGGTTCCGGGGCGGACCTTGTCCTCTTCGGCGATCCCCAGGCTGTTCTTGTCTATGCTCCCTGCCTTGCAGCAGACCGAGAGGGGCTCCAGACCCTGGGCCTGCAGGATCGCCGCCAGCTGGTCCGTCTCGGCCAGCAGGCCGATGCAGGTGGCAATGCCGACCCGTTTCCACCCCATCAGCCTCGCCAGGGCGATCGTATCTTCCACCCTCGTCCAGCGGGCGGTCACAGCCGTGCTCCCCGGTGTCTTCTGGTAGCAGAGCCCCTCCACCCGTGCCGCCACCCTCGCCAGCCGGGCATCCTCGCTGTCCCCGCGATACTCGGCAAAGGATGACTCGATGATCTCCCCGCCGGTTGCCGTGGGACAGTGCCCCGGCCGGGGGGGTGCCGTGGCCGGGTCGCCGCTCCAGCAGTTGGTGGTGCCGCTCTTTGCCCAGACGGCGCTGCAGCCGCTGCAGGCAAGTTCCTTCTTGGTGTCAGCCATACTTGACCTCCTCGGGTAAAATCGAAAACCTGTTCACCGCACAGCCGCAAAGAGCGCGAAGAATACGCGAAGAAAGCCAGGTATACGGATTCTCGTCTCTCTTTGCGTGATCTTGGCGACCTTTGCGCCTTGAGCGACCGCAGGGAGCGGGCGGTTGACTTTCTTGTTGTATCCGTTACTTCTGCATCAGGATGTAGGGGCTGACGATGAGCACCGGGAAACGCCGGGCCGGTTCACGGTCCCACTCCCCGATCTCCTCGGCCGTCGGTTTGCCGATCACCCCTTCCGCTATCCATGCACCCACAGCAGCAGCATCGTCGGTGGCGATCCTGAAGCCCGCCTCGGCCAGCTCCAGCCCGGGGGAGACCGTGATCAGCACCCCCCGCTCGCAGTGGGGCTTGATCCACTGCCACTCGGCCACATCAACGGTGGCCGCCAGCTCCTCTTTGGTCCGTGTCTCGCTCATCCTCTCCTCGATACCCTCTTGTCCCCCACCCTGATGGTGAGTTTCTCCCCGTCGAAATACTCCAGCAGCGGAATCATGAACTTGCGCGACAGGCCGGTCAGCTCCCTGAACTGGTGGGGGGTGATCTCCCCGTGGGCTTTCAGGAAGGCGGTCAGATTCTCCCTGATCGCTGCCACCGCATCCGGCCCGTAGAAGATGTCGCTCTTGATCTTCACCGCCCGCCCCTCCCGGACCAGGTGGTTGAGGTGCTCAAGGAGGGGCTTTTCCTCCACGCCAACCGCCTCCCCCAGCTCTTTCAGGGTCGGAGGTTCGCACCCGCCAGCCACCAGGAGCGCCTCCAGTCGCGCCGCCAGGTCGCCCCCCCCTTGTGCCGCTGCGACCTTGCGTCGGGGGAGCCTGACGATGTCCCGCTCCGGCAGGAGCCGTCCGTCCCGCTCCAGGCCGGCCAGGAGCGGCGTAAAGAAGCGCTGGTCGCTGCGCCGGGGCAGGCGCCCTTTCAGTTCCTCCTTCCCCATCCCCTCTTTCAGGGGGTTGTCCTCCACGTACTGCTCCACCGCCGCCAGCAGGACCTCCTGCAGCTCGTCGACTCCCCCTTTGGCGAGGAATATCCGCGGCTCCCGGGTCATCTGCACGATCCGGCCCGCTGAGAGGAGGGTGGTCACCCCCTTTTCCAGACGGCCTGCGGAGAACCCGGTACGCCTGAGCAGCTCGGGCAGGGCAATGCCGGAGAGGAGCGACCCCTCCACCATGGCACCGATCCTCATGGCATCGTCCTCCCCCTCGATGGCAGCCAGGAGACGGAGCGATTCGGCCCCCCTGCGCCGGCGCAGGGGGGGAAACGGGTCGAGTACCCGGCCGCCCCCCACCGTGGCAGACGGGGAGCTGCGTCGCAGCACGAACGGATCGCCCGGGAGGAGGAGCAGCGGCTCCGCCAGGCGCAGGCGGGCATAGCAACTCCCCCCCGGCGCGAGGGTCCCCCCTTCGAGGAGGACCACCTCGGCCTGGACCTCGGCGGTCGATGAGTGGAACCGGAGCAGGGAGCGGTTTTTGAGCTCCTTCCCCGCCGACTCCAGGTAGTCGAGGCGCACATCGGCCACCCGCGTCGGCCTGAAGGTTCCCAGGGGAGCGACCACATCCCCCCGCCGGAGCAGGGAGTGCTCCACCCCCTGCAGGTTCACCGCCAGCCGCTCGCCGGCCAGGCCGGCTTCGCACCGCTGGCCGTGATTCTGGATCCCCCGCACCCGGCTCTGGAGTCCCCGGGGGAGCACCTCCACCTCGTCACCCACCCCTATCCTGCCGGAGAGGAGGGTGCCGGTGACCACCGTGCCGAAGCCGGCCACGGTAAAGACCCGGTCCACCGGCAGGCGGAAGGGGCCGTCGCTCCGCTTCGGCTCCAACTCAGCGCCGAGCCTGGCCAGCTCCGCCCGCAGTTCGTCCAGGCCGGCACCGCTGCGGGACGAGACCGGTACGATGGGGGCACCCTCCAGGAAACTCCCCCCCAGGTACTCCCGGACCTCCTCCACCACCAGGGCGAGCCATTCCGGCTCCACCAGGTCGCTCTTGGTGAGGGCCACCACCCCGTGCTGCACGCCGAGCAGGCGGCAGATCTCCAGGTGCTCCCTGGTCTGGGGCATCACCCCTTCGTCGGCGGCAATCACCAGCATCACCAGGTCCATCCCACCCACCCCCGCAACCATGGTACGGATGAAGCGCTCATGGCCGGGGACATCGACGATGCCGAAGCGGATACCGCCGGGGAGCTCCAGGTGGGCGAACCCCAGCTCGATGGTGATCCCCCGCGCCTTCTCCTCCGGGAGACGGTCGGTGTCGATGCCGGTCAGGGCCTTCACCAGGGAGGTCTTGCCGTGGTCGATGTGCCCGGCGGTGCCGAGGATGAGGTGTTTCATGGCTGGTCCTTCGTTTTCCCACCCAGATACTCCCCCAGGAGGCCCCGGGAGTGGAGGTCGTCGTGGCAGTCGCGGCAGAGGTTCTCCCAGTTGGAACCGTCGCTTGGGTTGTTGTTGTGGTTGCCGTCCTTGTGGTGCACGGTGAGGAGGTGGGCGGTGGCCTCGTCGAACTCCCGGGCGCAGCGGGCGCAGATCAGGCCGTGCAGGCGAAGGGAGCGGGAGCGGTAGGGATCGTTCTTCTCCAGCTCGTTGCGCATCTCCCGGACCCTGGCTTCGGCCTCGGCCGCGCTGGGGAGCTTGACTGATACGGGGCGGCGGGGACTCATGGCAGCCCCCCTGCGCCGGCCGGACCGATAATCTGGAGAAACTCCATCACCAGGCGGTGGGTAAGCCCCCAGAGGACCGGCTTGTCAGGATAGGGGAGGCGGATGCACGGCGCCTGGAAGCTGTCGCCGGCAAAGGTGAAGGTGTGCACCCCCCGGTGGGCGGGGTCGACCAGGTAGTCCAGGGGGAGCCAGAAGGCGTCCTTCACCTCGTCGCTCAGGGCGAGAGGGAGGTCGGTCCGCTCCACGCCGTAGACGAAGCAGGAGACCAGGATGGGGAGATGGGCACCGTGCACGTCGGAGAGGCGGCCAAGGTAGCGGGCGCCTGACAGGTCCAGCCCCACCTCCTCCAGGGTCTCCCGCTCTGCGGTACGGCGGCAGCCGTCGTCCCCGTCTTCGACCTTGCCGCCGGGAAAGCCGATGTTCCCCGACCAGGGGTCCTGGGGGTGGGCAGCCCGCTCGATGAACAGGAGACGGCAACCGTCACCGTCACGGCCGATGACCATGGCCACCGCCGCCCGGGTATGGCCCGGCAGGCTCCGCAGGCTGATCCTGGCCCCTGCCAGCCGCCCGGCGACTTCATCGAACGCCGGGCACTCTCCCGTTCTCTGTTCTTTCATACTTAGTTACCGCTCCGCCCCGTTTACCGTTCGCCTTGTACCTCGCACCCCGCGCCCCGTACCTCGGTCCTGCCCTTAAACCACCCTGATGATGAATTCGGGGCACTCCGCCCCGCAGTAACCGCAGAGCACGCAGGCGGCCTCGTCGACGACCGGCTTGCCGTTCACCAGGGTCAGGGCGCCGCTGCCGCAGGCCGCCACGCAGTTGCCGCAGCTCTTGCAGAAGTTCGCCATGATCGCCAGCCGCCGGCGACGGCTCTCCAGCTCCTTCCAGACGACGGGGTCAGGGGACAGGCCGCTGAAGAGAGCGATGTTGGCATCGATCTCCTTTTCGGAGAGCATCCCCACCGCCACGCCGTGCACCCCGGCAAGACCGAGGACGTAGGCGAAGCTGGCCCGTGCCTCGGCAATCAGGTTGCCGCCGGCCAGGGCCTTCATGGCGTAGACCCCTTTCCCCGCCTCGGCGCAGAGCCGGATCGCCTCCCCCATCTCCTCCGGAGGGCCGTCCAGGATCCCCATCCCCGTCCGGTTGATGAGGGGGTGGACCACCTCGATCTCGGGGCGGGAGGCAACGCTCCGCACCGCCGAGATATAGTGGGAGGAGAGCCCCACGTGGGCGATCTTCCCCTCTTCCTTCATCCTCACCAGCTCCTCGATCACCCCGGCCCGCTCCGTGAAGGGGTCGGCGATGCGCGCCGCATGGACATGGACGATATCGAGCCGCTCCCGTCCCAGATCCTTCAACCCCCGTTCCACATGGGCCCGGGCCGTTGCCGGGTCCGGGGCATGGGTCTTTGTGATGACGGTCACCTCGCCCCTGAACCCCTTGAGCCCTTCCCTCACGTGGGGATAGGTCTCGTAGAGGGTCGCCGTGTCGACGGCATTGACCCCCCCCTCGAGGGCGTAGCGGATCAGTTTCCCCCCCTCCGCAGGGGAGAGGTCTGCCTGCAGGAACCCGAGGGGGAGCGTGCCGAAGACCAGGGGGGATATATCTATGCCGGTACTGCCCAGGGGAATCTTTTTCACCATCGCCTCCTCACACCGTACTGTTCCATCCTATGCCCCGAAAGGACCCCGCTGTCAAGCGCCTGTTTAACACCTTGACAGGAGGGCTTCACGAGGGTAGCTTTGCAGGATAACCACCCTGTAAAGAGGTACGGTCATGCCCGTCAGCAAAACCGGGATATTCTCCTGGATTTTCATCACGATCGCGCTCCTTTGCGCCCTGTCTGCCGGCTATCTCTGGGTCGTCCTCACCTGGAGCTACTCCCGGGGGGAGCGGGCCGGTTACGTGCAGAAGTTTTCCCAGAAGGGATGGCTCTGCAAGACCTGGGAAGGGGAGCTTACCCTGGTTGCCATCCCGGGCTCCCTCCCGGAGAAATTCTTCTTCTCGGTCCGGGACGACAACCTTGCGAAACGGATCAACACCTCCCTCGGCAAGCGGGTGACCCTCACCTACGAGCAGCACAAGGGGATACCGACGACCTGCTTCGGGGAAAGCGAATATTTTATCAAGGATATCAAGGTACTGGAGTAAATTCACCACCTGTTTAAAGGAGATACCCGCACCATGAAGAAACCGGCACATATCCTGCGCATCGCGTTTGCCGCCGCAACCCTCTGCACCATGACCGCCACGGCGGATGCCACGAGCATCATTGCCATCAAGCAGGGCGACACCGTCTATCTCGGCGCCGACAGCAAGGTGCTGATCGAGCGTGACGTCTCCATCAGCCAGTGCAAGATCACCAAGATGTCCGACATCTTCCTCGTCTTCTCCGGCATGCCCTCCATATCCGCCGCCAATTTCAACGCCTATGACATCGCCGAAAACGTCTTTGCCGGCAAGGGGACGATCAGCGAACGGCTGACCGCCTATGACAAGGCGGTGCAGGGGAAGCTGCAGGCCGCCTTTGAAAAGCTCAGGACCACCGACCCCAAATACTTCTCCCGCTGGTACACCGATGACGTGGTCAACCGGATCGCCATGCAGGTGCTGGTGGCCGGTGCCGAAAAGAAGGGGACCACCCTCACCATGCTGGAGTACCGCATCATGAGCGCCCAGAACGCCCCGGTCGAGCTCAAGCTGTTCCGCCAGGACATCGTCACCAAACCGGGCTCGGACCAGCCGAAGATCCTGCTCCTGGGCATGCAGGATGCCATCAACGAGCTGCGCGCCAAGAAGGATTACTTCAGCGACTTCAACCCCGTCACCCTCATCAACGACTGGATCATGGCCGAGGCCAAGGCCGAACCGGCCAAGGTGAGCGGCCCGGTCGACATCCTCAGGATCTCCCCGAAAAAGATCGAGTGGGTCCAGCACAAGGAACAGTGTCCCGAGGTTGACGACACCCCGGTCAAGGCATCACCCCATACGAAACCGGCAAAGAAAAAATAACGCCGTGAGGTGAACGGGAGGCAGGGATGCACAGAAGGAGTTTTCTCAAACTGGCAGGACTCTCTTCGCTGTTCTGGAGCACCATGCTCCGGGATCTGTGTGCCGCCCAGGGGCCGACCGTCGCCGTCGCCGAGGGGACCGACCACGGCCGCATCACCCGCTCTGCCATCAACGCCCTCGGCGGAATGAAGCGCTTCGTCAAGCCGGGGAACACGGTGGTGGTCAAACCGAACATGGGGTGGGACCGTACCCCCGAACTGGCCGCCAACACCAGCCCCCTGGTGGTGCGGACGATCGTGGAAGAGTGCCTCCAGGCCGGGGCCAGGAAGGTCAAGGTCTTCGACCGGACCTGCAACGATCAGCGCCGCTGCTACCAGAGCAGCGGCATCGAGGCTGCCCTGAAGGGGATGAAGAACGTCGAGGTAAAGCACCTCGAAGAGGAGCGCTACAGGAACGTCGCCCTGAGAGGCAAGGCGCTCTCCGAGTGGGAACTCTACGGCGAGGCACTCTCCGCCGATGTCTTCATCAACGTGCCGGTCCTGAAGCACCACGGCCTGTCAAAGCTTACCATCGGCATGAAAAACATCATGGGGATCATGGGGGGGAACCGGGGCTCCATCCACAAGCAGCTGGCGGTGGCCCTGGCCGATGTCAACGCGGTCTTCAAGACGCACCTGACCGTGGTGGACGCAACCCGGATCCTCACCGCCCACGGCCCCCAGGGGGGGGATATCAGGGATGTGAAGGTGCTCAACAAGGTGGTCGCCTCCACCGACATCGTGGCCGCCGATGCCATCGCCACCACCCTCTTCGGGCTCAGGCCCGAGGAGATCGCCGTCACCGTAGAAGCCCACAGGCGAGGCCTGGGGGAGATGCGGCCCGATCGGATCAAGGTCATCAGGGTCTGACGGAGGACTCCGGCAGATGACACGGCTCACCGACCTCTTCCGCTGGAACAACCACGTCCGGGCCGTGCTGTCCGATGTCCGCAAGTACATCGGCCCGGGGCTCCTGGTGACCGTCGGCTTCATCGATCCCGGCAACTGGGCCGCCAACGTGGCGGCCGGCTCGCTCCACGGCTACCGGCTCCTCTGGATGGTGACCCTCTCCACGGTCATGCTGATCCTCCTGCAGCACAATGCCGCCCACCTGGGGATCGCCACCGGGCTCTGCCTCTCCGAGG